>JAEEGI010012707.1_pt1 | contig 17961 bp, 9 predicted proteins | sample 8958751 | NCBI WGS metagenome assembly JAEEGI01 (sample SAMN16246545, study PRJNA631951) | gut metagenome | biome: gut microbiome; feature: rumen; material: KS-attached | host: Bos | place: Iran: Karaj | collected 2018-10 | reverse complement strand
CCCAATCCCCAATCCCCAATCCCCAATCCCCAATCCCCATTAAAAACATAAATTAAAATCATATAATAATTATATATTAATAAATATTTAAATTAAAAAAAAGCTTTTAATCAAAAAACATGGGATTATGTGAATCAAATACTATAAACACTCAAATCATATTTAATAAGGAAGTAATTCATGAAAAGTTTTGTAATAAAAAAACTAAAATTTACGAAATAATACAAGATTTTAATATTAATTATGACAAAGGTAATTTAAACCTTGAAAAAGATTTAAGATTTTATTTTGAGATAAATAATGAAGAAATAGATTTAAAAAAAAAAATAATCGATTACCCATTAAGTGGCAAAAAATTAATCATATATATCAAAAGTTTATTTAAATTACCTAATAATATTGAAAAATATATAATAGACAATTCAAAGCTTTTTGGTGCAGTGAATATTCCAACTTCTAATTTTTATATATATAATAAAGAAACAAAAAAGGTTGAAAAAAAAAGATTTACAGAATACAAGATTGAAGATTTAGAATATGTCACAGATTATTCATCATATTGCAATGGAATAAATACATTATATATATTTGGAGGAGAAAAAGATTGTAAATCTATTTTCCTATTTTTGATCTTAGATTTAAAAACACTGGAATTTAAAAAATATGAAGCAAATATTCGTCCAAAACATTTACATTCTATGATTTTTGTTCCAAAACATTATGTTTTTATATTTGGAGAATTAAATACTTCAGATAATTGCATTTATTTTGATACTGAAAAAAAAGTGTTTTTTCCTTATAAAAATATTGAAGAAGACATAGGATCTCCTTCATTATCTTGTATAAATAATCAATATTTATATGTTTTTAAAGAAAAAGGGCTAAAATTATTAATTTATAAAACTGATTTAAAAAAAAAACCAAATTGGGAAAAGATAGAGCCAAAATATAAGAAAGATGAGAATTTTTATATGACTATTTTTGGTGTTTCAAAATTTAATGCCAATTCAGTCATATTTTTTGGGAGAAATAGAAATGAAATAAATAATGAAATAGATTCTTTTGAATATAATTGGGAAGAAAATACATTAAATGAAGGGAAAGTATCCTACAAAGAGAAATTAAATTTTATAGAAAAATCATTTATTCCTTTAAATAAAAACTTATATTCAAATATTCCTTTTGATAATAAATTCAAAATAGTAAATTTTGATCTCTCATCAATACAACTTACGATAGATGAGCTTGAAAATACAGAAAAACAATCAAATATAGAAAATAACAACAAAAAAATTGAAAACACCGAGACAATTAGTTCATGCAAAATTCTTGATTCAAAGAAAATTGATATTTCAAAAATAATTGATCAATCTAAATCTCAAGACATAAATAATGTTTCTAAAATAGATAATAATATTGGCTTAAATTTTAATTATGAGAAAAATAATAGTAAAGACAGTTCTGAAGATAACAATAATCTTAATAATGGTGGTGATGATACAGTTAATCAAAACTCATCAATTAAAATTATTAACAATACAAATGAAGAAGATACAAATGGTAATCGAGAAATTAAAAATAGCCTTTACAAAACTCTATCAACTGTTAAGAAATGTGGTTGTTGGAAATATTGAATATTTTATATTTTATTTTATCAAATTTTGAATATGATTTTTTTGTTTAATGTTAATTAAAAATAATAAAAAATATGACAGTATGTTCCTAATTAACTAAAATAAAAACTAATAATTTTTATTTTTAAGTCGGATAATTCATATTCTTTTCTATCCTAAATATTTATTCTAACATGTAAATTCATATAAATTCCTTTTTTAGAATTTACTCTCCAAAATAATTTTGCTTCCTTTTTCATTTCAATTATAATAATTATTGGAAATATAATGAAACAAGAATATTTAAATGATATTTTATATTCTTTTTATATTTGATATTATATCTATTCTTATTAATAATAATTACTTGATATATATTTTTTATTATAATTATTTTATATATTTGATGAATTTTGGCTTTGAAAAACCAAATTATTTAGATTTATTATATGATTATCCTTTTTCTTCATTATTACATTTTCTTTTTTATTTTAATAATATGGGAGTGATGAAAAAGGAATCATTACAAAAGTTTACTATATTTATGGTAATGAATTATTTTATTTTTCTGAAAATGAGGGTTTATTTAGATAAAATACGACATTTATTTAAATCAGATTGAACAAAAGTTTTCAAATAAATCATTTTTAACTGATTATAAAAAGTTAATGGTTTTATTTGTTCTTTTTTAATTAATCTATTTTAATGTTGTATATAATAAAATAATTTGATTTTGAATTTTATTGATGTAGGTTCTTTAAATTTTTTGTTATAGTGGCTTAATACATAAATTTTATATATATAATAACAATTTAAATCTTCGGTTTTTTGAATATAATCTTTTTAATAAACGCATTGGATCATATACTTATTTTTATTCTATTTTTGTGTTTTTTGTAATTAATAAGGACATTTATTTTTCAATTTTTTAATTTTAATGATTTAATTTTTAAATTTTAATCTTTATTTATCTTATATTATTTTTTGTTTTTTTTCTACTGAAAATTTGTTGCTTAGATTTTTTAATAATTTTATTGAAATAAAATATATTCATAAATGTTTATAAAGGAAATTTTTATAATACATAAAAAATAATTTCGAAATTAAAAACAATTTTTTTGTAAAAAAATAAAAAAATGTCAAATGATAATCAAGATTTAATACAAATTGTAAATAAAAAATATGAAAAAAAAATATCTTCAATTTCAAAAACAACAGCAATAACAAATGATAATAATAATAATGAAAAAATAAAACGTCACATATCATTTAAAGATGATTTTTTAACTATTATAGATGTTGAATCTTGGAAAGATTTAAATTTTGATGTTTCTGAAATTGATCCTGAATGGGAAAAAGTAGAATCAATTCAAAATAAAAATGAAAATAATAATAATAATTCTATTAATAAAAGTAATTTTAATAAAGATAAATTCAAACAAAAAAAAAATTATTGTGATTGTGTCGTTTTTTAATATAAGGTAATTGTGTATATAAATTATATGAGTAAAAATTTTTTTCAAAGGAAAATACTTTTATTTAGTTTATTTGCTTTAAATATAATTTAATTTACAAAAAATTTATATATTATTAGCATAAATAAAAAACAAATCATTATAAATTCAATATAAACTATTTAAAAAAACTAAAAAAATGGAAATAATAAGAAAATTAATTCAAATTTTTTAAATGAGAAATAACGCAACAAAAGTAGCAGAAACATTAAAAAAAGTAAGATGTATTTTATTTCTATCTACGCTGAAATATTTTAACTTGATGAAACAAGAAGATTATCTTTAAGTATAACATTATTAAAAAAGCTCATTAATAAATTAAATAATTTCTTCAATAAATAATACGCTTTAATGTATGATTTTGAATATGCATTTAATAATAGATATATTAAAACTTCAAACAAAAAACACATTCATTTAAAAACATAAATTATTTATATAAAACTATTAAAAACTATTTGAAAACTAATAAATTATAGTTTAAGAAATATATATTTATTTCATAAAGTTCTTCTTTTTCCAATATGAGAAATAATCAAAATTGCAAATTAGAATCATTATTCCATCTTTACCAATTATAGAAAGAAATATAATATAATTTAAATGATAGAAAATTTCTTTATTTTACAAAAGCAGTGAACTTCTTTTTAATATAGGATTAAAAATATATAATATCTCCATTAAAATTAAAAGAAAATTAGGTATTATAATAATTAATAAAAATAATGGTCAAGGAAAATATAGGATTATTAAACTAAATGATAAAAGTAAATATTTTTAAGAAAATTTAAAAATATAAACAAACCATTAAAAGTCAAATTAAAATTTACAGTTTTTTTTCTGTTTAAAAAAAATAATTTTTCTTTGAATTAGGAAATTTGATAGAACATTTAATGAAAGGTAATGCAAAGAATATTTTTACTTATTTAAAAGTGGTTAATTAATAAAAATAAAAAATTATTTTAAACCAAGAATGACATGTGATATTTCTTATTATTCAATGCCTAAATAATTTTAGAAATAGCAAAACAAATTTGAAATTTTTTATTTTATTTATTTATTTTTATTTATCTTTAATTATTTACTTTAATTATTAATTTACTTAAATTATTAAGTTAAAACATTTATAGATTCACAAAAAAATCTTTTAATCAATAAATAAATAACTCCCAAAAAAACCTATCAAAAATAAATAAAAAAAATGTCAAACCTAAACTACAACAACATAGATGTTCAGCGTATATTAAACGTATTAAACGAATTATATTTAAAACTAAACATATGTTCTTTTCTTTCGTTTGCAAACTTAGATGTTCACTTTGAAGAAATTCGTGAAAGAATAACAGATGAAAATTTAATGAAAGATTTAGAAGAACATTTTGAAAAAATAAAAGTATTTCGTGAAGAACATATAGAAATAAAAGATGAAGATGACAACACAAATAAAAATCCAGGAGAAGAAGAAGAAGAATTAGATGATGAAGGAGTTGCAAAAGAAAAAGAAGTTACCAAAAAAGAAAAAACTGATTTAAAAGATATTACAGAAGAAACTTCTGAACATACAAAAAAATTAGCTAATTCAATCAGAAATTTTTGTAGGAAATATTATAGAAATGAAGAATTTCATAATTTAATTAATGAATTTAGAGGTGAAGATCCTGATATTGATAATTTCATTGAAAATTTTAAAAATGTTATTTTACCTCATTTTCAAAAGAAAACCAAAATGACTTTAGAAGAAGAAGAAAGTGAAACAAATTTAAATACTGTTTTAAGACAAAAAATAAATGATTTACAAGATCAAATAAGAATTAAAACAGCTAAATATGATAAATTAAAGAAAGATAGACAAAATTTTAAAAATGATTGTCAGAAACAAATAAATGATATTAATAATGAAATTCAAAAATTAAGAGTTAATACAACAAATGATTTAAATGCTTTAGCTTCAAAAGTAAATAAAGAATTAAATGATTTAAAAGAACAAAATGATAAAGAATTAGAATCATTAAGAAAAGAACATGAAGCAGCAATTGAAGAATTTAATAATAAAAAAAAGAAAGATGCTGATCAAGAAAATGCTTTTAGAGATGAATATATTAAAAAAGAAACTATTTTAAGAGGAAGTATTATGGATTATGATAATCAAATGAAAAGTAATAAAGCTGATTTAGAAGAATTAAGAAAAGAAAATGAACAATTAAATATTATTTTAGGAACTAATAAAACTGAATTAGATACTGTGGAAAATAAATATAAAGTTCTTAATGAAAATTTCTTACTTACTCAACAAAAAAACAAAGATGTTGATTATGATAATAAAGTCAAAGAACATTCTATTGAATGGGTTCAAGCACAATTTAGAGGTTATTGGACTAGAAAAACTTTAAGAAAAAAATATAAATTTCTTAATGTTTTAAGAGCTCCTAAAATTCCTCCTCCTGAAGAAGATGATAAAAAAAAGAAAAAGAAGAAATAAGATTATTTAAAGTTTTTTTTTTATTTTTTTTAAAATAATGGTTTTCGGATTTTTAAAAAAAGGAATTATTTTTTTTAGAATATTTTTTTTTTTTAAAAATTTTTTTCATAATTTTATTTTTATGTTCTTTAATATAATAAATAGAATATATATTTAATTGTTTAAAAAAAAGAAATTTTTGAGTAAAATTTTTAAAGAAATAAATATTTCTAATCATAAATAAACCTTCTTTTGTACATATTTCTTTTTTTAAAATTTTCTCTACTTTTGAAAAGGATGTATTTTTTAAATTTATATGTTTTAGAAATTTAGGAATTAATATATCAATATAGAGTTGGAAATATTGCCAAAAGAAAGAAATAAATAGAATTTAAGTATTTTTATATTGGTTATTAAAATGAGGAGAATGATATATGAATATAAATGTTCACAAGGTGATTTCCATTCTTATTCTCATATCCATCAACTCTTGAAGAAATAAAATAAAAAGAATTATAATGACAATCCTGAAGCAGGACTATAAATCAGTTTAGATTTCTTATCTTGAATTTTATATCTATTTGTATATAAACAATAATAAATGAGTTTAGCTTGGAAAATTAATAATGAATTAGACAAATAATAAATATAAACATCTTTTTTTTTAATATTTTAAACAATCTTTTTATATTTTTTTAATTATTTTTAACACTTATATTATTATGAGTTTCTTTTCCGTTTTATATATTTTTTATTTAATTTTTTTAAATTCAAAAAAAAAATTCAAAATATAAAAAAACTCACAGATGGTTAATTTTTAAAAATTAAAATTGAAATTATCAATAAGTAACATAATATATTCAGATAATGAAAAATAAAAAAAACATTTAAAAACAGTAATAATATAATATCATTAAATTCAAAAACTAAAGAAATAAATAAAAAAAATTACATTAATTTAAAAACCTAATATTAATAAATAAATTTAAAAAAAATCATAAATAAAAATGTAATTAATTTAATGGAAAAGGAAATACAAGAACAAGGAATAATGGATAGTTTCTTCAAAGATTACAATCAAAATCAATCAATGACAAATTTAAAAGGAACGAACAATGAAATTAATAAAAACTATGAAGAAATATCTAATAATAATATATCACCTTCTATTTTATCTCCAAAAGGAGAAAAAAAAAGAAGACAAGGACTTTGGTTAAATAATTTTTTCACAAAAGAACCAGAAAATAAAGAAGAAATTATTACTCCTCAAATTATCATTGATGATGAATCAAAACAAAAAAAAAAAGCTAAAATTATTTTAATTAAAGTTATTGAAGTTATTAAAAAGTTTGAAAATTCTCAAATTGGAATTATTATTATGTTAATTATTATTTGTTTTTCAATTGTATATTATGATATTAAATTTCTTTGCATACCTAATTTTTTAAGAAAATATTTTCGTTATTTATATTATATTATTTTTTCTTATTCTTCCTTTGATTTTATTTTTAGAAGTTTAATTATGGAACAATTATTTTGTACTATATATTTTTGGGTAGATTTTTTTTCTTTAATTTCTATGGCTTTTGATATTGATTCTCTTTCTTATGATTTCTTAAAAAAACTATTTTTTCCAAATCATAATAATAAATATATATCATTTGAAGAACAATCTTTTATTGAATTAATTATTAATCTTTTTCAAGTTTTAAGATTATTAAGAGTTATAAAATTTTATAGATTATTAGTTGATATTATTAAAGAAAGAGAAAGACAAAATAATATAAAGAAAAAAATAGAAAAATTAAGTGAAAGAAGATCTAAAGTTTATAGAGGTAAAAGTTTTCGTCAAATTAAAGTTTCATATACTGCAAATTTAAAAGATGTAAATAATAATACTACTACTGCAAATTTAAATCAAACCCCCGAAATTTTAATTAAATCTCCGGTGAAAAGACTTAATAAAAATTCTGTGTTTACTTTACCTCCTTTAGAAAATGAAAATAAAAAATGGGAAGAAGATATTAAAAAATATTTAGAACAACATGTTTTTAAACAACAAAAAATAAGTCAAAAAGTAACTGAAGGAATATCAAGATTAATGATAATAATAGTAATTTTAGTGTTTATAGTTTCAATTTATTCAGATGAAGATAATTTTAATAAAGAAAGTTTTTCATATATTTTAATGTGTAAAATGATAAATAATTATTCAAATAAATACAAAATCCAAAATTTTTCAAAAATCAAAGAATTTGTTGACAATTATTTATTAACAAATATATTAACTAATTATCCTATTATTCAAGTAGAATGGAAAGAACATATAATTTATCAAAATAAATCAATGAAATTAAACTTTATTGAAGATTATTATAGAAGAGATATATCTTATGTATATTCAAAGCAGGATCCATCAACAATAATAATAATATCAAAAAGACAAATATCAAAAATGACTTCATTAATATATTTATTAAGATTAATTTATATTATAACAAGTGTTTCAGTACTATGTTTATTAATAAATAATGATATTTATAATCTGATTTTTCATCCTTTAGAAAAAATAGGAAAAGTAGTTGATATAGTTAGTAAAGATCCAGTAGGAAGTAAAACAGTGACAGAATTAAAAAATAATATGGAACATTCATCAAATAAAAAAGAAGATCAAAATTCTGTAAGTTATGAAATAAAAATAATTCAAAGTGCAATTATAAGAATTTCAGCTTTAATGGCAATAAATTTTGGAGAAGCAGGAGGAGAAATATTAAAAGAAAATATATCTAGTTCAGAAGGTTTAAACCCTATGTTGCAAGGAAAAAAAATTCAAGCGATTTTTGGTTTTTGTTTTATACATAATTTTAGTGAAATTAATGAAGTATTTCAAGAAAAAACAATGATATTTGTAAATCAAATAAGTGATATTGTTCATTCTTGTGTGGATAAATTTAATGGAATAACAAATAAAAATTTAGGTGATTGTTATTTATTAGCTTGGAAATTTAAAGAAAAAACAAAAAATAATAACACAACAATAAATAATATGAATAATAATTTAAATAATGAAGCTAAATTATCATTGAAAAATTCTCTTTTAACAGCAGAAAGAAATCAAGAATTAGCAGATTGTGCATTATTAGGTTTTTTAAATATAATAAAAAAAATAAATAAATCTCAAAATATTTTAGTTTATAGAAAAGATATAGATTTAATAAAAAAATTTGGTCCAAAATATTCAGTTCAAATGGGATTTGGATTACATACAGGATGGGGAATAGAAGGAGCAATAGGTTCATATTATAAAATAGATTGTTCTTATTTAAGTCCAAATGTAAATATTGCAGCTCGTTTAGAAACAGCTACAAATATTTATGGTGTTGATATATTATTGAGTGGTGAATTTTATGATTTATTATCTGATTTTATGAAAAGAAAATGCAGAAAAATTGATATAGTTACTTTAAAAGGAAGTGAAAAACCAGTTAGTTTATATACTGTTGATATTAATAAAAATATTCATCCTGGGAAATTAACTTCTAAAAAAGATAGATTAACTTTAAGAGAAAGAAGATCTTATTATGCTTTGAAAAAAAAGAAATTATGGCATAAATATAATTCAATGAAATATAATTATACTCTTGGAGAAATTTATTTGAAACAAAGTAAAGGTTTGAGACAATTGTTAAAACAAATTAAAAGTGATATGTTTTATACTTGTTTTGAAGATGGGTTTAATGATTATATTGATGGTGAATGGAAAGAAGCGGCTCAATTTTTGGAAAAAGCAAGATATTTAGATAAAAGTGATGGACCTACCAAAACTATTTTAGATTATATTAAGAGTTTAGATTATAAACCCCCTACTAATTGGGATGGATATAGAGTACTTACTTCAAAGACTTAATCAGTTTTTGAATTTTTTTCCACAAAATATTCCATTATTTTTATTAACTTAGGAGGGAAATAAAGACATATTTATTCATAATAAGGATTGATAAGGGGTATTAACGCTTTAGAACATATATTTATATAATATAAATATAAATAAAAAATGTCATTATTATTTTACTTTAAAAAAATAAAATTATTTAACATTTTGATAAAATATTCAAAATTGAATCAACCAAGTTTAAAGTTTATTTGATTGAGATTTTTACAATTTATAATTATTTTTTATTTCCATATTTCAATCAAAATAAAGTAAAAAGTCTGAAAAAGTAAAGATTTATTAAGTCTCATAGTTAATAGAATCAGTTAATTCATTTAACATTCTTTCTATAAAGGAAAAATTAAAATTTAAAGATCATTTAGAATTAAAATAAATCTGAAGATATAGAGTATTTTCTTCCTCTAATATTTCTTATTTCTATTTTTTTTAAGATTTAAATGAAAAGTGTTTATTACTCTTTAAAAAAATAATGAATTATTTGAAAAATTATCTAAAATATTATTAAAAAAATAAAATTAAAAATTAACTTAAATAAGTAATTCTTTTTAATTGTTTATTTCATATATTTTCATCATCTAAACATTAATCTATTATATATTTATTTGACATTGTCCTTATTTTTTGAAAATAATCCTATAAATTGCTGGAATTGCTTAATAAATCTTTATTTTTTACTTTGACAAAAAAAAAGAGAAAATTTTAATATATTTGAATTTATACTTCGATTATTTTTTTTTTAATTTTATAAATAAGGAATTAACTCTAATATTTTTTAAATTATTATAAAAACTATCAAATATTAAAATAGTATATTAATAAATAAATTTATTATGAATCAATTGTTTTATTTTCTAATTTTATTATTAACTATCAAATCCCAAATTTATTATGATAGAGTAGACATAAATAGAAGTAAAGATCCATTTTTTGTGGTAAGAGCAATTTCGAGTACATTGGTTTTGATTTTTCATAAAGAAAATACAATAATTAGAACAATAAATGAAAAGAGTAGTACAATTAATAAAATTTCAAACACCCCTTTTTTATTTAGTGGAACTTTTTATCCTTTAGTATATACAGAAAATAATCTTCTATATTATATAGTTTCACCGAATTCAACAACAAGTCCATCTAAATTTCAAATTTATTATAACCCTAATTTTGGAACTAATCAATGTATTATTTCCAATGCTAATAGTGATAATTGTATAAATCTAAATCCTTTTGGAGGATTTACTTTTTCAAAATTAACTTCTTTAAATCCAATTAATAACCATCAATTTATTGCTTCATATTTAAATTCAGAAAATGAATGTAAAGTCGCAATTTTTGATATTAGTACTAACGAATATCAAGTGTTAGATAATTCTTTACTACAACAATGTCCTAATGAACCAAATAAAAGTTTAAATGTGTATAAAATAGGGACTGAATATATATTTATTAAATCAAGTACTGGAAAAATTGAATCTGGAACATTCATAAATTCAAATGTAAAAGCATCAAATATTGAAATTACTTTGGAAAATGGATGTGAAAATGTAAGTCAATTACAGATTATAGAAATGGGAAATAATAAATATATGAATTGTTTTATAGATTCTACAAGTTCTAATGTATGTTGTGCTAATGCAACTTATGATAATGGGGAATATATTTTAGGGACTTTTAAATCAGATATTAAATGCTCTGATTCACAATATTTTTCAATGAATATGTTAACAAATAATTTATTAATGATCGGTTGTTCAGGAGGAAAAAATGTAGAATATAATTATATTTTATATAGTGATGATAGAAGACTAAGGCAGAATGGAAAAATTGGTGATACTGAGCATCCAATAAAAGATTTCGTTATTTTACCTGATCAAAGTTTTTATAATTTACAATTTCATGAAAGATGTAGTTCAATTCATGAAGAGAAAGTTGATAAATCAAAAATTCCTTCTGATTGGAAATGTTTTGATAAATCTATAAATGTGGAAGTCCAAAACCCAAATGATTATATTAATATGAAACAATATCTTAATACTCAAGACCCTAGTTCAATATATATAAAAAATAATGATTGTTCATCATATTTAAAGGATAATTCGAAAAATAACCTTAATTATCAAAAATCATATGTATTTGATACTTTGTTTATTTCTCAAAGTTATAATATTGATTGTTCAATTAATTATTATTCTGCCCAATTTGATAGTTCATTCATATTTGGTGTTTATTGTTATATAGATTTGAGATCTTGTGATTATTCATGTCTTTCTTGTGTGCTAAAATCAGAATCTCAAACTCGAATGAACTGCAATCTGTGTAAGACTGATTATCTTATGAAACAATATTCAGAATATTCAGATTCAATTTTAGCAAATTGTTGTAAAGAGAATATTTCATATTGTGATGAATACAATACAAATTGTGGTTGTGAAAAGTGTATACCAGGTTTTGATTTGCAATCTTCAAAATGTATAATAAGAGTTGAAGATATAATTATTAAAATGAATTCAACTCAAAAAGAATTAATAAAATTACATGAATATTCTTTACCAGATGGAGTAAAAATAGAAATTTCTAAAATTGACGTTTTTAAAGGCATAATTTCAACTAAAAATTCAGAAACTAATAGCTATGTAGATATATCAACTAATTTAATTGAAAGTAATGAAATTCAATACACTGCTACTAAAAAAGGAGAATATTCTTTTACTTATTATATAAAAGACTCTAACAGTGTTCTTTCTAATGTTGCAACTGTAAAAATATTTGTTTGTAAATATGGATGTAAATGTCAAATGAATAATTTAAATAAATATGAATGTTTAGATTGTGATGATGATTATATATGTCAAGATATAAAAGTAGAAGATTTTGTTCAAATAGTGAATTTAAAAGAAAATGATATTATATTTACAGATAAAATTACTGTAGATAAAGATGAAGATATATCTTTAAATGATAAAGAAATTTTTATTGATTTGATCGATTCTGTAAATGGGCATTTTGAAGTTAATGGTATGAAAAAAGAAACAGATTTTTATACAGAAAAACAAATAATCAACTATATAAAAAATCAAAAAAATAAAGATGGAGGAACATATTATTTTAATTATAATATAGTAAATTCTTTAAAAGAACAACAATCAAACACAGGAAGAGTAACTTTAATAGTTTGTGATAATAATTGCATTTGTGATTCATCTAATTATTGTACAGATTGTCTTCCTAATTATTATTATTATGTAGATAGTTCAGGAAAATTAAATTGTCTTGATAAATGTCAACCAGAACTCAGACTTATTGAAAATACATTCATTTGCAAAGATAAACCTATTTGCCCTAATATAGCATATGAATTAAATGAAAAAGAAGATGCATGTATATTAAAAGAAATTGAAAAATTAATTGGTTTAATGGATGATATAAATATTATCATTGCTGATTTAAATCAAAAATTAGAAGACGATAAATATATACTTGAAGTATATTATACTGATAAACCTTTAGATAAAAATTCTTCAGTTTCTGATATTGATTTCAGTCAATGTGAAAAAATATTAAAAGAAAAAGGAATTATTAAAGAAAGTGATTCTTTAATTATAGCGAAAGTAGATTTTTTAAAAGCAAATACAACAACAAGAGAAGTACAATATCAAGTATACACTAATGACGGTGAAAAAGTAAATTTAGATTATTGTAAAAATATAAATATAGAAATTACTTATCCAATTGATGATGGAAGTGATATTAATTATGATTTAGCCAAAGAAATGAGTAAAGATAATATTGATATATATAATATTAATGATCCTTTTTTTAATGATTTATGTTTCCCTTATGCGTTGAATGGAAAAGATATTACTTTAGAAGATAGAAAAAAATATCTTTATCAAAATGTAAATGTTTGTAAAGACAATTGTATGTATAAAAAAATGAATTATATGTCAGACACTGTTTCATGTGATTGTGATCTTTCTTCTAGTAACTTTAATTTAAAAAGTATTAATACTGAAAAAAATAAATTTAATGTCAAAAATCTTTTCGGAAAATCTTTAGGAGCTTTAAATCTTAAAATTTCAAAATGTTTAAATTTATTTTTAAAATTTAAAGATTTAAGATATAATATAGGATTTATATTTGGAAGTTTTATTAATATCACAGAAATAATAATGATAATAATACTTATTTTTCATGGATATGATACAATTAATAGTAAAATTCATAATATAATTCAAAAAAATGAAATTGATGATAAATTAATAAATGTAAAAGAAAACAACCAATTCATGTTTATGAAAGAATGTTTGACTCATGATTCTAAAGACTATTCAACAAAAAATCTTCCAAAATTTAGAGCTAAATCTTCTCTTCAAGTAATAGAAAAAAAGATTTTTTATGAAAACCTTCCATATAATTTTGCTATTAGAAAGGATAAAAGAAATTTTTGTAAAATATTTAAACATAATTTTATTGAAAAATATCCAATTACTAGGACCTTTACTAAATTATCAATCTTTGAATTAATAAATTTAAATGTTATTGTTTATTTAACTCATTTAGAAATAATGTTTTCAATTGATGGAATTCTTTATTCAATTCCTCAAATTTCAAAAGATTTTCATGGAAATTTAAAATTTAGTGTTTCTTTATTATATAGTTTTATTTCCTTTTTATTAGGAATTCTAATTTTAAGGTTTTTAAAATATATTGTTTTCTTTTCTCCTATTTTAGAAACTTTAATTTATGAAATGAAGAACAATAAATTACTTCTGAAATTGACAATGAATTATCTTAAATTTGTGAAAATGAAAATATTTTTTTTTCTTATTATTAATTTCTTTGTTGCTGTATTTTTTTGGTATTATATGACTATTTTTTGTATAATATATCGTTATTCTCAAGTAAAATGGTTTATAAGAGGTTGGATTTCGTTTTTTTATTCATTTTTACATTGTTTAATTTTTTCTTTTATCTTTACTCTATTTAGATTTTTATCTTTTGATTTAAAAAATCGAAATCTTTATAATTTAAGTTTATTTATAAGAAAATTATTTTAATTCCTAATTTTTAATAATAGGATATTGAAATAATAATTTTATTTTTTATCTTTAAACTAAAATTCAGTGTTGATTTTATTTATTTTTTTTATTTTAATTTAAAAAATCATTAAAATAGAAATATGGTTTCTCATTATTTTTTATTCAATTAATAAAATTAAAGAAAGTATATTGAAAAAATGGGTGTTTAATATATTTATTTTCTTTTGGTAAAATAAGGAAAATATTTATTTGAGAAATTGTTTTTAATAATATTATTCTTAGATATTTTATGGTCTTTTTATATTTATATCTATCATTTTAGATTTCATTCACAAATTAAACTTGGTTAACTGATTTTATAAAAATTGAATTTACTTTTTTTCAATTACAATATAGATATGATATTGTTAATTATCAAATTAATTTGTTTTATCTAGAAATTTTAGATTTTTAAATTAAGAATTACAATTCAAAAATATCTGAAAAACAAACAAATATCCAAAAATTTTGTTTATGTTTTTAAAAGGAATATTTTATTTTTTTTCTTTACAAAATTTTTTGTGAAATATTTATTCAACTTGAGTTTTTGAGTTAAATTTTTAATTTCAAGGAAATATTCTTAATTTACTATTTATATGAATATTTTATATTTTTTTTTCCTTTTATAATTTTAAAGATATTAATGTTTCTCCGTTTCTTTAACAAATTAATTTTAATGATTAATAATGTAATTTTTTACAAAATATTATTATTTATTTAATGATTATTCACACCCGTTCATAAAAAATTTTTGTTTTATATCTTTTATATTATATATTTAAAAGTTTTGGATACAATTATAAAAAGTAACAATGAATAGATTAATTTATTTATATTTTGAAGGGTAATATACTCTTTTAATCCTTTCAAAAGCATTAATTATTGAAATATAACGCTTTGTTTAATGTAAGATCAGGGATTTAAAAACAATATTTGGGATTAAATATTTTAAATATTTTTTAATTTAAATTTTTTAATTTAAAATTTAGAAAAAAATGAAACAAAAAAAAAAAACAAAAAATAATTTTCTTGTATTATATTATTATTTTTCATTAAAAACATTTAAATAAAAAGCAAATTATATCTAATAGTGCTAAATTATATATTTTTATTTTTTATTTTTTTGATTGAATGAAAAAAATTTATCATATCAATATAATTCTATAAAACTTTATTCATAAATAAGAATAACATAAATTTATATATTTAAAATAGGATATTTTATTCTGAATTTATTATATTTATTTCTTTTGTTTTTAAATAATATTTTCATTAATTACATTCTTTTGTTTTTTAAAAAAATTTAAACTAATTTTTTCTAAATTTTTGGTAGAATTTTTTTAGTAAAATTATATTATCATTAAAATAAGGAGAAAATTCATTCTTATTTATTTCATTTTTATAATAATAATTTTTTAAATCTTTTATTTCTTTAAGTTTCAAAGAAAAAAGAATCAACATTAAATTTATTTTTTAAGAAGAAATAAAAAAATAAATAAAATTTCAGTAACATAAAAAAAAATTAATTATTATTTGAAAACTAAATATAATATTTAGTTCATTTTCTTTTGGAGATCAAATTTTAACAAAATACAAAAATCATAAAAGAATAAAATCATAAATGGGATTTAATAACTTTAATAATAATAAAAAGAAAAATCTCATTAAAGTTAGTTATTTAAATAATAATAATTTATATTTAAAATGTCAAGTGATATTGATATTTCAGATGATAATTGGGCAGAAGTTGATGATTATGATGAAATTGAAGAAGAAGAAAAAAAAGAAACAAATAACAAATTCGAACTTAAAGAAGATAAAAAAAAAGAAAATTTGGATGATAATAAAAAAAAGAAAGTTATTGTTGAACCCAAACGTGATGAAAATAATAATAATATTAAAACATATGAAAAAGAAATCAAAAAAAATAAGATAAAAAAAGAAAAAAATGAAACTGAAAATATAGCAGATAAATATACTATTATATATACAAAAGAAAAAGATGATATTAAAGAGGAAAAAAAGGAAGAAAAAAAAGACTTTTCTCAATTACAAATTCAAGAAGAAATAAACTTAGAAATAAATAAAACAGATATTAAAATAAAAGAAGAAATTAAAAAAGAAAATAAAGATGTTAAAACAAATGAAGAAATTAAAGAAGAAAATACAGATATTAAAATAAACGAAGAAATTAAAGAAGAAAATAAAGAAAAAACAGATGTTAAAATAAATGAAGAAATTAAAGAAGAAAATAAAGAAAAAACTGACACAAAAATAAATGAAGAAATTAAAGAAGAAAATAAAGAAAAAATTGATATTAAAATAAATGAAGAAATTAAAGAAGAAAATAAAGAAAAAACAGATATTAAAATAAATGAAGAAATTAAAGAAGAAAATAAAGAAAAAACAGATGAAAAAAAAGAAGAAAAAGCAGAAGAAATTAAAGAAGAAAAAAAAGAAGAAGAAGAAGAAGATTTAAAATTAGATGATATCTCAACTTCAGAAAAAGAAAAAACAATAGAAAATGAAAAAAAAGAAAATATCTTAAAAAATAAAATATCTCAATACGAAAATATAACTCAAAATTATATGAGAAGAAGAGGAAGAGGAAATTATTCAAGAAGAGGGAATAATAATTTTTCAAGAAGAGGAAGAGGAAATAGAAGAAGAAACAATTATTATGAAGATAACTTTAATAATTCTTATTATAATGATGATAATAATTATGAAGATTATTATGAAAATCGAAGAAATTTAAATAGGACTACTGTTAGTTTTATTAATATAAGTAGAAGACCTATAATTGTTCAACCAAGAAATGCTGAAGCAACAATTTTTTATAGAAATGAACATAAAATAAAAATTAGATATAATTAAAATATTTTAATATACAATATACAAATATAAACATATAACTTAACAAAAAAAAGAAAACATAAAAAATGTTAGATTTACCCAAAATAATAGAAAATGACAATTAAATTGAGTGATGAATAAAGTTTAAAACTTAAAGGAAAGAGTTTTGAGAATTTAATTATAAATGTGAAAAAAGGAAATTGAATAAGAAATATTGGATATGATTTATTTGATCATACTTAATTAGAAATGGAATGATTGTTTTGTTTTCTTTTATAATATAATTAATTATTGGATTTTTTAAAAATTTTTATTATGTCATAATCAAGTTTTTAAGTACAATATGATTATATATATTTATTAATTTAACATTTTCTATTTTTAAACATAATTTATTCCTTTTTTTCTTAATTCACGAAAATCACTATCTAATTTTTATTTTGTAATTATGTTTAAGTCCATTTTTACAATTTAAAAGAGATAAAAATTAAAC
>JAEEGI010012705.1_pt1 | contig 17965 bp, 18 predicted proteins | sample 8958751 | NCBI WGS metagenome assembly JAEEGI01 (sample SAMN16246545, study PRJNA631951) | gut metagenome | biome: gut microbiome; feature: rumen; material: KS-attached | host: Bos | place: Iran: Karaj | collected 2018-10 | reverse complement strand
CAGAATCAGCTACGTTGAACTCTACCTCAGTACCCTCAGAGCGACCAATCCAGTTCCTCTGGGTCTCCTTCAGTGAGTCTGTCCAATCGATGACATCCAAACCATCAAGCAGACGCTGAGCGTATGCAGATACACGCAGACACCACTGGCGCATCTTCTTCTGAACAACAGGATAGCCGCCACGAACTGAAACGCCATCTACGACCTCATCGTTGGCAAGAACGGTGCCAAGCTTCGGACACCAGTTCACCATCGTGTCAGCCAGGTAGGCGATACGGTAGTTCATCAGCACCTCTTGCTTCTTCTTCTCTGAGAAACTAGCCCAATCGGAAGCCGTGAAGTGCAGTTCTTCAGTACCAAGTGCATGACAGTCTTCAGTACCCATCAGCTCGAAGTGCTCAATCAGTTTGATCGTAGGCTGAGCCTTGTGCGATGAAGTGCTGAAATAGCTCTTGAACATACGCTGGAAGGCCCACTGTGTCCACTTGTAGTAGATAGGATCGCAAGTACGGACCTCGCGCTCCCAGTCGAATGAGAAGCCTATCTTATCGAGCTGACTGCGATAACGGTCGATATTCTCGAAGGTTGTCTTCTCAGGATGCTGACCAGTCTGGATGGCATATTGCTCTGCTGGTAGTCCGTAGGCATCGTAGCCCATAGGGTTCAGCACGTTGAAACCTTGTTGACGCTTGTAGCGGGCATAGATATCACTGGCGATATAGCCAAGTGGATGACCTACGTGCAAGCCTGCCCCAGAGGGGTAAGGGAACATATTAAGCACGTAGAATTTCTTCTTGTTCTTGTCCTCTACTACGCGATAGGTCTTATTCTCCACCCATCGCTTCTGCCATTTTTGTTCGATTTCTCTAAAATTGTAATCCATTGTATTTTTGTTTTTTATTGTTTCCGTACATATTTATTTGGACTGCAAAGTTACGATTTTATTTTGATAAACCTACTAATTTTGAAAGAAATTACTTTTTATCTATAAAAGTAAAATAGAAAGAATCTCATTTTCTTGTCAATATCAACAAAAATATCTATCTTTGCAGTTAAGAAACCAACATTTATCAGTATGAAGAAACCCCATTGGCTTGAGAAAGAGAATCTCTATAAAATCATGTTTGAGTCAGAGCATCCTGCCGGTCGAATCTTTGATCTCACACTGATAACTGCTATCTCATTGAGTATCATCATCTCGTTTGTCGAGACGATTCCTTCGTTGGCACGCACGTTTAAGCTGGTACTTGAGATTCTCGAATATCTGCTTACGTTCTTCTTTACCGTCGAGTATATTGCTCGTGTCTATTGCTCGCCTCGTCCTCGCGACTATGTGCTGAGCTTCTTTGGTATCATCGACCTGCTGTCTACATTGCCCCCTTATCTCTCCTACTTCCTGCCAAACGCACGATACATGATTCTGTTGCGTTCGATCCGATTTATCCGTATCTTCCGCATTTTCAAGCTGTTCAGCTTCATCAATGAGGGCTACATGCTGATGCACTCGATTCAGAAGAGTCTCACCAAGATTTCCGTTTACTTCTTGTTTGTGCTGATACTCGACATCTGCTTGGGTACGCTGATGTTTATGGTAGAAAACGGGGTTCCCAATACCCAATTCACAGATCTGGCAACATCCGTCTATTGGGCTATTGTAACGATGACGACTGTGGGTTACGGTGATATCACACCTGTTACGGCAATAGGTCGCCTACTTTCGGCCTTCGTCATGCTGCTGGGTTACACCATCATTGCTGTACCAACAGGTATCGTCACAGCAAATATCATCGACGAGACGAAAGAGAAGCCTAAGGATGGTCATTGTCCTCGCTGTGATGCTCTTGTCCGCGATGAAGACCACTATTGTTCTCACTGTGGTGAAAAGCTGTAACATATAATCAATCTTAGATAATTATTTAGAACATGGATGCAAAGAGAATACTCAGTTTCCTTCGTCAGGTGATGGCTAACAATAACCGTACTTGGTTTCAGGAACATAAGGCAGAATACGATATCGTCAGACAAGAGTTTGAACACGGTGTAGAACAGGCTTTGGATCGCATACGAAGCTTCGATCAGGAGATAGCTTACTTAAAGGTAAAGGACTGTACTTACCGTTTCTATCGTGATACCCGTTTCTCTGCAGACAAGTCACCCTATAAAAATCATCTGGGTGCCTATATCGATGCTAAGGGCAAGAAGGCGCTGCGTGGCGGATATTATATGCATTTAGAGCCTGGTCATTGTCTGCTGGCTGTTGGTAATTATTGGCTACCTACGAATATCTTAACGTCTTGTCGTAATGAGATCATGGCCAATACAGAAGAATGGCTGCGGCGTGTAGAGAGTAAGGAGTTTCTGAAGTACTTTGGCAGCAGTAGTACCAGTTCTTTCAAGGAGCCAACGAATATCTCAAGTTGGGACCAACCACAAGGGTTCGGACTGGATAAACTGAAGACTTGTCCTTCAGGTTTTCCGAAGAATTGGGAATACGTTCACTATCTGCGCCTTAAGGATTACTGTGCCTGGCACGCTGTTGCTGATGATTTCTTCGAAGGCGATGGATGGTTAGACGAGATGGAAAAGATATTCCGTGCAGCCAAGCCGATGATGGACTTTATGAATGAGGTTATTGATGATTACGAATAAATCACAGGTCTCTGCGTTAATGTTTTATAAATGATGGGGATTTCTTTTGACTTTTGAGAGTGATATACGTATTATAATTGAACGATTATCAACTAAAAACTGTTTATATGAAACGATTACTCTCAACACTCCTGATGGCTTTGGCTATAGGGTGTCTCACTGCTTCTGCACAGAATGACAGTGAAAGCAAGTACACTTTGAAGAATGGCAACATCACAATGGTTATCGATGCAGCCAAAGGTGGAAAAATTCTCTCTTTCAAGTATGGCGATCAAGAATCTATCTCACAACTGAGATGGCCAGAGGCTTTTGGCAGCACTTTCTGGACTAGTCCTCAGAAAGAGTGGTATTGGCCCCCTGTGCCAGAATATGATAAGAAGCCTTATACGGTAGAGGAGAAAGACGGTGTGCTCTGCATGACCAGCGAGGTAAACGACAAGTTGAAATACAGAATCCGCAAAATGTTCAAGACAGACGGTCAGGCTATTGCTGTTACTTACTCTATCATCAACGAGAGCGACGAAGTACGTAAAGTGGCTCCTTGGGAGATTACGCGTGTTCAGAACGAAGGTGGCCTTATCTTCTTTGAGGCTCCTGTTGAAGGGATTACTCCCGCAGGACTGATGAACTTCAAGGAGGCTTATGGTGCAGCCTGGTATCAGACGGATGAGACTAACGAGAACCGCAAGATCAATGCCGATGGTAAAGGTTGGCTGGCTTATTGCGCCAATGGTCTGCTCTTGGTCAAGCAGTTTGAAGACCTCGACGCTTCGCAGCCCGCTCCCGATGAGGCAGAGATTCAGGTCTATGTGAACAGAGGTAAAGCGCATATCGAACTGGAGAGTCAAGGAGCCTATACCACCCTGAAACCTCAGGAACAGCTTAGCTGGACCGTGCGTTGGTATCTGCAGCCTTGTAATCAGGTTTCAGAACCTTCAGAAGCTCTGATGCAGCAAGTCAGGAAACTGTTGAAATAATCAGACCGATTCGCTGAAGAAAAATTGTTGTTCTGCGTATTGCCAGCGAGCAAGGCCGAAACGTATCAGTCGTGCCAGAAGGGTGATGACTTTATGGCGAGGTATGCGAGAACGGTGCACGAGTTGGTTAAGTGTAAACAGCTGGGATTTGCCCTTTGGCGCTTCAGAATGCATGGCCCTTAATAACTGTTGAACGGTATCTGTATAAGTCATCATGGCTCCGCGCTCAGACTGCTGTTCGCGCCAGATGGCGAGATGAACGGGTGAGGCTACGATGTTCTCATCGGCAATGCGGATGTAGGCCCTCTCCTCTCCCACTTCATTGATGGCACAGACGGGTTTCCGCTCTGAAGGCGGCACTGTGGCAATGACGATAGTGCGCCCATCGACATGATAAGTATCAAATTTGATGCTGGCCTCGGGCTTGCAGTATTTGTAAGCAGCCTGATGCATCATAAATATCTCCTCCTCAGAGCGTACACCTGAGAGATGACCATCGTCTCTTACACCTATCAGTAGTCTTCCTCCATCCGTATTAGCGAATGCCGATACGGATTTGGCGAGCTTACAGGCATCGGCTACACGATACTTGAAGTCTTGTTGCTGATGCTCCCCTTCGCGGATAAGCTGCAAGAGATAACGTTTCTCGTCCATTCTTGTCTTTAATATTTAAGGCATGCACCCTCAGACGTGATGTCGAGGCGGGCTCTGATGCCAGTCATGATGGGGAAATTACGCAGATGGGCATGCCCTACAGGGAAATCGAACACCACAGGGATGCCATAATGCTTCATATATTCATGGAGCATCGCATACATATCCTCGAAACCATTCTCTGGATGTTTGTACTTATTGAATTGTCCTACGATGATGCCGCGAACGTGTGAAAGCAGTCCTCGCATCTCGATATTATGAAGCATACGGTCAACCTTGCTCATACCCTCGCCAGTATCTTCCATAAACAGGATAATCTCAGGCAACAGTAATGGATCGTAGTCGGAACCCGCAAGATCGTTGAAGACAGAAAGATTTCCGCCTACAACGATGCCTTCAGCATGTCCAAGAATATTTAGCGGATGAGGAGATACGCGATAAACAGGCATCTCTCCCTTCAGCATACGTCGCAGAGTCTGACTGACGGTATCGTTGCCTTCATAGGTCTTCAGGGCGTGACACATAGAACCGTGAATGCCCCTCTGCCCTACTCTCGCCTCTGCACAAAGCAAGGCTGTAATGTCGCTGAAGCCAATCATGATTTTGGGATATCTTCTAAGTGTATCAGGCGATAGTCGGCAAAGCAGATGGGCTGCTCCGTCGCCTCCGCGTGAACACATAATCGCCTTCACAGAAGGTTCACGCAGTGCCCAGAGCAGATCCTCCAGGCGTTCATCGATAGTACCGGCAAAACCGTGATAGTCGTTGAGCGCATTCCGTCCTACGACACAATGATAGCCCCAGTTTTCGAGTGTGCGGATGCCTCCATTGATAGTTGTGGAGTCTGTAGCGCTCGAAGGTGAGATAATGGCAATGGTATCTCCTTTCTGCAGAAACTGAGCAGAAAGTGAGAAAGGTAGTATCCAGAAGAGCATCATCCATATTAGGCGCACTCTGCTTTTTTCTCTTTGTTTATCCATGCTGAGGGCAAAGGTACGAAAAAGTGGAAAGAAATAGCAAATAATTCAGGGTATTTTTTTGCCAATTGGGAAAAAAGAATTAATTTTGCCACTCAAACTAAAAAGAAAGAAGTAATGGCAAAGAAAGAAGGTAAAGAACTGACCCCGATGATGAAACAGTTCTTCGATTTGAAGGCGAAACATCCTGACGCTGTGATGCTGTTCAGGTGTGGCGACTTTTATGAGACCTATTGTGAAGATGCCATTACTGCCGCTAAGATTCTGGGCATCACGCTTACCCATCGGAACAACGGTGCTGGTGTGAAAGGCGACGAGATGGCAGGCTTCCCTCATCATGCACTCGATACTTATTTGCCTAAACTGATTCGTGCTGGCAAGCGCGTGGCTATCTGCGATCAGCTTGAAGACCCCAAACTTACCAAAAAGCTCGTAAAAAGGGGTATCACAGAGTTGGTAACACCAGGTGTGGCTTTATCAGATAATGTACTGAATTATAAGGAGAACAACTTCCTGGCAGCCGTTCATTTTGGCAAGGCCTCGTTTGGCGTAGCATTCCTTGATATCTCTACAGGTGAGTTCTTGACTGGTGAGGGAACGCAGGACTATATCGAAAAACTCTTGGGCAATTTCTCGCCCAAGGAGATTCTGCACGACCGCACGAAGAAGCAGGAGTTTGAGCGTTATTTCGGTTCAAAATACTTTACGTTCCAACTCGATGACTGGGTGTTTACAGAGCAGACTTCCAAGCAGAAGTTGTTGCGCCATTTTAATGTGAAGAATCTGAAAGGTTTTGGTGTTGATCATCTCCATGCAGGCGTCATTGCCGCAGGGGCTATTCTTCAGTATCTCGAGCAGACGCAACATACCCAGATAGGCCATATCACCTCGATTTCACGTATCGAAGAAGATAAGTATGTACGACTCGATAAGTTCACCATCCGCAGCCTTGAACTTGTTTATCCGATGCAGGAAGACGGCAAGTCACTGCTCGATGTGATTGACAAGACTGTAAGTCCGATGGGAGGTCGTTTATTGCGTCGCTGGCTGGTTTTTCCGCTGAAAGACGAGAAGCCTATCAATTCCCGTCTTGACATTGTGGATTACTACTATCGTGAGCCTGAGTTCCGTGAGTGTATTGATGATCAGATCCATCGTATTGGCGATTTGGAACGTATCATTTCCAAAGCTGCTGTTGGGCGCGTTTCACCTCGCGAAGTTGTGCAGTTGAAGACGGCATTACAGGCCATCCAGCCTATCAAGACCGCCTGTCTCTATGCTAAGAATGAGGCCTTGAATCGGGTAGGGGAACAACTCAATCTCTGTGAGTCGCTGAGAGACAGGATCGAGAAGGAGATCCAGAACGATCCACCCCAGCTTGTAGCTAAGGGAGGTGTGATAAAAGATGGCGTGAATGCTGAGCTCGATGAGTTACGCAGTATCGCGTATAGTGGCAAGGATTACTTGTTGAAAATTCAAGAGCGTGAAGCTGCAGAGACAGGTATCAGTTCGTTGAAAATCGGTTACAACAATGTGTTCGGATACTATCTCGAGGTGCGCAATACCTATAAGGATCAGGTACCTGCAGAATGGGTGCGTAAACAAACGCTGGCTCAGGCTGAGCGCTACATCACCCAGGAGCTCAAGGAGTATGAAGAGAAGATCTTAGGCGCTGAGGATAAGATTCTGAGTCTCGAAGCCCGACTCTTCAACGACTTGGTGATGAGCATGCAGGAGTTTATCCCGCAGATTCAGATCAATGCGAACATCATTGCCCGTCTCGACTGTCTGCTGAGTTTTGCTAAGACCGCTGAGGAGAATAAGTATATCCGCCCCGTCATCGACAATTCTGAGGTGATTGATATCAAGCAAGGTCGCCACCCTGTGATCGAACAAGAGCTACCTCTTGGAGAGTATTATGTGCCAAATGATATCATGCTCGACAACGAGCGCCAGCAGATAATGATTATTACGGGCCCCAATATGGCTGGTAAATCGGCGCTGTTGCGACAAACGGCATTGATAGTACTGTTGGCGCAGATAGGTTGTTTCGTGCCGGCAGAGGCCGCGAGAATCGGTCTGGTGGATAAGATTTTCACGAGGGTAGGGGCTTCGGATAATATCTCTCTTGGAGAATCCACGTTTATGGTGGAGATGACTGAAGCTTCGAATATCCTGAATAATGTTTCTTCGCGCTCGTTGGTGCTCTTCGACGAGTTAGGACGAGGTACGAGCACTTACGATGGTATCTCGATAGCCTGGGCCATCGTTGAGTATCTGCACGAGAATGCCAAGGGCCATCCCAGAACTCTCTTTGCTACGCACTATCATGAGCTCAACGAGATGGAGAAGAATTTCTCACGTATCAAGAACTATAATGTCTCCGTCAAGGAGGTCGATGGCAAAGTGATTTTCCTGCGTAAACTCGAAAAGGGTGGGAGTGAGCACTCGTTTGGTATCCATGTGGCTGAGATTGCTGGTATGCCTCGCAGTATTGTGAAGCGCGCTAACGTCATTTTAAAGCAGCTGGAGGCCGATAATGCCCAGGTAGGCTCAGTTGGTAAGCCTACGGCAGAGATCGCCGCTTCTCGCGAAGGAATGCAGCTTTCGTTCTTCCAGCTTGATGATCCCGTGCTTTGTCAGGTTCGTGATGAGATTCTTGGTATCGATGTCAATAATCTCACACCTCTCGAAGCCCTCAACAAGCTTAACGATATTAAGAAGATTGTATCCGGAAAATAGTCCGAAGCCTTCGGACTGTTAGTTCGCAGGTTACAAACTCCAAGTCCGCTCCTTACGGACTCAGAGTTTGCTGCCTACGGAATTATTATTGTTTGGCCTTAACCATACAGAAGACTCCCAAGATAACAAATGGTATCGAGAGAATCTGTCCCATATCGATGGGGAGAGCGGCTTCGAAGGCTTCCTGAACCTCTTTCGTGTATTCGATGAAGAAGCGGAAGGTGAAGATATATGTCAGGCAGAAGCCGAAATACCAGCCTGTGCCAATCTTCTCTGGCATCTTCTTGTGGAGTACCCACATGATGCAGAAGAGTAGGGCATAGGCGATAGCTTCGTAGAGCTGTCCAGGATGGCGAGGCACCTTATCAACATTCTCGAAAATAAAGGCCCAAGGCACATCAGTGATCTTGCCGATAATCTCAGAATTCATGAGGTTTCCCAGACGGATGCAGCAGGCCATGCTACCTGTAGCGATGGCTATATTGTCGAGTACGGTCCAGATGCTCAGTTTTGTCTTCTTCACATAGAGCCAGAGTGCTATCATCAAGCCTAAGGTACCACCATGCGAGGCCAGTCCGGCATAGCCTGTCACGAAGAAGCCAAACGTTTCACCCAGCCAACTACCATCATTGCCAAAACGGATGGGCAGTATCATCTCCACGATACCTTGCCAAGAAGTGAGGAAGTCCTGTGGCTGATAGAAGATGCAATGGCCTAAGCGGGCGCCGATGAGGATACCTATGAAACAATAGAAGAAAAGGGGATCGAAAAGCTCGTCCTTGATCTTTTGTTCCTTGTAAAGGCGCTGTACGGTCAGATAGGCTACAGCAAAGCCGATAACCCACATCAGACCATACCAGCGGATGGAAAACGGCCCCAGACGGAAAGCCTCCAAGTCTGGATTCCAGACAATATAGCTAATCAGATCTATCATGGTCTATACGTTAAAGCGGAAGTGCATGATATCGCCGTCCTGTACGACGTAGTCCTTACCCTCAACGGCCAGTTTGCCTGCCTCGCGGACAGCGGCTTCGGAGCCATACTGCAGGTAGTCTTCATACTTGATGACCTCAGCGCGGATGAATCCCTTCTCAAAGTCGGTATGGATAACGCCAGCGCACTGGGGAGCCTTCCAACCTTTCTTATAGGTCCAGGCCTTTACCTCCATCTCGCCTGCGGTGATGAAAGTCTCAAGGTTCAGCAGGGCATAGGCCTTCTTGATCAGACGGTTTACACCGCTCTCCTCCAAACCCAGCTCTTCGAGGAACATCTGCTTGTCCTCGTACGATTCGAGTTCTGCGATATCCTCTTCTGTTTTTGCAGCGATAATCATTGTTTCTGCACCTTCCTCCTTCGCCAATGCCTCTACTTTTTTGGTAAAGTCGTTACCGTTTTTGGCATCAGCCTCGCCGACGTTGCACACATAGAGCACAGGCTTAGAGGTAAGCAGGAAAAGGTTCTTGGCGCAGTCCTGTTCCTCCTTCGATTCGAACTCCACGATACGGGCATTCTTACCCTGATCCAAAGCCTCTTTGTAAGCATGGAGCACAGCGACTTCCACCTTTGCGTCCTTATTACCAGCAGCGGCAGCCTTCTCTGTCTTTGCTAGGCGACTCTCAATGGTCTCGAGGTCTTTCAGCTGTAGCTCAGTATCGATGATCTCTTTGTCACGAATAGGGTCGATGGTGCCATCGACGTGGGTGATGTTCTCATCCTCAAAGCAGCGAAGCACATGGATGATAGCATCTGTCTCACGGATATTTCCCAAGAACTTGTTGCCTAATCCTTCGCCCTTCGAGGCACCTTTCACAAGGCCTGCGATATCCACAATCTCACAGGTAGCAGGTACGATGCGACCAGGATGAACTATCTCTGCTAATTTTGTCAGTCTCTCATCAGGTACGGTTATCACGCCAACATTCGGCTCAATCGTACAAAAGGGGAAATTTGCTGCCTGTGCTTTTGCACTCGACAAACAATTGAACAATGTGGACTTGCCCACGTTTGGCAGTCCCACAATACCACATTTTAATGCCATTTTATTCTATAAACGTTTATTATCTGGGTGCAAAGGTACGGCAAATCGGCCGAAATCCAAAATAATTCGCGATTTATTTCATTTTCAGCAGACAATATATTATCTTTGCACTCGTTCATTAGTATGAAAATGATTGCTGTTATGAAGAAATTACTATTTGTTTTATCCTTGTTTTTCCTGTCGCTGACAATTCAGGCGCAGGTGGATTCCTACTGGAGGCTCTATCCGAAGATTGGATTCAATCTCGCGAAGTTTCCTAATGATAAATTCTACTCAGGCGATAGAGAGCTTTCGGACTATACTGCCCGCTATAAGCAGGGCATGACGGGTGGTCTCGAAGTGGCCTATGAGCATGGCGTAGCCTCATTTACGGCGGGAGTGATGTACTCTAATCGTGGTACCAAATACAATGATTATACTTACGAGGATGCAGGTCTAATTGAGAAGGTATCTGGTATTCAGTACACGCTCCATTATCTGGAAATACCTCTGATGACGGGTTATGAGATCATGGAGGGTCTGAAGATCAAGGCTGGCATTCAGCCAGGATTTCTGCTGAAGGCCAAGTTCATGCAGTCTAAAATCACCTCCGAAAAACAGAAGGATGGTCAGGCAAAAGTCATTGCGACAGAAGAGACTGATAGAGATGCTTCGGATATGTTTAAGAAATTTGATTTCTCCATTCCAGTAGGTATCTCTTATGAGTTCTCTAATGTTGTGATTGATGCCCGTTATGTGTTTGGCGTCACAGAGAATTCCGATCTTATCAAGGCACGTAATGGCGGCTTTACTTTCACTGTCGGCTATGGATTAGACTTATAATGAGCGTATGAAGAAAATAGCTATCGTTATCGTTGTATTGTTGGCATTTACTATGAATGCCAAAGCTCAGATCGCTGAGCCCAAAGACATGCCCCAGTTAGAGTTTGCCTTCCAACTGAAGGTTACGCTTGGCGAGACCTATAGTTGTGGCGAGACCCAGCATGGTCAGCGTATCGTGATTCCCATTACAGGTGGCACTTTCGAAGGACCGAATATCAAAGGTACAATCGTGAATGGCGGAGCTGATTATCAGTTAGCGAATAAGGCTCAGAATCGTACTGAATTGGAGGCTATCTATAGCATCAAAACAGATGATGGGGTGTATATCCACGTTCGTAATCGGGGTATCATCTATGACGGTAAAGACACCAATGGTAATCCGAGTTTCTACTTCAAGGCTGCTCCTCAGTTTGAGGCTCCTGCCGATAGTCAATACGCCTGGTTGAACAATGCACTCTTTCTCTGTACTCCCGATTTCTCCCAGCAGTTCAAAGGAATTGTCCTGAATATCTGGAAGGTGAAATAAACAAATAAGCAGGCATCTTCTTTTAAGAGCCTGCTTATTTGTGTTATTAGTGAGCTTCAAGCCAGTTCTTTCCGAAGCCAGAGTCTGCTACGAGTGGTACCGCGAGATCGAAGGCACCCTGCATCTCTTCAAGCACGATTTTTTCAACACGTTCTTTCTCCTCAGGATAGACGGAGAAGTTCAATTCGTCGTGTACCTGCAGAATCATCTTACTCTTGATGCCTTCTGCCTTGAAGCGATTGAAGATATGGATCATCGCTACCTTGATGATATCGGCAGCAGTGCCTTGAATGGGGGCATTGATGGCGTTACGCTCTGCGAAACCTCTCACGGTGGCATTGTGCGAATTGATATCTGGCAGATAACGGCGGCGGCCGAAGAGGGTAGTGACGTAGCCATTCTGACGTGCTATCTCCTTGGATTTCTCCATATAGTCGTGTACCTGTGGGAAGGTGGCGAAATAGCCGTCTATCAGCATCTTGGCTTCGTCGCGAGGGATGTCCAGACGCTCTGCAAGTCCGAAGACGGTAATACCATAAATGATACCGAAATTGGCTCTTTTGGATTTGGTTCGTTCGTCACGTGTCACTTCTGAGATATCCTTCTTATAGATATTGGCTGCAGTAGCCGCATGGAGGTCTTTACCCTCACGGAACACTTCTATCATATTTTCATCCTTCGATAGATGTGCCATTACGCGCAATTCTATCTGACTATAGTCTGCTGAAAAGAACAGACAACCTGGCTCTGGTATGAATGCCTTTCGAATCTCCTTACCATCTTCTCCTCGAATAGGAATATTCTGTAGGTTTGGATCTGATGATGACAGACGGCCTGTAGCTGTGATGGTCTGATTGAATGAGGTGTGTATATGGCCTGTGCGTGGATTAATCAGCTTTGGCAGAGCGTCGATATAGGTACCGATAAGTTTCTTTAAACCTCTGTGTTCCAAGATGTCGGCTACGATTTCATGTTTGTTCTTTAGCTGTTGGAGTGTTTCTTCCGAAGTGACGTATTGACCTGTCTTGGTTTTCTTGGCCTTCTCTACGATCTTCAGCTTATCAAACAGAATCTCTCCCACCTGCTTGGGTGAGGCGATATTAAACTGTCCTCCTGCTAACTCATAGATACGACTCTCGAGTTCATTCATTCTGCCAGTAAGAACTTTTGACGTTTCTTTCAGCGATTCTGTATCCAGACATACACCGTTCATCTCCATTTCTGCCAAAACGGGCATTAGGGGCATCTCGATGTTGTAGAACAAGTCTTCGCATCCGAATTTCTTTAATTCGGGTTCCAGCTTGTTTTTCAGTCTGAGGGTGATATCAGCGTCTTCTGCTGCATATTCATAAACCTGAGAGGGTAGGAGGTCGCGCATCGATTTCTGGCCTTTTCCCTTTGGTCCGATGAGTTCATCGATATGGATGGTCTGGTAGTTCAGATAGATTTCGGCCATGTAGTCCATATTATGATGAAGTTCTGGTTGGATGAGGTAGTGGGCAATCATCGTGTCCCACAACTTTCCCTTCAGTTCGATGTCATAGTTACGAAGCACCTCAAGATCATACTTCAGGTTTTGTCCGATTTTTAAAACCTTGGGGTCTTCATAGACGTCTTTAAAGATATTAACAATTTGCAACGCTTCTTCACGTTTTGCCGGAATGGGCACATAAAAGGCCTCGAATTCCTTCACAGCGAAGCTCAAACCTACCAATTCTGCGTCGATGGGGTTGGTTGAAGTCGTTTCAGTGTCTAGACTTAAAATTTCATTTGTCAAGAAATAATCATGTAATTTCTTTAAATCTTCCTCATTTTCAATAAGTTTGTAGTTATGAGGCGTCGTTTTAAGGCTCTCAAAACTTGAATTTTCGCCTAAATTCGTCCCGTCGGCTGGAAATTCTGCAAAGAGATCGAGTTGCCCGTTAGCGGGAATTTGCTTTTTTTGAGGTTTTTTAAGGATTCTATCTGCCAGGCTCTTAAACTCAAGTTCAGTGAAGAGTTTGCCTAATTCTTCCTCGTTGGGCTCCACCAGTTGGAGAGCATCCATATCAAGCTCGATAGGTACATCAGTTTTAATGGTTGCCAGGAAATAACTCATCTTGATGTCTTCCACGTGCGACTCAACTTTCTCTCTTAGTTTTCCTTTGATCTCACTTGAACGCTGGATGAGTCCTTCAACACTTCCGAAGTCATTGATGAGTTTCACGGCAGTCTTCTCGCCGACACCAGGACAACCAGGGAAGTTATCTGCTGAGTCGCCCATCAAGGCCAGGAGGTCAATCACCTGAGAGGTACTACCGATGCCATATTTCTCAGTGACTTCCTTTGGACCCATCACTTCGTATCCACCGCCATGTCGCGGACGGTAGATACTTACATTTTCAGTCACAAGTTGTCCATAGTCTTTATCTGGTGTAAGCATATAAGTCTTGATACCGATGGAATCAGCTTTTCTGGCGAGCGTGCCGATGACATCATCCGCTTCGTAGCCATCAGCCTGTAGGATAGGGATATTGTAGGCCTTTAGGATATCCTTGATGATAGGCACTGCCTTACGGATATCTTCAGGTGTCTCTTCTCGCTGGGCTTTATATTCGGGGAACGCCTCACTGCGGAATGTAGGACCATGGGGATCGAATGCAACACCGATGTGCGTGGGTTGTTCTTTCTGCAGCACCTCATTCAAAGTATTACAAAAGCCGATGATGGCTGATGTATTCAGTCCTTTGGAGTTGATTCTCGGGTTTTTGATGAAGGCGTAATATGACCTATAAATCAGTGCGTACGCGTCTAAAAGAAATAATTTCTGCATAACTTTCTTAATTTTCTGCTCAAAATTACTAAAAAATTATCTAATTACCCAATTTTTTCTTATTTTTGTGCCAAATTTCTTCGCAATGGATTATTTAGTGAGAATAAAAACACCGATAGAAAAGGAATTCTTGGATTTCAAGAATCTTTTCAATGACGCTATGTCGCATGAAGATGGCTTGTTGTCTGAAGCGTTGTCTCATCTTCGTCAGCGCTCAGGAAAGCAGATGCGCCCCATGCTTACGTTACTTATGGCTAAGAACTATGGATTGGTTTCCGATTCGACTCTTCATTCTGCTGTTGCACTCGAATTGCTCCATACGGCCAGTCTTACGCACGATGATGTCGTTGATGAAAGTAATGAGCGTCGCGGTCAGTCTTCACTGAATGCAGCATTTAATAATAAGGTTGCTGTTCTTGTAGGTGACTATATTCTTTCTACCTGTCTTTTGAATGCATCTTGTACTGGGAATCAGAAGATTATTCAGGTCCTTTCAAACTTAGGTAGAACGCTAGCTGCAGGAGAACTTCTACAGTTACAGAATGTCAACAATAAAGAAATCTCAGAAGAAGCTTATTATCAGGTGATTGATAAGAAGACCGCTTCTCTTTTCGAGGCTTGTGCAGGGATTGGCGCCTTGTCTGTTGGTGCTTCGGATATAGATGTTCAGGCAGCCAAGAAGTTCGGCCATAACCTTGGTATGATCTTCCAGATTCGTGATGATATCTTCGATTATTTTGAGTCGGATGAGATTGGCAAACCTACTGGTGCTGATATGGCTGATGGCAAGCTGACGTTACCTGTTATCTATGCGCTTCAACATTCGCCCTATGAGTCGATGATGCCTTTGGCAATGAAGGTTAAGGCAGGTACCATCAATGCCGATGAAATTGCCGTTCTTGTTGAGTTTACGAAAGAATATGGTGGTATTGAATATGCGCAAAAGAAGATGGACGAGATTGCCGTTGATGAACAAAGGTTTATTGATGCGTATGTGAAGGATTCGCAGCTGAAAGATGCTTTCTCTGCTTATCTTGAATATGCGATACAAAGGAAACTATGATACGAAAAGAGGGGATGCAGCTGCATCCCCTTTATTTTTCCTGGTTAGAAGAATTTCACTTCTTCGCCTGTCACTTCGCTGAGTAGCATATTCGCCAGTCGTGAAGTACCGAGTCGTAACCACTGATTAGTGAGCCATTTTTCGCCCAGAACCTCTTTTACGATGGTGTAGTATATCAGTGCGTCCATCACTGAGTTAAGGCCTCCAGCGGGCTTAAAACCAATCTGAATGCCTGTCTCATCGTAGTATTCCTTGATAGCCTGACACATGACGTAAGCAGCTTCAGGTGTAGCAGCGGGCTCCAGCTTGCCTGTAGAGGTCTTGATATAGTCGGCACCACTATACATCGCTAGGATTGAAGCTGTCTTGATGTTGCTGGCGGTCTTCAGACAACCCGTTTCGAGGATCACTTTCATCTTGTGTTCGCCGCAGGTCTCCTTCATTTGCTGAATCTCATCACAGACGGTCTCATAGTCGCCTGAAAGGAATGCGCCAACAGACATGACCATATCTATCTCTGTAGCGCCGTCTTTGATGGCGAGCGCAGTCTCTACTGTCTTTACCTCAATAAGAGCCTGAGACGAAGGGAAAGAACCGCTGACGCAGGCAATCTCTACACCTTCAACTTCTAAGGTCTCTGCGACTGTACGAGCAAAACGGGGATAGACGCAGATGGTTGCTACGTGGGGTAGGTTAGGATACTGTTCGTCGAACTGGTTTACGCGCTCTGTAAAGGCCATTACCGACTCGTCTGAATCGGTGGTTTTCAGCGTCGTCAGTTCCACACTCCCCATCAGGAATTGTTTCACTTCTGGGGTATCGTTTTCATGTACTTTTTCAGCAATAATCTTCTTGACTGCTGCTTTTACTTCCTCGTCAGAGATGTCGAGGTTGTACTTACTCAGAGCCTCTTCGATGCGGCCCTTTTCCTTGGGTTGTTCTGCCATAATCTTATCTGTTTTATGCTAAAAGTTTCTTGTTATGAATATGTCTTAAGGAGTCACGGTTGGTCTTTTTATCGATGCTTTTCTGGAGCTCTTCTGTGAGGTCAATGCCTGTCTGATTGGCCAGACAGAGCAGTACCCATAGTACGTCTGCCATTTCTTCGCCCATCGCTGTCTTGCCGTTATCTTCACCTTGTGGTTCACTTGCCTTCCAGGATTGGTCTCCATAGCGTCGGCTGATCACTCTTGCTAACTCGCCGACTTCTTCTGTCAGAACAGCCATATTCGTCAGTTCCGAGAAGTATCTTACGCCGTATTCCTTGATCCAGCGATCTACTGCTTCTTGTGCTTCTTTGATGGTCATCTTGCTCTTAACATTTGAAAGAATAATATGATGATAGTCAGCAGGATAATGATGATATACTGCTTGTTCTCACGCTCGTATTCCTTCCAATGGAAGGCCTTATACAGAAACACCAACAGGAACAGAGCAATGCCGATTCCGCAGAGCCAACCGCCGTATATAGCGCCCCATACAAGAGAACTGACGATACCTATAATCGCCAGAATCACCCCTGCCATCTCGATTTCACGTAGATACTTTTTCATTCTAAGCTAAATAAAAAGTCTGGACCTATAAAATATAGCATTAATGCCCAGATTATTATAATCAAAACTAGTAATCCAATCCATTCGTAATTCAACAGCCTGCTGTTCTTTTTCCATTTTGAGAGGCCCAAGATTGGAATAATTGGCGAAAGAATCAGAAACGTGATGATAATCCATTTCTTAATAGGGATTGGTAGTACACTATATGCAATCATTAATAGGAATATGAATCCCCACTTGTAAGATGGATTTTTAAAGAGTTCCTTGATGTTCATTGCTGTTGAATTAGAGTCCGAAGAGTGATAGTCCGACGAGTATCAGGAAGGCCACAGAGATATAGTTCGACATCTTGTCGTTCTCTTTCCAATGGATGATGGTCCAGATACTCGAAAGAGTCATGATTCCCAGGCCAATCCAGCAGAGGATTCCTATGTTCAACACGCGTCCGATGATGTAACATATCAGGGCAGCGAAGTTCACGTAATTGGTGATTTGTCTCTTGTCCATATTCTTTATAGGTTTTGGTTTATTCCTTATTCTTGGTGTCCATGCAGATAGTCACAGGGCCGTCGTTCAACAATTCTATTTTCATATCAGCGCCGAATTCTCCTGTGCCTACAGGTTTGCCTATTGCCTCTGAAAGTTGCTTGCAGAAGGCCTTGTAGAGTGGGATAGAGTGCTCGTGGCTGCCTGCCTTGAACCAACTCGGGCGATTTCCCTTTTTGTAACTGGCATACAGTGTGAATTGACTGATGACGAGCGCTTCTCCTTGACAGTCGAGAATGCTGCGGTTCATCACACCGTCCTCATCGTCAAATACCCTGAGGTTGGCTATTTTTTTAACTAACCATTCCACATCCTCATTCGTGTCTTCATTGCAAACACCAAGAAGGATCAGATAACCAGCACCAATTTGGCTCTTGATGTTGCCATTAATGGTAACGCTGGCATGGGTGACTCTTTGTATTACCGCTCTCATATTCTATGATTTTTCGGCAAAGTTACAACAAATTGTTTGAACAACCAAATATATGTTGTATTGTTTTTGAGAGAGCGATGACAGTTATTACAGATGACAGTTTTCGAATTTGAATAGCCAAAACATTAGAAAGTAGCCATTATATTATATATAATAATTATTATATATATATA
>JAEEGI010012701.1_pt1 | contig 17967 bp, 13 predicted proteins | sample 8958751 | NCBI WGS metagenome assembly JAEEGI01 (sample SAMN16246545, study PRJNA631951) | gut metagenome | biome: gut microbiome; feature: rumen; material: KS-attached | host: Bos | place: Iran: Karaj | collected 2018-10 | reverse complement strand
AATCCCCAATCCCCAATTTCTTGAATATTCTTTTTAAACTTATTTTTTATTCCTTTTTAAAAAATTGAAATTATTTAGTGTTAGGTCTTAAAAACAAAAAAATGTTTTATTTTTAATATTAATGCAATTAGTTAAATAAAATAAACAATAATTTCTAAAATTTTAAAAAGATTAAACGAATACCAACTATGTTTCATATTCATTTTTTGAAGATTAAAAAACAGATAAAAGAAATTATATTATTGATACACATAAAGGAATCCTCCTCTATCCCCAGTTACAATAATATTTTCAAATTCCTCAATTCCACAAATTTCCCTATCAAAATCTTTATCACTTAATCTTGTAATACAAATTAAATTAATTTTTTCATTTTCAACTTTAATTTGAATATAACTGGTAAAACCATCATACATATGGAAACCAAAAAGGATACTTTTATTATTTAATATTTTAATACTAGTACAAAACATAAAATCACATTCATCACTTTGAAATGAATCAATTAATTCATAAGTTGAACATTTTACTAGATAAATATTTTTACTTCCTTCATTACAAGATGCATATATACTTCCAAGAATTAAATAATCATCATTAAATAATATTAATGAATTAGTCCATTCAAATCCTTCTACATTATTCATTTCTTCTCTTAATTCATATGTTGTTAAATCATAAAAACTTAAACTTTTATTTGAAAAAAAAGAGATTTGATTTAATTTTGGTATTTCTTCTATTTCTAATGATAGAATTTGTTTACCATTAATTTGAATATAAGTATTGAATTCATAACTTTTACCATTAAATTTTAAAAAACATATTTTATCGTGTTTAAAATCATTAATTAATGCTACAATTCTTTCATCTTTTAATTCTATTATTTTCTTAATAGATTGAATTTTTTTAAATATTTGCTTATTTAACTCAATTTTTTGTTTTATTTTATATGAATTTTCAGAAAGTTCTATCATATTAATATTGTCCTCTTCTGATGGATACACTATTAATCCATTTTTTAATTGAATTATTTTTGAAATTGAATCAGTATAATTATTAATTACTATTTGCTCTATAAAATTATTGTCTTCAAATTTATATATTTTTAACGTTTTTTCATGTGTACATACACATAATCTTCCATCTTTAAGTTTAAATAGATATGTCACTGAACCAGCATTTATTTTCCTTTTTAGTGTATAATCAGAGAATTTTTTTGAAAAATTATTCACAATCATTTTTATTTTTACTTAAATAAATTTAAAATATTAAACTTATTAAATATTATTCAATTATTATATTCAAAATATTTGTTAAATTTATTTGTTAAATTAGTGTTTTTAATTAAATTTATTAATATTAAAAAAAATATTTTTTTTTGTCAAGAAACATAATATTATAATTTTCAATTTTTATTATATATAAATTATAATTAAAATTAAGGTTCTTTCCAATAACAAAACACACAAGCATCAAAATCACAAATATCACAATACCAACTTCTTCTTTTATAATAAATATGATTGCATATATTACATTTCCAAGCTTCATTTCTTATTTCTAAATTTAATTCATGATTATGACATTTATTATTTGGAATTCTCGTTTTAATGTAATTAAAACATTTTTCACAAAGATCAAATAAACAATTTTCACAATGATAACTTTTTTGTAATGGATTTCTGATTTCATCATTACATAATTCACATACCCAACCTTGTTGATATCCTGGATTTATTCTTTCATTTGTTAAAATTAAAGGATGTATGTGAATTTCTTTAATTAGAAAAGAACCATCTTCTTCTTCTCTTATTATTTCTTTTGGAAGCTCAATTTCTAAAATTTTTAATTTTAATTTATTAATTTTGTTCATTAATATACTATTGTTTGAAAAATTAATTAAAGTATTTATATATGATTTACAATTATGATTGGGAATTTCATTATCATTTAAATTTGGAGAATTAGAATAATATATTAAATGGCATTTTTTACAAAAATATTTTCCTTTAATTCTGTTTTTACATGAATTATATAAATGTTCATGATAAAATTTATATTGAATATTTTCATTACATAATGGACATTTAAATAATAATGCTTCGAAAAATCTATTTATTAGTTTATTTGGTAAATTAAAAGTAAATTTTTTATTATTGCAATAAGGACATTTTAAAGAATTTTGATTGTTTTTTATTAAATTTTCCAAACAATTTAAACATAATAATTTTTGACAACAATCTAAAAATATTGGTTCAAAACATATATTTAAACATATGCAACATATTAAATCATTTGAATTTGAATTTTGAACTAAAATATCCGGAGATATTGAATATGTTTGCATTAAATTATCATTTACTTTTAAATCATTTTCTATTGGGTTCATATTTTTTAATTAATTAATTTAATTCTTTTTTGAATTATTTATTAATGGTTTATTTATATTTATCTATAAAATATTTAATGATTATTTTTAAGAATAATTTCTTTTTTAATTGTGATTTTTAGTTTTCTTTTAATTTAATGTTTATATTTCCTTTATTTCTATTTGATTTATAATTAAGAAACATTTTTTGAAATTTTCCTTAAATTTTCTACTTTAATTTTCTCTCATTATATATAAAATCAACTTTTAGCAGCTTTTTTATCTCTAAAGAAATTATATTTTTATTGACAATATGAGATTAAACATATTTTAAAAATAATATTTGTTAAATAAAAGATAAAGTTCATGATTAAAAATTAATATATAATATTTTCTTTTAATCTATTAATAATAAAAAAATGTAAAGAAAATAGAATAAATAAGATTATATAAATAATAATTTTTATTCATTTTTCATTTATTTTTAAAAATAAATAAAAAATGGAAAATAACCTTTCAAGTAATTCTAAAATCCCCATAATAAAGTCTATTTATGGAAAATTTAATAAAGAAAATCATGAATCAGAAGAAAGAGAATCATCTAAATCAAATAATTATGATATTGAAGAAATAAAATCAAAAATATACAATAACACAAATAAAATGACTACAAAAATTAATAGGGATGATTGCTTTAATTTTATTCTTAAAATAATAAAAAAAGAAAAAATAACAAGAAAACCAAAAGAAAACGTTTTAATTAGTTATTATTTTCATTATTTAACTGAATTTTATAATATAATAAAAAAATCATATCAAGATTCAACAGATGAACAATTAATTAAAATTTCGAATAAATTAGATTATATTTATTACCCAAATAACAGAGTGATTTTCAAATTTGGAGAAATAGGTAAATCTTTTTATATAATATTAAAGGGTAGTATAAATATTTTAGTACCAAAACAAAAAATTGAATTATTGTCAATAAAAGAATATTATAGATATTTAGCAATATTAGCAGGTTATGATGAAAAAGAATTAATAAACCAAACTATAAATGCAAACGCTGAAATTTATCCTTTAGAAATTGATGATCCCATTGGTTATGGAAGAATAACAATATCACTTTCTGTTCAAGCAAGAAAAAAAATTAAAAGAATTGAACTTAAAACTTTATTTAGTAATTTAAATGAACAAGAAAAAAAAATAATAGAAGAAGGTAAATCAATTTCATTTGATAAAGATGGTAATTTTAAATTATTAAATGAAAATATTGATGAGAATGAAATCGAAAATAATTTAGATAGTGATTATGAGGTTAAAAGAAATAAAACAATGAAAATAAAATCTTCAAAAAAATTCAATTTTATGAAAAAACCAAGTAGAAAATCTTTAATAATTCCAGAATTTCTTCTTAATGAACACAACAATGAAAATGATGATGGAATTGATTTATCTTCACAAAAATATATTGATAGAATAAAAGTTTATAAATATGAAAATTTACCTCAAAATGAGAAAAGAGAAAATAAATTTTATATTTTCGAATATTCAATTATTAAAACTTTAAAAACTGGACAAAAATTTGGAGATTTTGCTTCTTATGAAATGGGAAATAAAAGAACTGCAACTATAATAACTTCTTCAGATTCTCATTTTGCAACTTTAAATAAAGGGGATTTTTTAAAATATGTTAAAACTGCAATTGATAAAAATAAAAAGAATTATATTAGTTATATACTAACAACTTTTATCTTTAATGATACTAATGTTGGTTTTCTTCAAGATAAATTATTTAATAATTTTGTTATTAATGATATAAAAAAAGGAGAATATGTTTTAAGTATTAATAAAAACAATCATCCTATTGTTTTTTTAAAAGAAGGAATTTTTGAAATTGGAATGAAATTATCATTAAAAGAAATTTTAATTGTTATTCAATATTATATTGAAAAAATAAATAATTTAATTTCAAGAAAAAAATTTAGTTGGGGTTTAGAAATAGAAGAAGAAATTTATAAAAACTTTATTGAAATTGCATCAAAAATGAAAGAAGAAAATCATCAAGTTGAAAATTTCGCAAAAGAAATAGAAGAAGTTGAATTATTTTATAATCAAAAATTTGAAATGATATTATGGTTAAGTAATATAAATGATATGTTAGGTTTTGATGATTTAGATTATGAAAATAATAAAAATCTTTTTTTTATAAGATGTATTAGTGATAAAGCAGAATATATTACACTTGATAAAGATATTTATCAAAAATTTTATGAGATTGAATATTTAATAAAAAGAAAAGAATATGAATATGTTAAAATGAAATTAATGAGAATAATTCATAGATTAATTGAGATTAGACAAATTAAAATTAAAACTTTTTCAGAACATAATATGACAATATCAAATTTTATCAATGTTGAAAAAGAGAAAAGGGATTTTAATGAATATTTTGAAAAACAAAATGAAGAAAAAGCATCTAATCTTAGGAAATTACCTTTAAAAAAGACTTTCAATAAAATAAATAATTTAGTTCTTGATATTCATTTAAAAAGAAGAAATTATAATAAAATGAAAACACTAATAAAAAATAGTAGAAATATATTAAGTGTTCAAGACTCAAAAAGAACTTTAAGTAATTCTAAAGATAATACTATTAGTATTTATAATGAATTTATTAATCATATAAAAATAAAAAAAAGTCATAGTACTTTATTTAAAAGAACTTTTAAAAACAATAGAAATAAGGAGCAAAAAACAAAACCCATAAATTGTTTAAAAAATAGTACTTCTACAATTGATAATATAACAAAAGATGAATCTAGTAATTTACAAGACAATATTTTTAAAAATAGTTATTCACACATTGTTTTTGAAAATGAAAAACTTAATAAAATACAATTATTTTCAAAAGAAATTAATATTAATCCGATTCAATTAAGAAATTTTTCTCAAAAAAATATTTTTTATGATAAAAAAAATAGACAACAATTTATGCTGAATAGAAAAAGTATAAATTCAATTTCGAAAAGTCTTGAAATCAAAAATACTTTTGATAGAATTTCCAATAGTATAAATAAAAAAATAAATTTAGTTAATCCTATTACTATACGAAATATAAAAAAAAATAATTTTATCAAGTTTAGAAAAAATTATAATATAAAAAATACAAGAGATAAATTTCTCCGATTTCGTCCTACATTAAATTTAACAATTTCAAAAAAAAAAGAAGTTGATAAAAAAAGTTTTTCTTTGTGATTAAAAAATCTTTTTTTTTGTAGTAATATTTTATATAAATCTCTACTTTAAAAAATTTAATTAAAAAATATAAATTCAAAAATAACATTAATATATATTGATCAATGTATATTATTTCTTAATTTAAAAGAAATAAAAAATCTTTATGTTCTAAATAATAAATTTAAAACTAATTTTAAAATATAAAAATTATAAAAAATTTTTTTTTCAACTTTTACAACAACTCTTTTTATTATTTATGACAAAATTTTCAATTTCTTTATTATTTAATTCCTCTTCTTGTCCTTTATTCAATTCTTTAATTTGATAACAATCTAAATTTCCATTAAAAGGTAATTCAGGAAAATTTTTTTTAGATAAAGATAATTTAATTACATAATTAAACATTTCTTTAACTCCTTCTCCAGTTTTTGAACTAGTTTCAAAATAATTTATATTATATCTTTGAATTGAATCTTCAATTTCTTTTTTTTCAACTTTATCACTTCCACCATCATTTAATAAATCTTTTTTAGTTCCTACTAAAACTAATCCAATTTTTTCTATATTTTTTTCTTGATATAATTGTCCAATCCAATAATTAATATTAATAATAGAATCTTTATTATTTAAATCAAAAGCTAAAATAACTGCATCTGTTTCTTTATAAAATGTTTTATTTAATGCTCTAAATTTTTCTTGTCCTGCAGTATCCCATATAATTAATTTTACTTGAACATTATTTACACATATATTTTTTCTTCTTTTATCTATTCCTATTGTTGTAATATATACTGGTTGATATTCATTTGTACAATATCTTGTTATTAATGATGTTTTTCCTATCGTTGCATCTCCTAAAACTAAAACTTTTAATCTTATATCTGAAGATTTAATGTTATTTATATTGCATTCATTTTCATTCTCCATTATTTTTTGAAAAAATTTTTTTTTAAATATTTTTCAACATATTCATTATATTTTGTTTAAATACAGAATAAATTATAACATTAAAATCAAAAAATATTTTATATAAAATAATCTTAATTTTTAATGATTTTCTTTATATACTTTTATAATATTATCTATGTTATTTATAAATGAAAAAGATTGATATCCTATATAACTTCTTTTAGATAAAATGTATTCTTTTTGTTTGAATAAATTTTTTTCTTAATAAATATTGGTTTATAATTACAAGATTATTCATTTTGTTTTAATAAGGATTTAATTATTCTTTTTCAATTAGTTTTTGTTTAAATTCTTTAATCCTTTTTTTTTTAATTTTTATAAAATTGAAATCAACTTAACAATATTATATTTATCAAAACATTGAGAAGAATAAAAATCACTGATTCCATCTTATAAAAAGAAAGAGGATGAATTTGAGTAATTTATTTAAATAACCTTATTTATCTTTTAAAATAAAAGGTAATTTATCAACCAATTAAATATACATAATTTCTTAAAAATTCTAATTTTTATTGGATTAGAATTCAAAAATAATATTTTTTTTCTTCCATTTAAATTTTATAAAAATTATGTTTAGTAAATGAAATCTTTTAAAAAATTAAATTTTATTTTTAATCATTAATTTGAAAAAAAACATTTATATTTATATTTTTTTTAAGAAAATAATTAAAAATATATCTGGGTTATTTAGTAAAAACAAATTGAAAAATTCCAATGTTATAATAAAATACTATATGTTTAAATATAATTTTTAAATTTATGATTTAAAAAAATCCAATATTTATTTAAATTAAATATTTTGAAAATTTGTCACACACATTTATGACTGTTTCTTAAAAATTAAAAATTTTATTTAAATCACCATATTAATTTTTTCAAAATTTTTTCCCTATTTTGAAATTTTTAAATATTGACTTTTGTAGTTCCTCTCTTTCTTTTTTATAATTAGTAAAACTTAATTATACTTTGTATTTTTTTATTAAAGAAGATGTTAAATAAAAACTAAATTTTAATTTCATCATAAAAAAAGATAATCAACTCTTCATAAAAATAAACATTTTTATTAAAAAAACATCAAATAACATCCATTTCAAAGTAATTATTCCATTGAAGCTGAGTTTTTGTTTTGAATAAAATGTAATTTTAAATTAAACTTAAATAATTTTTAATTATCTTTAAGAAAAGTCCAAAAAATTTATTCCATTATAAATTCACAAACTTTTTACACTTAAAGATGATATATTATTTGCCTAAATCTACTCTCTTCTATTTTTAAATTTATTTTTGATTTTTAATTGAAATTTACAGGAAACTCATATTTGAATTGATAAATAAAAATGAAAAAATACCTTAATAAAAAAAGAAATAAAGTGAAGAAAAAAAATGAACCGATTTTTTAATTAATTACTTCATCTAATTATATTGTGGACATTATTTTTTTCTTTTGGAACATCTTGATAAAAACTATTGATAACTATATTATTCGTGTAAAATATGTCAAAAAGTATTCAATTATTGAAAATGCTTGATTAATTAATAAAAATAACATTTTACTCATTCTAATCAAATTGATTTTTAAATTACTAAAAACTTATTAAAAACACAATGAAAACCAAATATGAAATTATTTCTAATTTTTTATTTCCTAAATTCAGTAGTCCTAAAGAAAGTCGTTTTCTTAAATTTTTCTCTTCGTTACCTAATAAAAACAAACACTACACACTTTTTAATCAATATTCCGTTTCAATAGATAAAATTGAAAAAGGAGAAGATAAAAGAACATCAGTTATTATAAAAAATCTTCCAAACACATTAACAAAAGATAATCTAAAGTCAATATTAGAAGGAATTGGAAATATCAATTATTTATACCTTCCATTTGATAAAGTAATAAATAGAAATTTAGGATTTGCATATGTTAATGTAGTAAATTATAAAAACATAATCAATCTTTATAATAGAATCATAGAATATAATTTGGAAAATTTAAACTTTAATAAATCTGTTGAAGTTTATTATTCTAAAGTTCAAGGCAAAAGTTCTTTAAGTAAGATGTTCTCTAAAAAATAATTTTTTATCTTTTATATGAGTTTGTATTTTTTTAGATGTAATATATATGAAATTATTTTGTATGAAAATTTTATGAAAGAATTGGTAAGAATTTTTTATTTCTTTATTAGAAACCCAGTTAAAATTATAAATAATTATTAAGTCATTTCTTTTATCTTATTTTCATATTTATAAATTTATGAATTTTTATAACTATATATATGTAATATGGTTTTTGAAATTTTAAAATATTTAACGAAATTCAATATTTAAGGCAACTCTAAAATTCAATCTTTGTTATAATAAATATATCTTTTTAATTTAAATGAAATAATTTAATTATTATTTTTATTTAGTAGATTTAAAATGGAATATAGTTAGCAAAGTTTAATAATTTTTTTCAATTAATTTATAGAAATAATCAAGAGTTATGAATTAAATAAAGTGATTGATAATTCAATCCGAAATGACCAGAAAATTTATTTAATTGAAACAAATATAGAAATATATATAAAAAACAATCTAAATAAGATTTCTCCAAAATTGAAAATTGATGTAATAAATTTGTCAAATTTAAATACTTCAATTCCAAAATTAATTAATAAAATTAAAACTGATAAATATAAACAAATATCGAAGGAACTCTTTTAACAAAAGAAATTCCAAATAATTATTATATTCAATTAGGTCAATATATAAGAAGTTTTAGATTCTTTAAAAAAAATTTCTAAGAAAATATAAAAGAAAGAGTTATTGAATAAATAAAATTATAAATACATAAATTAGAATGATAATTTATTTACTAGTTAAGATATATTCATAAATAATATTTAGCAATGAAATATAAATTAGGTTTTTAACATTATGTTTATTATTTATATATTATATTTTTATTTATCTCTTAAATTTTTTTGGTTAGAATTTTTTTCTAATTCTTCTTTTATTTCATTATTAGAAACATATTCACATTGTTGATGAAATAACCTTAAATCATCATAATTTATATTTCTAATTTCTACTTTAGTATCAAAATCCATTGGAACTTTTTCAATTTGAATTTGTACTTTTTCTAAAAGGTTACTTTGTTTCCCAACTTTAGCATTTATCAAATAAGGTTTATCATAAATACTATTTAATAATTTTGAAACTTCATTATCATAGGTTAAAGGATTTGTTATAATATATTCATAATAATTCTCTGTTGGAGAATAAAAAGTTAATAAATCATATGAATTCAAAAAAAATTTTGTGGTAAAAGATTTAATTATTGAATTATTTGTATAAATGCATTTTTCTTGGGTGTCTAATGTAAATGTACCATTGTTAAAATCAAGTACTAAATTTAAAAATTTATCAGGAAATTTATTATCTTTATGTAATATAAGTGATAATTTTATAAAATTTGAATTCGAAGAAGCCCAAAATTCTCCCATTGATTTATTACCATTATATAATTCTAATTTAAAATCATCAGGAATAATTTGATGTTCACTTTTCGAATGAGAATAAAAATTATCCCAAATATTTCCTTTAGAAAAACCAAACAATAAAAAAATAATATATATCATTAAATAAAACATATAAATTAACCCCATTAAAAAAAATAATCAAAAAAAAAACAAAAAATTATAAAAAAATCAAAAAATAAAAAAAATTTTATTTAAAAAAAAATGACAGCAACAGATTAGTAAGTTTTACAAAATATTAATTCAATATAATAATATAGTGACTACTTATTCAAATATTTAATAATAGGAAATTCAGGAGTAGGAAAATCATGTCTATTAATTCGTTTCACAGATGATTCATGGTCAGAAACATATGTGACAACAATAGGAGTAGATTTTAAAATAAAAACATTAGATTTAGAAGGAAAAAGTGTAAAACTTCAAATATGGGATACAGCAGGACAAGAAAGATTTAGAAATATAGTATCTTCATATTATAGAGGAGCACATGGTATTATGATGGTATATGATATTACAGATCAAGAATCTTTTCAAAATTTAAATTCTTGGTTAATTGAAATTGAGAAAAATGCTTCTAAAAATGTTTATAAAATATTAGTTGGAAATAAATGTGATATGGAAAAAGATAGAAAAGTTACTTTTGAACAAGGAAAAGATTTTGCTAATCAATATGGAATGAAATTTTTTGAAACTAGTGCTAAAGAATCTACTAATGTTCAAGAAGCTTTTGTTGCTATGACGAAAGAAATAATTAAAGGAGCTCAAGAAAAGAAAATTCCTCTTAAAAAAGATAATGGAAAAGTTCTTGAAAATAAAACAAATGCCTCTGCTATTAATACTGGAGGATGCTGTTAAAAAAAAATATTTTAAAGTTTACTTGAATACTTTTTGTTTTGGGTTTTTAAATAATTTTTTATTGTTTGGATTTTGCATCTTTATTTATTAATGATTTTAAATTAGATTTTTTAATTTTTTTTTCAAAAGTTATTAATAAATAAATTATACTATTATATTTCTATTATTTTTCCAATTTAAATTTATTTAAATACCTAATTGTTTTTGTAATGTTACAATTTGTTGAAGAAAAATTCCTTTTAAATGTTCTGATTCTTTTATATCTTGTTCAAGTTGATAAGTTTTTCTTCTTGAATCACATTGAACATTATTAACTTCAATAGTTAATTTTGTTATTTTTTTTATAAAAGCTTCTTTCATTGTTTCAAATTGTTGAAGCAGAACTTGTTCATAAGAATCAGGATCAAAAGTTTTAGATTGTTTTGAATCTAATTTTCTTTTCAAATCTGCTTTTTCCATTTTTAAAAGATTTAATTCTTCTGTAAATTTATCTATTTTTAAATTTAACTCATTTATTTCATTATCTAAATTTTGATTTGATTCTTTTTGATTTTTCGAATAATCTGAATCATTTTTTCTTATAAATTCATCTATATCTATTTTTTCTACTATTGGTTGATTTAATGATGTAATTAATGTATTTGCATAATTTTCTTTTTCATTTAATTCTTCTTCTTTTTTTTCCAATTCAGAGATGTTTAATTTTAAATTTTCTATTTCTTTGTTTAATGTATTAAATTGCTCTTGATATGCTTCTTCTATTATTTTTTTTTCTTCTAAGGACTTTTGTTTTATTTCATCTAAATCTTTTGTTGTATATTTGAAATCGGAATTTGAATTTATTTTATTTTTTAAATCTTCATTTTCTTTTAATAAATTTTCTATTTTTAAATTTAATTCGTTTTTTTGTGTTTCATATTTTAAATTTATTTTTTCTATTTCATCATTTAAATTTGGAGATTCTTTTTCTTTTTTTATTAAATCTTCTATTTTATTATTATATTCTATTAAAATGTTTTCAGTAATATCATTTAGTTTAAAATATTTATCAACTTCTGTACCTTGAAGTTCATTAATTTCATCTAAATTATTTTGTTCAACATCATAATTACTTAAGGCATCAATAATATTTTCATTTAAAGTTTTAAAAAAATTATTAACTAATTTAGCAACATGAGGGGAAATTTTTTTATTTTCAACACTTAAATCAAGTAATTCATTTAAAGTATTGATTTTTAAAATTTCTTCTATTTCATTGTTACAATCATTCTCTTCATCATCATTTTGATTTAAATTTTTGTTAATATCAATTATAGGAACTTTTTCCATAAAATCCTGAATTGAAGTAACTCTAGAAGGACTTTCTTTATATGAATTATCATTATTAATTTTTAATTTCATTAAAATAAAATATTCATACACTTTTTTAATCAATAAATCATTTAATCCACATTCTAAAAATAATTTTTGAATACATTCATTTGCATTTTTTGTTCCATAAATTTTATGAATTTTCTCAATGTCTTTACTTCTTTCTAAAATTTTATCAATGAAAACAGAAACAATTTTACTTTCTTCAATTTCAGAAAGTTTTTTAGTTAAACCAGGACTTTTAGATAATAATTTATACATTTTAATATTATCACTATTAGAGTTAATCATTTCTTGTATTATTTCTAAATCACTTTTTAATGTATCAATTATATTAGAAAAAGTCTCTGATTTATTTGAAGGAATATAAAAATTACTTTGTGAAAGCCCTTTTTTTCCTCTACTACTTCCAACTCTTTTAAAAAAATTATCCCCACTTACTTTTAATTTTTCCATTTTTATTTTTTTATTTTTTTTTTTTAAATTTTTTTATTATACAAAAAAATTAAATCAATGAATATTTTAAATTTAAATTGTTGTTTATGTCCATTTACATTTTAAAACTAATTCATCTTCTAAATATTCGTAATTATATTTACTGAACCTTCCATTTCTTCTTTTAACAACTTCTTGATAAATATTATTAAAATTCACTATGTTATTTCCCCCACTTTCCCATTGTTTAATTTTATTATTAGACAATAAAACAAATTTGAATTCAAAATCAGATAAATTATATTCATTAATTGGAATAGAACCTTTCCAAATATTACCTTTATTCCATTTTAATTTAATAACTTTATCCTGTTTCCAATTACCTAAAGATTGTCCACTTCCTAAAATACCAATTTCCTCGCCAAAAACAGTAGGATAAACAATTTCAAAGGTTAGTTTTTGTAAAGTAAGTCCTTGAGTATATGAAGCTGAATCATCAGTCAATCTATCATTATTCATATTATTATTCATCATTTTCATATTATTGACATTATTATTAGTATTAATATTTTGATTGTTTAAAGTCATTTTATTCATATTTATATTTTGATTCATATACATATTGTTGTGGCTGCTTACTGAATTTTCAAAGAAATGATCATCTTGATCTTGATTATTGTTTTCATTTTGTTCTTGAAAATTTGGCATATTATTTTGAATATTTTGTTGTTGTTGATTTATTTCTCCTCTTTCTACTTTTAATGCTTCTTGATAGATTTCATCAAAGTATTTTCCTGAGAAATTTGATAATTTAGTATTATTTAATTTTGAAAATGGAATTTTTAACAAATCAGTTAAGTTCTCAATTACTACTTTATCATCTTTTAATTCTTTATCATTCTTTTTTTCTGATGATTTCTTCATTTTTTAAATGTTAATTTTCAAAAAATATAATATAAAAAAGAAAAATTTAAATAAAAAAATTAAAAAAATGCCTTTAAATGATTTTATAATAGGTGAATTAATAGGAAAAGGAACATTTAGTTCAGTATGTTTAGTAAAAAGAAAAATAGACAATCAAACTTATGCAATGAAAAGAGTAAAAATAGTTCAATTACAAGAAAAAGAAAAACAAAATGCATTAAATGAAATAAGAATTTTAGCATCATTAAACCATAAAAATATTATTGGATATAAAGAAGCATTTTTTGACGAACAATCCCAAACATTAAATATAATAATGGAATATGCAAATGATGGTGATTTATCTACAAAAATAAAATATAATTTAAAAAACGGATTAATATTTCGTGAAGATATAATATGGTCATATATAATTCAAATATTAGAAGGAATAAATTATTTACATGAAAATAAAATAATACATAGAGATTTAAAAAGTGCAAATTTATTTTTAATGGATGATGGCACTTTAAAAATTGGAGATTTAAATGTTTCAAAAATAGCAAAAATGGGAATTGCATTCACTCAAGCAGGAACACCATATTATGCTTCTCCTGAAGTATGGTTAGATGAATCTTATGATAATAAAAGTGATATTTGGAGTATTGGTTGTATTATTTATGAATTATGTATGTTAAAAACTCCTTTTAGAGGAACTTCAATGAAAAATTTATGTTTAAATATTCAAAAAGGTGAATATAGTGATATTTCTAAATTTTATAGTAATGATTTAAGAAATATTATTTCTATGATGCTTATTGTTAATCCTGAAAATAGATTTAGTGCTCAACAAATTTTAAATTGTGATTTTGTTCTGAGAAAAAGAAAAGAAAATGGGGGGAAGAAATTTGTAAAAGAAGAAAAAGCTAATTTAATTCAAACAATTAAAATTCCTAAAAATTTAAAGGAAATTAATAGGAATCTACCAATGAATAAATATAATAAAAAACAAAACGATGAAATGTTAATGAATGATGAATATGAAACTATGAAAAATGGATTTTTAAATAATGAAAAAAAGGATAAAATTAAAAAATATCTTCAAGAAAAAGATATGTATAAACAAATAAATATGAAAAATAATAATATTAATAATTATAATTATAAAAATCAACATAAAAATAGGAAAAATAATATTGTAAAAAATCAATGGGAAAAAGATAATTATAAGCATAATTATGAATATTATAGGAAACAGATGGAATTAAATAATCATAATCATTCCCAAAATTCAAATAATAAAAGAAATGAAATTGCTAATTATAAAAAAATTAATATTAATAACAAAAACATTTTGGAAAAAATTAATCAAATAAAAACCCCTAGTTCAATATCTCCTTCAAAAAAACATATCAATAATAATATTTATAACAATAAAATCTCTAATGGAAGAAAAATTAATATATCTCAAAAATCTAGGCCTAAAACAGGGAATAATGTTGTATATAAAAATAATAATAGTGTAAATTATAATCGAGTGAATAAATCTAATAAAGTAATTATTATAGATAGATTAAAAAATAATAATATTAAAAATCAAAATAGACCTATTAGTGCAATCCCTTATAGAAAGGGATATATTTATAGAATAAATATTAATAATAATAATATAAAAGAAAATAATAATGTTAAAAAAAGACCAAATACTGGAAGTATACACAATAGGAATTCAAATATTCAAAAAAAGAATGATAATCTTCCTAAAAATTTACATCAATATCGATATATTAACATAAATAATCAAAATATGAATATTAATTATTTGAAAAATGAAAAAGATATAATAATGCTGAATCCTAAAAATAATAAAAAAGAAAGAGTAATCATTGAAAAACTTGATTATAAATCTATGAATAAAAACAAGAATATTAATAGACATTTAAATAATTTTCAAAAAGGGAGAAATGAAAGAATAATAGATTATGAAGAAAGGGTAAAAAATAGAATTAATAAAAATAACATAAATATAATGAATAATAAAAATAATTATATAAAAAAACATAATAAATAATTATTCTAAAAATTAAATAAAATATTAATAAAACATTTTTCAATCAATGAAACCCCGTCCACAAACTCCATTAGTTAGATTAATGAATTCAGCAATTTCAAATCTTGAAAATTCTAGAGAAGGAAAAAATACTAATGATTATTTTCTTAAAAATTTTTCAAATTTTATGAAACAAATCATAGATAATAAAAATGAACTTTTTCTTTCAGGAGATAAAAATTTAGTAAAATATATTTTAAGTAAATATTTAAATATTCCTGAAACTGATTTAAGTTCTTTGAAAAAACTTTCTGTTATTATTACAAATGATTATGGGTTATTAAATCAGTTTGGAACTTTTTTGCCAGAATTAAAATTATTAAAATTAAATGGTTCAAATATTTTATCCTTTAATGATATTGGAACAAATTTTAATAAAATTGAATGTTTACAAATGAAAAATTGTCACTTGAAAGATTTAGATGGAATTATTTGTATGCAAAATCTACAAATTTTAGATATTGAAAACAATGAAGTTTCAGATTTAATTGATATTGATATGTGTTCAGAGCTAAAAAAAATTGTATTAAAAAATAATAAAATTAAAGAATTAGATAATTTAACATTTTTATCATCTATAACTAATTTAGAATATATTGATTTAAGAGATAATCCAATTTGTGAAAGTGAAAATATAGATGAAAACATTGAAAATAATTTAAATGAAGTTAAAGTTCTTATTTGGAAAAAAGAACATGAAAAAAATATTATTGATATTGTTTCTGAATTTGATGATCAATTAATTGATTCTGTTCCAATTAGAAAAAAAGAAAATATAGTAGAAAAAGAAATTAAAGAAATAGTAAAGAATGAGGAAGAGGATGAAGAAGAAGAAACAGATGATAATAATAGTAATAAAAACGAACTTTTATCTTCAACTATGAGAAATCTTCAAATTAAGAAATCAAAAATTCAAATTGATGCAAGAAATGAGAAAAATATTATAAATCCTATTGAAAAAAATAAAATAATTTTAAATAATAGTAATAGTAATAAAAATATTTCTATTAATTCCAGTCAAAATTCATTTAGATCTTCTTTAATAAAAAATCAACCTTTAAAACCTATTAAAATAAATAAAGATGCTTTAAATAAACCAATTGGAAATAATATTGGCGGTATTCAATCTGATAAAGATAAACCTATAAGCTCAATTAAAGTTAAAGTAAATGAAGATAATAAAAATGTTAAAATTAATCCTATGAATAAAATAAAAATAACTAAAAATAAAAAATAATATTTTATTAATTATAAAATTAATTTTATAAATACATAACTTATAAATTACATTAAGTTTTTTGAAATTAAAAAATATAATAAATTAATAATTTTAAATCCTTTTTATGATTTATATAAGAAAAATAAATCAAATTAATAATTCTTTTTCCTAATTTTTATATAAAATTATTTTTAGAAAAAATAAACCTTTAATTTAAATTTTTTCCCAAAACTAAATATTTAAATAAAAAAATAAAAAATAAGAACAAAACAACATATTAAAAAAACACAATAAAAAAAATCAATAATCTGTTTTTAAATTTTTTTATATTTAAACAATATCAATAACTAAATTTTATACAATTCTATGTTTAATTAAAAATAATATTAAATCACAATAATATTGCAAACTTAAAACAAAAAAGGATTTAAAATATAAAACAATTAAACGAATTTTCATTTTTTTCTCTTTCAACATCCAATAAATGATCATTTTGTTTTCTCTTACAACAAAACCAATTAAAAAATCCACTATTATCATCATCTAACAATTCAGTAATATTTTCTCCAATTCCTTTATCTACAGGTTCATAAATAATAGTTTTAACTTTTGAATCATCTTCATTTTCAAAATCATTTACTTCTTTTATTTCTTCTATAATAGAATCTTTTGTATTATCTTTTGAGATATCTTTTAAAATATCTTTTTTGTTACCAGCTTGTGATTGTAATGTTATTTTGTTTAATGGAGATGATGATAAATTATTAACTGTTACTGCTCTCCTTAAAGAATACGATGTATTATCCATAGAAAATTTTGAGAAACTACTCATTCTTTTTGGTTTATCCATTTTTTTAAATGAATTATTATAGAAAACCACTTATATATGAAGAATTAATTTTAATATTTTATATTCTGATATAATAAATAAAATAAAATCATAAAATTATTAAACAGTATTAGTAAATTACTTGTT
>JAEEGI010012696.1_pt1 | contig 17971 bp, 10 predicted proteins | sample 8958751 | NCBI WGS metagenome assembly JAEEGI01 (sample SAMN16246545, study PRJNA631951) | gut metagenome | biome: gut microbiome; feature: rumen; material: KS-attached | host: Bos | place: Iran: Karaj | collected 2018-10 | reverse complement strand
CGCCGAGAAGTTCGTCCTCTCCTCCCATACCTGGACTTCCCAGTCCTCCATCATCCAGAGCGCCTGGAACAACACCTGGGGCGCCATCGGCGAATGCAACAGCATCATCAACGACCTGAGGACGATGGACCTGGAGGCTATCGGCGTGTCCGACGAGAAAGCCGCCCAGTACATTGACGAGATGCGTACCCTCCGCGCCTGGTGCTACTACAACCTCTTCGAGGTCTGGGGCGGCGCCCTGCCGCTCAACACCGAGGTGACTTCCGAGGTCCCGCCGAGCGCGGATCCCGACTTCGACACGTCCTGCAAGAAAATCTGGCAGTTCTTGATCGACGAACTGGACGAGAGCCTCTCGAACCTCCCGAAGAACAACGTGAACCGCATGAACCAGGCGACGAACCGGATGATCAAGGCGCGCCTGCTGTTCAACGCCGAGGTTTTCGTGAAGGAAAACCACTACAGCGAGGCCGCCTCCATCTGCCAGGATATCATCAACGGTACCTATGGCACCTATGCCCTGGCCGACGATTTCCGGGACATCTACAACATCGACAATGTCAACTGCCCCGAGGTCGTCTTCGCCCTCGCCTCCGAGTACGGCAAGTCCCATGGCAACGCCTACAACTGCCGCAACGTCACCTTCCTCCCGTACAACGCTTTCGGCGATCCCCTCTCCATCTTCGGATCCAACAACGACCAGGGCCGCTGGAACTGCGTCATCATCGCCCCGTCCCACGACAACTCCGGTATGGTGCTTCCGACCGGCGGTACCGACACGGGCGGCAAGTCCTTCCTGTTTGACTATGGCGACAAGTTGGGTGCTGTCTATGATCGTTTCGACGACCGTGACATCCGCAAGAAGCCCTATCATGCCGATGAAAAAGGCAATTGGGAAGGCCTCTTCCTGATGGGCGTCCAGAAGGACTACTACACGGGTGCCGTCCTTCCGGCCGATGCCGACCGCGACGGTCAGGATCTCGTGTATGTGGACCAGGTGGGCACCTTCCAGAACCTGGGCCGTGAACTCGCGGACGTCATGTCCCCGCACTGGGGCGAGACCAACTCCGGTTTCCGGATGCTCCGCTATCCGATCCTCCCGGATGTGTGCGGGGTGGATTTCCGCGACATCGACGAGGTGGAATTCCGCCTGACCGAGGTTTACTACATGCTCGCCGAGTGCAAACTCCGCGCGGGTGATGCCGATGGTGCCAAGAATCTCGTGAACCAGGTCCGCAAGCGCTACTTCAAGGCTTCCGACTGGACGACGGTCCAGAACCAGCCGGGTCCCGGCTTCGAGAACTTCGACCTGGACTGGATGCTCAACGAGTGGGGCAAGGAGTTCCTCTGCGAGGGACGCCGCCGCCGCACGGATCTCCGTCGTTTCGACAAGTTCACCCAGGGCCAGTGGTGGTTCTTCGGCCGTGGCACGGGTGACGATTCCTATCCCGCCAAGCGCGACCGCAAGTATGAGTGGTTCCCGCTGCCGGAGGCCGCCCTCACGGTGAATCCCGGCCTCGTGCAGAATCCTAACTATGTAGCCCAGTAATGATCATGAAAAGAATCTTATCCTATCTGACGATACCGGCCCTTTTCCTCGCCGCCGCCTCCTGCGCGCCGAAGGAAGAGATTGAATTCGCCCACGAGGCGCAGGCCTTCGACACCCGGAGCGACCGCATCCTGGTGGAGGCCATCCTGCCGCAGGCGACCGCGGCCGACGACGAGGTGTACATCATCGGCGCTTTCAACGGTGGCGAGTCCGCCGTGGGCAACAGCGCCTACCGGCTCACCCGCTCGATGGCCATCCCCGCCAAATGGGGCGTCTATGTGGATCCTTCGGCTTTCCAGGGTGGAAAGACCCTCGCCGACGGTTTCACCTTCTACAATGTCCAGCAGGGCCTGGAGCGCAGTTCCAGGAACGAGGACGTCCTCCACAGGCTCACCATCAGTACGGGTGAATGGGCCAATGTCTATGCCGACAAGTGGGCCAAGTTCTTCGAGCCGCCGGTGGAACCGGACGTGCCTTCGCTGCCCGAGCATGACGGTGTGCGCGTGTACATCATCGACCAGACCGGCTGGGACGCCATCGCCCTGTACCAGTGGGGTGACGTGAACAACTTCGGCGGAGACTGGCCGGGTGCCCAGGTGGCCGGCACGTGGACTTACAACGGTCAGGAGTACAAGTACTTCGAGTATGGCGACGACATCTTCGGCCTGGGTCAGAACCTGATCTTCAACAACAATAACAACGGCACCCAGTTGCCGGACTACAATGTCCGGTTCGAGGAAGGCGTGAAGGATTACTTCTTCCTCGTCACGGCCGACGGCGTGACCGAGGCACCGAACCCGGTCGAGGGCGGTTCCACCGATCCGCGTGCCAAGATGACCGAGACCAGCCCTTGGAGCATCATCGGCTCCATCGCCTCCACGGGCAACAGCTGGAATGCGGATGAGCCGATGGTGACCGATGGCACCTGGCACGCGTGCCTGGGCCTCGCGATTGGCGCCGGCGACGAGTTCAAGTTCCGCAAGGACGCCGACTGGGGCGTCAACTTCGGCGGTGCCTTCGAGGCGCTCGGAGAGCCCTTCGAGGTCAAGCAGGACGGCGCCAACATCAAGGTCGCGGAAGACGGCACCTATGACCTCTTCCTGAACCCGGATGCCGCCATCGTCGTCATCGTGAACGCGGGCGACCCGGTCACCCTGCCTTCCGGAGAAGGCGGCGACACCCCGGAACCTCCGGTGGAGGAAACCAAGGATCCCGTGGCGGTCTATGTCCAGGACGCCTCCGGCTGGGAGAACCTGTACCTCTACATGTGGGGTGACAAGGAACTCTGCGGCGGCTGGCCGGGTATGGCTGTGACCGAAACGGAGAAGATTGGTTCCGTCTCCTACAAGAAGATCGTCGTCGATGACGCGGAAGGCCGCGCCGAGAACCTCATCTTCAACAACAACGACGGCACGCAGACCGAGAGTTACGCCGTTACCCTGTCGGGAGAGTTGTTCGTCTCCCTGGATGCGGAAGGTGTCATCACGGCCATTGACCCGCGCAACCCGGACATCAAGATCCTCGTGAACAACCAGACCAACTGGGATGCCATCACCCTGTATGCCTGGGGTGACGCCGAGGCTTTCGGTGGCTGGCCGGGCGCTACCTCGGTGGGCTTCGAGGAGGTCAAGGGCGTGAAATACACCGTGTTCGGCCTTCCTGCCGACATGGCGGGCAAGTCGCTCAACCTCATCTTCAACAACAATGGCGGCGGCAAGCAACTCGCTGACTTCGCCATCACCGTTCCCGAGGACGAACTGTTCCTGAACATCAACGCCAACTACTACGTGGACAACGTGGAAGGCAACCCGCGCGGCGAGGCTTCCACCATCTATGTGGTGAACAAGCAGGGCTGGGAGACGCTGAATCTCTATGCCTGGGGCGACGCCGAGGTGTTCGGTGGCTGGGCAGGTGCTGCCGGTACCAGGATCGGTACCTGGTGCGGACAGCCCGTTTACACCTATTCCGTGGCTGCTGACGCTTCCGGCAAGACGGAGAATCTCATCTTCAACAACGGTGAAGGTTCCCAGTTCGATGCCATGACCGTAGTCCTCGGAGAGGATCTCTACCTGGAGATCGAGAACTCCGCGTGCAAGACCACCGAGCCGGCCACCCGCGTCTATGTCGTGGACGAGACCGGTTGGGACCAGATCTCCCTGTATGCGTGGGGTACGTCCGAAGTCTTCGGAGGCTGGCCGGGCGCTTCCCCTGCCGGCACCGAGGAGATCGGCGGCGTGACCTACAAGTACTTCGAGGTTCCGGCCTCGGCCTTCGGCAACACGGCGAACTTCATCCTGAACAACGGCGGCAACGGCGTTCAGTTGGAGAACTTCGACTGCCTGAAGGGCCAGACCGTCACCCGCGACTTCTATTTCCACTTCACGGCCGACAACGTGACCGTGGTGGAATAACCTGACAACGGGCCGGGGCCCCTGACCGGACCCCGGCTTGCCAAGCATAAACCCATAAACCATGAGAAAGACTTTATACCTGGCCGTTTCGCTCCTCGTGCTCGCCGCCTGCGGGTGCGGGAAGCCGCAGACCCTGCCCATCATACCCTCCGGCTCGGAATCCGGTACCGGTGGCAAGGAGACCATCCCGGAGCCGGGCATCACGTATGCCACGGAAGTCCTCACGCTGCCGGCGACGGCCCGTGACCACTATCAGATTTACCAGGTGAACCTGAAACTGTACGGCAATTCCGGCGCCTTCGGCAAGGTGCAGGCACGGCTGGATGAGATCAAGTCCCTGGGGACGGACGTCCTGTATCTGATGCCGGTGTATGCCGAGGGGAAGGATGTCTTGCCGGGATTGCCCGGAAACAAGCCTTTCGGGTCTCCCTACTGCATCAAGAACTATAAAGAGGTGAACAGCCTGTACGGCACCCTGGATGAACTGAAAGCGCTGGTGAAAGCCGCCCAGGGAAAAGGGATGAAGGTGATGTTCGACTGGGTGGCCAACCATACCTCCTGGGACAACGTCTGGCTTACCGAGCATCCGGAGTGGTATGAGCACAAGGCCGACGGCAGCATCGCCTGGCCCACCAAGGACGGAGAGTGGAAGGACGTGGCCCAACTGGACTTTGGCAAGAAGGAACTGTGGGCTGCGATGGAGGATGCCCTGGAGTACTGGGTGACCGAAGTGGGCATCGACGGCTACCGCTGCGACTATGCCCACGGTGTGCGCGATGACTTCTGGAAGGAGGCCATCGGCAGACTGAAGGCCCTCAAGCCCGGTTTCATCATGCTGGCCGAGAGCGATTTCACCCGGATGTTCGACGACGGGTTCGACATCATCTTCGACCGGAAGATGAAGAGCGAGATGCGGAAAGTCATCGGCAGCACGGGTTCCACGAAGAGTTTCTTCACCTGGTACAAGAGCGACCAGGACGCGGCTCCGGCCCCCAAGACCAAACTCTTTTTCGTGACGAACCACGATGACGCCACCGAGGCGGCGCCTGCCGCCCAGTTCAAGTCCACCGAGGGTGCCCTGGCCGCCTATGTGCTGATGGCCGCCCTCAACGGCTCCTCGATGCTGTACGGCAGCCAGGAAGTGGGCTACAACAAGACCATCAACTTCTTCAATACCCAGACGATGGACTGGACCGCCAATGCGGAACTCAAGAAGAAATACCAGGATGCCCTGCAGGTCCTCGCGAAGGTGGACCGCAGCGGCGCGATGACCGCCAGCGAGTCCGAGGGTGTGGTCTATGTGGCTTATCCGAAGGCGCTGGTCGGCGTGAATGTGAGCGGAAAGGACGCGAAAGCCTCCCTGCCGAAGGCGAATGCCGGCAAGAACGGTGTGCCTACCTCGCAGGATTTCGGTGCGTATGAATTCAAAATCTGGACTTTCTAGCGTATGAGACGTTTCCTGACCCTGGCCGCCGCCCTCCTGGTGGCCGCCTCCCTTTCGGCGAGTGAAATCACCCGCGTCGAGCCCCTGTCCTGGTGGACCGGGATGAAGACCGACCTCCAACTCCTCGTGCAGGGGCCGGGCATCGGCGCCTACTCGGCGTCCGTCGAAGGCAAAGGACTGAAAGTCAAGGAAGTCCACCAGGCCGACAACCCGAACTTCCTGTTCGTGGACGTGGAGGTGAGCCCGAAGGCGAAGCCCGGGACCTACACCCTCGTGTTCAAGAAAGGCGATGACCTCATCCGCTATCCTTATCAGATTGCGGCCCGCAAGCCGGGTTCCGCCGACAGGGAGAGTTTCACGACGGCCGACCTCATTTACCTGATCGTACCGGACCGTTTCGCCAACGGCGATCCGTCCAACGATTCCACGGACAATACGACGGAGAAGGCGAACCGCGGAGAGCCTTTCGGCCGCCATGGCGGCGACCTCCAGGGCGTCATCGACCATCTGGATTACATCGCTGACCTGGGCGCGACGGCCCTGTGGAGCACCCCGCTGCTGGGCGACAACGCCCCGCGCGGCTCCTACCACGGCTACGCCTGCTCGGACTACTACCATATCGACCCGCGATACGGCTCCAACGAACTGTACCGGGAGATGGTCACGAAGGCCCACGAGAAGGGCATCAAGGTCATCCTGGACGTGGTGACGAACCATTCCAGCACCGAGCACTGGTGGATGCAGGACATGCCGTTCAAGGACTGGGTCCACATGAACGACCCGTACGTGAACTCGAACCACCAGATGGGCCTGGCCCTGGACCCGAACGCGTCCAAGGCGGACCTCGCCATCATGGAGGAAGGCTGGTTCGTGCGGAACATGCCGGACATGAACCTGGACAACCCCTACATGCTGAAGTACTTCCAGCAGTGGGCCGTGTGGTGGATCGAGTATTCCGGCCTGGACGGCTTCCGCGTGGACACCTGGTTCTACAATGAGAAGGTACCGATGTCGCAGTGGGCGAAGGCGGTGACCGACGAATATCCGAACTTCAACATCGTGGGTGAGGTCTGGCAGGCGAATCCCGACTTCGTCGCCTACTGGCAGAAGGACAATCCCAATTCCGACGGGTTCAATTCCAACCTGCCGTCCATCATGGACTTCCCGCTGCAGGCGGCGATGACCGGCGCGCTGACGGCGCCCATCCCCGGCACCGAGCAGCAGCGGCAGGGCCCGCCCCAGGGCCGCGGCCGCCGCGGGGGACCGGACATCTCCGCCGTGTACAACGCCCTGTCGCACGATTTCATCTACCACGACCTGAGCCACATGCTCGTCTTCCTGTCGAACCACGACATCGCCCGCATCGGCGACACCTTCGGCCACGATCCGCGCCGGATGAAGATCGCCTTCGCGATGCTGGCGACGCTCCGCGGCATCCCGCAACTCTTCTACGGAGACGAGATGATGTTCGTCACCGGGAATCCGCAGCGGGACGACGGCCGCCTTCGGATGGACTTCCCGGGCGGCTGGGCCGGCGATCCGGTGAACCTGTTCACCGCAGAGGGCCGGGCGAAGGCCGACGGGCAATGGGCCCATGCGGCCGACCTCCACGACTACGCCCGCACGCTCTTCCAGTGGCGCAAGGGTTCGTCGGCCGTCCAGCACGGCAAGACCCTGCATTTCATCCCCGAGAACAACACGTACGGCTATTTCCGCTACGACGACCAGGAAGTGGTGTTCGTGTTCGTGAATAACTCCGACCAGACCGTGAAAGTCCCCTGGACCCGTTTCCGCGAGATTTCAGCCGGTCTCGGCGAAGGGGTCGATGTCCTGACCGGGAAGCGGGTGACCGTTTCCGACGCGACGGAGGTCGCTCCGCTGTCCGCCCTCGTGGTGGACTACCGGCATTGATTATTTTTTGGTTATTTGGTTGAAACTTGTCCTTTCCTTAGAGTGTAGTTAGTTTTGGGTGAGGACTGGTCCGGGGCCTTTGGCCGGGCCCCGGACCGCAAATTAAAACAGATTCCGATGAAAAAGACCGTTCTCGCGGCCGTTGCGATCCTGCTCGCGGCCTGCTCCCCGAAGACCTCTGTCACTTCGCCGGATGGCCGGATCTCCGTCTGCTTCTCGGTGGATGCCGACGGCGTTCCCACCTATGCCGTGGATGTCGATGGAAAACCCTTCCTGAAGCCTTCCACGCTGGGCCTCCAGGCTGAGGGCGTGAACCTGGAAAACGGCTTTGCGCTCAAGTCCTCCAAAGTGGGCAGTCACCGGGAGACCTGGCACCAGCCCTGGGGCGAGAACAAAGAGGTGGAGGACAACCACCGGGAACTCTCCCTCAAGTTGAAAAATGACGCCGGCGTGGGCCTGGAGGTCGTTTTCCGCGTATTCGACGACGGGTTCGGCTTCCGGTACGCCTATGCGGTTCCGGGCGCCGACACGCTCCGGATCAACGGAGAGCGGACGCAGTTCGCCTTCACCGCCGATGCCGACACTTGGTCCATCCCGGGCGATTTCAACTCCTACGAGCACCTGTACCGCAAGATGCGGCTGTCGGAACTCGGCGATGCGAATACGCCGCTCACGCTCAAGTTCTCCGACGGCCTGTATGCCTCCGTCCACGAGGCTGCGCTGGTCGATTTCCCCGAGATGGTGCTTCGGCAGGAGGAAGGTCTGACCTTCAAGGCTTCGCTCGCTCCGCTCCGGCAGCAGCGCCGCCGGAGGGGGCAGCCCTTCGAAGAGCAATCCGATGTGAAAGCCGTCGTCCCGGGTACGTTCCAGACGCCTTGGCGGACGGTCCAGGTCGCCCGCTCCGCCGTGGGCCTCATCAATTCTTCCCTCATCCTGAACCTCAACGAGCCCTGCGCACTCGCGGACGTCTCCTGGATCAAACCGATGAAGTATATCGGCGTGTGGTGGAGCCTGCATCTGGGCGTCGAGTCCTGGGGCGGGGAAGGTCACGGCGCGACGACGGAGAATGCGATGCGCTACATCGACTTTGCCGCAGCCAACAACATCCAGGGCGTCCTGTTCGAGGGCTGGAACGATGCGTGGCGGAATTCCGACGCCCTTCCGGATTTCGACTTCACGAGCCCGGCGCCGGACTATGACGTCGCGAAAGTGGCCGCATACGCCCGCGAAAAGGGCATTTACCTGATTACCCACAACGAGACGGGCGGCAATTACCTCCGCTTCGAGGACCAGTTGGAGCGCGCCCTGGACTGGGACGCTTCGCTGGGCATCCACGCGATGAAGACCGGCTATGCCGGCGGCGGCCTGTCCGGCGGCGCACCGCGCCACAGCCAGACCGGCGTACGCCACTTCCAGAAGGTGGTCGAAGAGGCCGCTGAGCGGCAGATCATGGTGGACGGCCACGAAGTCATCAAGGAGACGGGCCTGCGCCGCACCTGGCCGAACTTCATGACCCGGGAATGCGTCCGCGGCATGGAGTACAACGGCTGGGGCCCGGGCAATCCGCCCTCCCATACGGTCATCCTCCCGTACACGCGTCTGCTGAGCGGTCCGGTGGACTATACGCCCGGCGTGTTCGACATCAAGTACACGTGTGTCCAGGGCAAGCCGCAACTCCGTACCTGGGGCCGTCCGAGTTCCGATTTCAGCGAGCACACCACGCTGGCGAAGCAGATGGCCAACTGGGTGATCCTCTATTCGCCGATGCAGATGGCATGCGACCTGCTGGAGAATTACGAAGGCCATCCCGCTTTCCAGTTCTTCCGTGACTTCGACGCCGACTGCGATGCCTCAGAAGCCCTTCAGGGCGAGGTAGGCGAGTGGATCAGTGTCGTACGCCGCGCTGGCGACCGCTTCTTCCTGGGCGCTTCCACCGACGAGACCGGCCGCACCTTCGACCAGCCTCTGTCCTTCCTGAAACCCGGTGTCCGCTACACCGCCACCGTCTATGGCGATGCCGCCGACGCGCACTGGGATACGAACCCTACTGCCTACGAGATCACCACTTGCAGCGTGACTTCCGAAGATACCCTCACCCTCCGTCTCGCCCCCGGCGGCGGTGCCGCCGTCACTTTCCTGCCCGAATAGGCCCATCGACTTATGAAACAACACGGACTCCTCTCCCTGCTCGCCGCCCTGTTCCTCGCGGCGGGCGCGCATGCTGCGGACATCCAGCGCATGGATCCTCCCTTCTGGTATGCCGGCATGAAGAACCATGAACTCCAGGTGATGTTCTACGGAAAGGACATCGCCCAGTCGGAGTTCTCCCTCAAATCCTATCCGGGCGTCCGGGTCAAGGAGGTCGCCAAGGTCAAGAATCCGAATTACCTGTTCGTGTATCTGGATGTCTCGGAAAATGCCCGTCCCGGCATGATGACCTTCCGTTTCAAGGAAGGCCGGTCGGTCACCGAGAAAGCCTTTGAACTCCGTCCGCGCAATACGAAGACGGGCGCGCAGGGCTTCTCCACCAAGGACGTGCTGTACCTGATCATGCCGGACCGTTTCGCCAATGGCAACCCCGCCAATGACGACTGGGAGCAGTTCAAGGCCGACCGCAGCAACGGCGGCGGCCACCACGGCGGCGACCTGCAGGGCATCCGGGACCACCTGGGCTACATTGACTCGCTCGGAGTTACGGCCGTCTGGCTCAATCCCGTCCAGTATAACCGGAGCAATGCCTCGCATGGCTATGCGATTTCGGATTTCTACCTGATCGACCCGCGGCTCGGAACCAACGAGGAATACTGTGGCCTGGTCGATGCCGCCCACGGACGGAACATCAAGGTCGTGATGGACATGATCTTCAACCATTCGGGGAGTTCCCACTGGTGGATCACGGATATCCCGGACGATGACTGGTTCAACCAGGATGCGTATGCGAAGAAACTGTCGGAGCGGCAGCGGCAGGGGCCGCAGGAGGGCGGATTCCGCCGCGGGCCGCGCGGGAACGACGGGCTCACGACCACGACCCATTACAAGTGGGTGCTCATGGACCCGCATGCGCCGCAGTCCGAGAAGGACGTCCTCTTGGACGGCTGGTTCTCGGGCGGCATGCCGGACCTGAACCAGCGCAACCGCCATCTGGCCAGGTACCTGATCCAGAACAGTGTCTGGTGGATCGAGTACGCCCGCATCGACGGCATCCGCATGGACACCTATCCCTATGCCGACTATGATTTCATGACCCGCTGGTGCCGGGAGATCGAGGAGGAGTATCCGGATTTCAACATCGTGGGCGAGGGCTGGTATCCCCGCAATTCCGCCGCCGGCTGGTGGCAGCGCGGATCGGCCCTGAATCCGTCCGACACGCACCTGAAGACGGTCATGGACTTCGACCTGACGTTCACGATCCAACGGGAGATCCTGAAGGAAAGCAATACTTCCGAGGGGGCCGAGGCCGGCCTGTTCAAGGTCTATGAGACCGTCGCGCAGGACTTCCTGATTCCCGATCCGGACCATGTGCTCACCTTCCTGGACAACCATGACATCAGCCGCTTCATGCAGCCGGGCGATCCGGTCTGGAAGTTCAAGCAGGGTCTCGCGTTCCTCGTGACTTCCCGCGGCATCCCGCAGATCTATTACGGGACGGAGATCGCCATGGCGGGTCCCGACCAACTCCGCGGCGATTTCCCGGGCGGTTGGAAAGAGGATCCGGCCAATGCGTTCACGTCCGCCGGCCGTACCCCCGTCCAGAACGAGTGCTGGGACTTTGCGAGCAAACTGCTGAACTGGCGCCGGACTTCGAAAGCGGCCACCGAAGGCCGTCTGGTCCATTACACGCCGGACAACCGTGCCAAGTGCTATGTCTATGCCCGCATCGCCGGCGATGATACGGTTCTCGTGATCCTGAACGGTTCCGATGCGGAAAGCGAACTGGACATGGCCCGCTTTGCCGATGTTATCGGGAAGCACACCATCGGCGTCGATGTCGTGACCGGCGAGACGGTCAATCTGACTTCATCCGTCCGGATGGCGCCCCGGGGCGTGCATGTGCTGCAATTGACGCCCCGGATTCCGCTCCCTTGAAGATCGGGATCGACCTTGTCCCTTCCGCAGGTTTTTGTAACTTTACGGCCAGTTATGAAACGGAGGGCATTTCTCAAGGGGGCAGCGGCCGCCGGAGCGGCGGCGCTGGTGCCGGCCGGCGTAGCCGGGACGGCGTTCACGGCCTGCCGGCCGCGCGAGGCGGCGGGTGACGCCGCGGAAGGCTGGGATTTCGACGAGGTCATCGACCGGAGCGGAACCTGGAGCATCAAGTATGGACGGGCGACGAACGGGGAGACGCCGATGTGGATTGCCGACATGGACTTCCGCACGGACCCGTACGTGCGCGCCGCCCTGAGGACGCGCCTGGACCGGGACGTCCTCGGCTATACGTCCACGCCGCAGGCTTTCATCGACGCCATCGCCGCTTGGGAGCGGCAAGCCCATGGATACGCGCCGGAAAAGGAGTGGATCGGCTACGCCCCGGGCGTCATCACCTCCATCAACCAGGCTTGTCTCACCTTTACCGAACCAGGTGACAGGATCATCATCCAGCCGCCCGTGTATGACCATTTCCGCCTGTATATCGAGCGGCTGGGCCGGGTGGCCGTGGACAATCCCCTCATCCTGGAGAACGGCCGCTACCGCATGGACCTGGAAGGGCTGGAAAGGCTGATCGACTCCCGGACCAAGGCCCTGGTCCTGTGCAATCCCCACAACCCCATCGGCCTGCTCTGGGACCGCGAATCCCTGGCACGGCTGGCGGAAATCTGCGACCGGCACGGGGTCATCGTCATTTCCGACGAAATCCATGGCGACCTGGCCCTGTACGGCCGTCGGCATACGCCTTTCTGCAGCATCAGTGAGACGGCCGCCCGCGTGGGCCTCATCTTCGCCGGCCCCACGAAGGCCTTCAACCTCGCCGGCCTTTCCGGAACTGCGTTCTGCATCATTCCGGACAAGGAGAAGCGGGAGAAATACCTCGGCGCCTTGCGGAACGCCAAACTGGACGAAGCGCCTATCCCCACCATCGAGGCGACCATCGCCGCCTATCGGAAAGACACCGCCTGGCTGGAATCCCTGAAACGCTATATCGAGGGCAACATCGCCCTCGTGGAGCAGTTCTTTGCCGATAACGACCTCGGCATCAAGCCCCTCCGGCCGGAAGCCTCCTTCCTGGTCTGGCTGGACTGCCGCGCCCTCGGTCTCCCGCAGGACGCACTGATGGACACCTTCCGCAACCAGGCCAAAATCATCCCCTCCAACGGTGCTTCCTACGGCACCGGCGGCGAAGGCTTCGTCCGCCTCAACATCGGCTGCCCCGCCTCCGTCCTCACCGCCGCCCTCTCCCGCATCCGTATGGCTTTCGGGAAGTGAAGCCCAGAGGTGGCTGGTCTTTTCGGCCCTACGGTAGGCGGCTACCACCACTTTTTCCCGCCTCGTTGTGTTCGTCCCGAGGTCGAGGTTGCATAACCTGCCTCCTGTGGCTCCGCTTGCAACATACCCTACTTCGCGAGGTGGGGTATGTAGCGTAATGGGGCTTGAGAAGCATATTCTGCAACCTTGACTTCGGGAGATTCCGGGATATCCTTTGGCGTGTGGAATGACAGAGGGGGACAGCCCGGGATGATGGAAATGACTGGGCGGGCAGCGGGGCCGAACCTTTTTTACGCATAATTCCAGTGTTTTTATGGAAAAGGCTTCGCCAAAATCGGCCTTGCAGTGCTTTCAATGACCTTTTTTCAACTTTATCCGTTTCCCTTTTTGAGAAAACGGATAGGTTGGGGTACCTTGCGCAAAAAAGAGATGGACGAATCAATCGATGACATTTGGCATGTCTTTTCAGATGGCACGCGGGCGGACATTCCATTTGACACCGTGGAAGATAAAGTATTTGGCTGGAACAGTGTAGCCATCTGTGCTGAAATCGCAGGAGTACGGGTCTGGGTGGTAACGGTGAATGATACCCATTTCCATTCTTTGGTCAAAGGTACGGAAGAACGGGCGGAACGGTACAGGTGCCGGCTCCAGCAGCGTCTGCAGAGACATTTTCCGGATGAGAATGTGCATGTTGCGTGCAAGCCGGTCGTCATCCGGGAAAAAGTATTGTCCCGGTTTATGTATGCGTACCGGAACTGCATGGACTTTTACAGGAAACTGCCAGGAGAGTATCCCTGGGGGTGCGGCCACCTGTATTTCTCAGAGCGGCGGAATTTCTTCAGAGGACGCAGAATAGGCGGTCTGTCCTGGAGGGAACGCCTCCGGCTCTTTCGTACGAAACATCCGCTTCCTCCCCACTGGCAGATGGATGAGGACGGGCGTATCCTGCCGGAATGCTTCGTGGATTATGAGGCTGTGGAGCGTTTCTTCAGGAGCCCCCGTGCCTTCATCGCCTTTCTGTATGTCCGCAAGGAGGATGAGGCGGCCATGAAACAGGAAATCTACCAGGACTATATGGAATCCCGGAGTATCCAGGAACTTCGCAAGACGGGTAACAGATACAGTGTCAACTATTGTGGCAGGACACTGGCCAAGGCCCCGTTTGAAATCCGCCTGAAAGTGGCGGCCCGTATGCTCGCCGAACGGCTTTCCGGCCGGAGCCCCAGTCTCGCTAAAGCGTTGTTCCTCCAGCCTGCCGATCTTAAGTTTTTGGTCTGATACTCAGTTTTCCCGAACTCAATGTTGCAAAAAAGGCAATCTATGGTTCCAATCGCATCATACACCCCTTCGCAAGGTGGGGTATGTAGCATTGAAGTGCGCAGGAGGCCGTTTTTGCAACCGTGACTTCGGTTTATCATAACCCGAAGGGCAGAATGGGCGCCTAGGGAGGAGCCGCTAGCGCCAGATGCCTTCGAAGTGCCGCAGGAAGTCGAAGAGGCGGACGAGTTTGCGTTGCTTTTTCCCTTCCGTAATTTCCCGGCCGCCCTGGAGGGGGCTGGCTACGGTGTCTTCCGTACGGACAGGCACTTGCCGGCCTTCCATGCCGAAGGTCAAAGTGGCGCCGGCGGCCGTGACGTCCATCGTGACCGGTGCGCCCATCACGAGGGGCAGGTTCACGTCGTCATGGCCGGTAGGGAACCCGCACAGGACGGGAATGCCTTCCGGCACATAAGAACAGATCATATCCTCCACGCTGTCAAAGCCCAGGTTCGCCTTGCAGCCCGTGAACTCGCCGAGGACGATGCCTTTGCACCGTTCGAATACTCCGTTGAGTATCAGCGTATTGATGAGGCGGTCGATGTGGCTCATGTCTTCTTCGACCTCTTCAATGAACAGGATGATGTCCCGGCCCAGGGTGGCGTCGGCCTGCGTGCCCAGGATGGGCGTGAAGGTGCAGAGGTTGCCGCCGACCAGGATGCCGGTCGCCCTTCCGGGCCGGTTCTCGGGATGGGCGGGGACTGCATAGGCTGGAATCTGCCCCAAGAGAAGGTCCCTGAGGAGGGTACTGGACGGATCGTTCCCCCGGGTCTGGGCCAGATGCGTTCCCATGGTCCCGTGGATGCCCATCACGCCGGCGCGTGTCTCCATTTCGAGCAGGGTGGTGATGTCGCTGTAGCCGACGAGCCATTTGGGATGGGCCGACAGTTCCTCCTGCGGCAGCATATCCACCAGCCGGATCGTGCCGTACCCGCCCCGGTTGCAAAGGATGGCCTTGATGGACGGGTCCCTGAGGGCCCATTCGAGGTCCGATACGCGTTCTTTCGGCTTGCCGGCGTATTTCCCCAGGTACACCTCTCCGACATGGGCACCGATGACCGGCTCGAAGCCCCAGCCACGGAGTACCGCGGCCGCAGCCTCCACATTTTCCATCGGAGTATGGTAGGACGGCGAAAGGAGGGCGATTCTGTCACCGGGCTTGAGGAAGGCGGACTGGACGCAGGACAGAGTCACCGTCCTTTCACGCAGGTCCTGCGTATGTTTCGGTGAACAGGCGGCGGCGAGAAAAAGCACCGCCAGGCAACGGAAAAAGGTTCTGGTCATCATCTGTGATTTAATTGCAAAGATAGTCTATTTCTTCTTCCGCTGAAACCCGTATCTTTGCGCCGCATTTATGGGGTGGCTTCTTGCTTTTGTCCGCTGCACTGCCTGGCTGCTATGATTCGGCGAAGAAGATTTCACTGAAGAGTCAGCCAAAACCAGGAAAGTACAGGATTATTCCTTATCTTTGAAAGACCAATCCCTTTCCGATATGAAAAAGTGCCTGTCCCTGATTTCCGCGGTGCTGCTGCTGGCGGCATGTGCGGGGCCGAAGGTGGTCCGTGAGACCGTTGAGACCGATCAAATCACCTGTGAAGTCACCGTCTATGCGCCTGATATCGTGCGGGTGGTGAAGTATCCGCTCGGCGGGGTGGGCGCTTCGCAGAAGAAGAGTTATTCCGTGGTGCTGGAGCCGGAGAAGGTGCGTGTTAAAAGGTATGAGAACGTCGATGCGGTTACGCTGACGACGGAGAAGATGACCGTTACCATCGACAAGAATTCCGGGGATGTCCTGTTCCGGGATGCGGAGAGCGGGGCGGTGCTGCTGCAGGAGACTGGAACGGCTTTCGAGCCGCGTCCGGCCGACGATCCGGACGCCGGACGGTTCAAGGTGAGCCAGACGTGGCTGCCGGAGGCCGATGAGTTCCTGTACGGCCTGGGCCAGCGGCAGGACCCGGATCTGAGCCTCCGCGGCAAGAAAGTCCATCTCTGGAACGAGAACATGCATATCTACATTCCCTTCTTCTGTTCGGAGAAGGGCTACGGCGTGTACTGGGACAATCCAGGCATGAGCGATTTCGAGGACATCCCCGGGGAGAAGACCGTGATGACCAGCGAAGTGGGGGATTGCACGGACCTGTATTTCCTGTATGACGGGGGCAGCATCGACAAGTTGGTCGCCCTGGAGCACCGGCTCGGCGGCAAGGCGACGATGTTCCCGCTCTGGGTCCATGGCTACTGGCAGTGCCGCGAGCGGTATCACAGCACCGAGGAACTCTGCGAGGCGCTCCGGACGCACCGGGAAATGGGCATCCCGCTGGACTGCATCGTCCAGGACTGGCAGTACTGGGGCGAGAACGAGAACTGGAATTCGATGCGTTTCGACAATCCGCTGTACAACCGGGCCGATACGATGATCGCCAACGTCCACAACAGCCACGCGCACCTCGCCATCTCCATCTGGCCGGACTTCGGACCCCAGACCCCGCAGTTCCAGGAACTGGAGGCCATCGACGCTCTCCTTCCCTTCAAGACCTGGCCGATGACGGGCGGGGTGAAGATCTATGACCCGTTCAACGCCCAGGCCCGGGAAATCTACTGGAAGTACCTGGAAGGCCTGGTGGACCAGGGCGTGGACGCCCTCTGGAGCGATTCCACCGAGCCGGACCACTTCGACCCGACGAAGGAGGATGACGACTACCGTACGGCGGACGGCACCTGGCGGAGCGTGCGGAACGCCTTCCCGCTGGTCACCAACATGGGCATTTACAGCAACTACCGGGCGAAGGGCTATCCGAAACGGGCCGTGCAGATGACGCGCAGCGCCTCCTTCGGCATCCAGCGCTATGCCACCTTCAGTTGGAGCGGCGACGTCCAGTCCCGCTGGGAAGTGCTCCGTGCCCAGATTCCCTCCGGCCTGGACTACACGATCTGCGGCATTCCCTACTGGAACACCGACATCGGCGGTTTCTTCAACTGGTTCTACGAGGGCGGTACGGACAATGTCGCCCTGAAGGAACTCCAGGTGCGCTGGATGCAGTGGAGCGTCTTCGTACCGGTGATGCGGAACCATACTTCCGGGCCGCTCACGACCGAGATTTACCGCTTCGGGGCGCCGGGCGAATGGGCTTTCGACGAGCAGTTGAACGCCATCAGGCTCCGCTACAGACTGATGCCTTACATCTATTCCCTCGCCGGCGCGACCGTCCTGGAAGACGCGCTGATCATGCGCCCGCTGGTGATGGACTTTGCGAAAGACCGCAAGGCCCTCGCCCTCAGTGACGAGTATCTGTTCGGTCCTTCCATCCTGGTCCATCCGGTCACCGAGCCGGTCCTGACCGACGGCCACGCGGCCCTCACGGGCGTGTCCGCGGCCTCCTTCACGACCTACCTCCCCGCCGGGACCGACTGGTATGACTTCCATACCGGGGAAAAGGTCCGGGGCGGTCAGGAATATGCGCGTGATTATACCATCGCGGAGATTCCCGTTTTCGTGAAGGCCGGCTCCATCCTTCCTTTCGGCCCCGATGTCCAGTACACCTCGGAAAAGCCCTGGGACCACCTGGAACTCGCCGTCTATCCCGGTGCCGACGGGCACTTCACGCTGTACGAAGATGCCGGTGACGGTTACGAGTACGAGAAAGGGGAGTACACGACCATCGAGTTGTTCTGGGATGACGCTTCGGGCAGCCTGACCATCGGCCCTCGGCAGGGTTCCTACCCGGGTATGCTGCAGGAGCGCGATTTCAGGGTCTGCGTCCCAGGCCGCTCGCCGATGACGGTCCGTTATACCGGGAAGCGGGTGCTCGTCCAGCCGTAGGAGATTCCCGGTCCTGCCGGGAATGACGGGGAGGCGGTGACGGGGAAGCGGTTTTTGCATAGTCGCGGTTTTATTCGTATATTCGCATACTGAACCAC
>JAEEGI010012691.1_pt1 | contig 17981 bp, 16 predicted proteins | sample 8958751 | NCBI WGS metagenome assembly JAEEGI01 (sample SAMN16246545, study PRJNA631951) | gut metagenome | biome: gut microbiome; feature: rumen; material: KS-attached | host: Bos | place: Iran: Karaj | collected 2018-10 | reverse complement strand
GCACCGCAGAGTCCGCGCGGCACCTTATGTTTTCAATGCGGAGCGTGATGCTTTTGTCGTCAATCGTTACTTCTGTGTTTTCAAGCCCTTCCAGTTGTTTTTGGATATCCTGGAGCGCGGCCTCCTTGGAAAAGTGGGGCTTCTCCGCGTATTCCGCGCCGGCAGTACCAACATTTTCTATTCGGTCGCCGTTTTTCGTGTCTATTACAATACGGAATTCCTCTTCGTACGAATGAATTGCACCCGCCTCGCTGTCCCAGTAAATCGTCTGGTACGAGTATCCCATCGCTCTTACCGGCGCGGTGCCTTTCGCATCGGGTTTTACAGGAACATCGTAAAAAAGCGAGTAGTCCGCCGTTATTACGTGAAGGGTTTTTCCGTCTTTTTCTGTCGTTCCCTCGTAGGTGTATTCAGTTGTGAACGGAATGTGGAAAGGTTCCTGAATGCCGTAGTTCATGCGCATGTCGTGAACTTCCTCGCCATCGTATTCCCATGTGTCGCCGGGCTTTAGGTCGTAGTCTGGGAAAACCGGTACGTTGCGCACTATCGGCATAAAATATGTGTCATCGATTGTGTAAACGCCGTATTCGTCGCGGTCAAAAACGCTAAGGTATTCTTCGCCCCACTGGAAAGTGCCTGTTATGGTGCGCCCGGAGATAATTTCAGTGTCCTCCGGCTTTTCATCCATAGCGTTTTCTGTCGTCATAAAGACGGCTTCATGCGTTCCTGTTCCGTTTTTTTCATCGGTAACAGAAACAGAAATGCGGTTAACTATCTCGGAAAAATGGTCAAAAATTCCGTTGTAGTAAACGGATTCGTGTACTGTGGAGAGAATTCTGTACTCCTCTCCTTTTGTGTACTTAAAGCGGAACTGCTCGGAAAAAGCCGGAAAAAAGAAAACCTGCGCAAGCAGTGTGACGAAAAAAATGTGCTTCAGTTTCATTTGTGTATCTCCCGCGAAAAAAAAGGCAGTCCAACGTTTGAGCGGTATTCTAACCGTCAAGCATTTGGAACTGCCTCCCTTAACCATTTTCGGCACTAAAAGTTACATTTATGAGTTTTGCCTTGCCTTATAGGTTATTAATCAGACAAGAAGCGGATGTCCTGCCAGATTGCGTTGTATTTCGCAAGGTCTTCGCCAAGATCATACTTAAGCTCGCCGCGCTCCATCTCTGAAGCCTCATAAGCAGGTTTTTCCGTCATGTATTTTGTTGCCTCGGAGTTTACGCTATTCGGGAAGTTGAAGCAATCCAAGAACTGGGCGTAAATTTCCGGTTTGTGGATGAAGTTGATGAATTCAAGCGCTGTCTCGTAATTCTTGCTGTCCTTAAGAACACACATAGAGTCAAGGTACATCGGACCACCTTCATCTGGAATGAAGAAATCGACCATATCCCATTTGTCTTTCGGTATTTCGCTGAAAACAACTTCCTCATATCCCTGAACAACCCAGAAATCTCCGTTTGCGAAAGCTTTTCCGAATGCTTCTGCATCGAATCCTGCAAGATTCGGCTTCCATTCGTTGATAACGAGGTTTTTGGCTGCCTCAAGCTCTGCGTCATTTGTTGTGTTTACTGAGTATCCAAGATAAGCGAGAGCGTCGCCAATTACTTCACGGATATCGTCCATCATGCACATGCGGTTCTTAAGGTCTTTGCGGCCAAAGATGTTCCAGCTCTTTCCGTATTCGGTAACTTTCGTCTTATTAACTGCGATTCCAGCAATTCCCATGTAGTATGGAACGGCATATTTCATTTCAGGATCGTAAGTTGCGTTTTTAAGTGTGAGCGGCGTTATGTATTTAAGGTTAGGAATCTTCGAGTGGTCAAGTTCCTTAAGCATACCCTCTGAAATCATGATGGAAGCATAGTCCTGTGATGGGAACACGATATCGTAGCCCGATGCGCCAGCCTTAAGTTTTGCGAACATCTCTTCGTTAGAAGCGAAGTTATCAATGTGAACTTCTACGTCAAATTCTTTCTCGAATTGTTTGATTACATCATCCGGTGTATAGTAAGTCCAGTTAAAGAGATACAGTTGCTTTTTATTCGATTTGCTGCAGCCTGTGAATACAATAAGAGCTGTCAGAACAAAAGCCAATGTCATGAGTGTTGAAAGAAATCTTCTTTTCATAAGAAACCTCCATGAAATGCGTTAATTGCTTGCGGCAATAACTTTTAGGAATTTACGTAATAAGAACGTTATAAGAACAGTGGCGAGAATCACCACGAATGAGAGCGCGTTTATAACTGGTGACACGCCGAAGCGGATCATCGAGTAAACGTAGAGCGGCAGAGTCGTTGAGCCTGGACCGGAGACAAAGAATGTAATTACGAAGTCTTCGAGCGACATCGTTACCGACATCATAAAGCCCGAAAGAACGCCTGGAAGAATAGCCGGAATGATGACTTTGAGCATTGTCTGCCTGTCTGTCGCGCCAAGGTCGTGAGCTGCTTCTATTATAGAAAAGTCGAACTCTTCTATGCGGGCAGAAACCATAAGGAAAACGAACGGAAGACAGAACGTTGTATGCGCTGCGAAGATTGTGAAAAGTCCAAGCGGCATGTTTATGCCGGAGAAGAAAATAAGTGTAGAGACACCGACGATTACCTCTGGCAGAACCATAGGCAAGAAGCTTATTGTCTGGATGTACATTCTTCCCTTGAACTTGTACCAGTTTATTCCGATTGCCGCCAGCGTACCGAGTATTGTGGCTACTGACGAAGAAAGCAGTGCGATTACTACGCTGTTGAAAACTGCTTCCCAAAGGTTGTCTGAGTCGCAGAAAAGCTTTTTGTACCAGACGAGCGAGAAGTTTGTGAATTCACTTCCTTTGCTTTCGTTGAACGAGAAGAAAATAATGTAGAAAAGCGGCAGGAACAGAAACAGAACTGTGAACCCGAGCACTGTCGCAGAAAGAGAAAAGCGTTTCTTTTGGAACGCGCGTTTTGCATGTTTTGCCGGTTCAGAAACCGGTGTTTTTTTGTGCAGCCTGTTAAGAAGTCCGCGATATGGTGATGGTGTTGTTGTCATTGCTCTATTTCTTGTTGTCCTTTGCTTTTAACGCAGCGTCTTTCTTTGTTGTGTTCATCATCCAAAGAACTCCGGCTGTACTTACGACTGTAATAACCATAGAGAACGAGGCGGCAAGCGGCCAGTTACGCGTCTTGTTGACCTGGTCTACGATTATGTTTCCGAGCATGTATGAGCTTTTTCCACCTACAAGAAGAGGAATTGTGTACGCACCAAAAATCGGGATGAACGTGAAGATAAGTGCCGTAATAACGCCGCTCTTTATGCTTGGAAGAAGTATCTTAAACATGGACTGGGCTTTTGTAGCACCCAAGTCACGCGAGGCTTCCAAAAGCGAAAAGTCGAAACGGTCAATCGCAGTAAAAATAGGAAGTATCGCATAAGGCAGATACATGTAAACGGAGAGAAGGATTACAGCCCGCTGGTTATAGAGCAGAGGCAGATAATCATCGATTATGCCAAGCTTAAGGAGTAATGTGTTTATAAGTCCGTCGTTTCCAAGAATGGACATACAGGCAAAAATGCGGATAAGAGAGTTCGTCCAGAATGGAATGATAATCAGCATAAGAAGAAGCGTCTGGTGCTTGCTGCGGGCAATTGCGTATCCGCATGGCAAGGCGATGATTATCGTTATGAGCGAGGAAATGACAGATATCCACAGTGTCCGCAAAAACACGATGCCGTATGATTTGCTGAACATCTGCGCGTATGCATCTAACGAGAATTCCCAGACGACACCGCCGTAAAGTCCTTTTTTAAGGAAGCTGTATATCGTTATGATTACGAGCGGGGCGACAAAGAAAATTGTGAACCATATTCCCATCGGCCATGCGTAACGTATACCGAGGTTCTTCGTGCGGTATTTTTTCGTGCCTTTTTCTTCCTGGGCAGGAGGAACAGCCTTGTCGCTCATTGGTCTATGTCCTCAACGATGTAGCCGTCGTTCGCGCTCCAAGAGACGAACACCTTGTCTTTCCATTCAATTTCCGGGCCGTCATCAAGATAGTTCGTATGCTGCTTGAAAACTTTGATGATTGTGCCGTTCTCGAGCTTTACATAGAACTTTGACTGGAAGCCGGAATATACAGGCTCTTCGACGATGCCTTCGAATACATTGATGTCCTGGCGTGTCGTGTTCGGCGGTTCCGTTGATATGCGGATTTTTTCCGGGCGGATAGATACGCAGACTTTCTGTCCGGGATCTGTCTCTTCGTAGTCTGTAACAAGAATAGGCTTCTGAAGCTCCGGAATCGTAAGCTTGCACATATATTCCGGGTCTCTGCCCTCTGGTGTGTACTGCTTGCATTCCTGAACGTTTGCGGCAAAAAGATTTGTCTCGCCGATGAATTTTGCGACGAATTCTGTTGCCGGGCTTTCGTAAATTTCAAAAGGAGTTCCGACCTGAAGCACTTTTCCCTGGTTCATTACGGCAATGCGGTCAGAAACAGAAAGTGCCTCTGCCTGATCGTGCGTTACGTAGATGAACGTAATTCCGATTTTGTCGTGAAGTGCATCAAGATCGATAAGAAGCTGTGTGCGGAGTTTTGCGTCGAGCGCAGAAAGAGGCTCGTCAAGCAAAAGAACGGAAGGTTCGTTTATAAGAGCGCGTGCAATTGCGACACGCTGACGCTGACCGCCGGAAAGCTGGTTCGGCTTTTTGTCCATGTGGGCATCGAGCTGAACAAGGTGAAGATATTCTTTAACTTTAGCGTCAATTTCCTGTTTATCGAGTTTTTTCAGGCGTAAGGGGAACGCAACGTTTTCGTAGACTGAAAGATGCGGGAAAAGTGCGTAACTCTGAAATACTGTGTTGGAAGGTCGTTTATCAGGCGGAAGAGGAATTATATCCTTGTCGTCAAAAAGAACGGCACCTGTGTCCGGAAATTCAAATCCTGCGATGATGCGGAGAAGTGTTGTTTTTCCACAGCCGGAAGGACCGAGGAGAGAGAAGAATTCTCCCTTGTTGATTGTAAAATCAACGTTATCAAGCGCATGGAAAGTGCCGAATGACTTTGATACGCCGCTGATTGTAACTGTACTTCCTTTCAATGTTTCTTATGTTCCTCCTGAAATAAGAAAACTCTTAAGCAACATGTTTTTTTTGTTGCAACATGAACAATGAAATAAAATGCCCTCTGTTGTCAATATGTTTTTTGGAGTAATGGGGCAAAAAATTAAAAAAATTATGGCGGTTCCCGACGGTTTGGCACCGTCGATGTTTGCAGGCGCAAAACCCGCCAGTTTTTGTGCACGTCCTGTGCACAGCGACTTCTTGTTGCCAAACCGTCGGTCGCTACGTTCCGGGTGGCTCGAAACTGCGCACTTCGTGCTTGTTGCGGAATATCAGCTTTCGCCTTCATTCCTACGCGGTGGCCCGCTCCGGAACGCCGTTCGAAACTTCGCGCATCGCGCTCGTTGCGAACGACGCCCTTCACATCGCTAACCGGATTTTCCCGATTAGCCCAGTTTTTCTCCGGCTTCTTTTAATACGTCGGGTATCTTTATGTGTTGCGGACATTTAGTCGCACAAAGCCCGCAACCGACACACTTGTCTGCTCCTTTCCCTTCCTTTTTAAGTTTTATATAGTCCGCAGATACAGTTTTCGGGGCACCTTCTTCGAACGCGCCTCTAAGGGATGCATCATTGTATTCGCTGAAAACGTCCGGTATGCTCACGCCTTGTGGACACGGCATACAGTAGTTGCAGTGCGTACATGGAACTTTTATGCGGCTTTCGAACCAGTCTTTTGCCTGTTTGACGACGGCGAGCTGTTTTTGCGGCAGCGAGTTCGGGAATGCCGTGGAAGCAGTGGCGCAGTTTACAAGAACTTGCGTCATGTCGTTCATGCCGGAAAGCGCCGTTACAACTTCCTGGCTTTCCCACACAAAGCGAAGTCCCCATTCAGCTGGAAGACGCGGTGTTTCCGCTGCCGCAAAAATGTCGCGAACGCCTTTCGGCGGGTTCGCGAGCAGACCTCCGCGAAGAGGTTCCATAACTATAACGCCAATTTCATGCTTGGCGGCGTAGGCAAGCGCCTGTTTTCCCGGGTTGGAGGTCTGCTGCTCGCCGTCGTCGTCAAGGTAGTTATACTGAACCTGACAGAATTCCCAGCCAGCGTATTCATCTATCATCTTTTTAAAGACATCCAGCGAGTCGTGGAACGAAAAGCCGATATGCTTTATTTTTCCAAGTTTCTTTGCGCGCTCCAAAAAACTTGTGGCATGAAGTTTTTTCATGTTCTCCCAAGAGGACGCGTTCATTGCGTGAAGCAAGTAAAAGTCGATGTGGTCTGTTTTAAGGCGGCGAAGCTGCTCGTCAAGAATGCGGTCAAAATCAGCTTCTTCTTTTATCTCCCAAACAGGGCATTTGTCAGCGATATACACTTTGTCGCGAAGATTTTCTTCTTGGAGTATGCTGCCAAGAACTTCTTCGCTCGTGCCGTGATGGTAGGGCCATGCGGTGTCGTAGTAGTTTACGCCTTCGTTGTACGCGGCTTTAATCAGTTCGCGTGTCTTTTCTTTGTCGATGTCTTCTGTGCCTGGCACGAGCGGAAATCTCATGCAGCCGAAACCTAATGCGGAAATTTTGCAGTCGTCTATTAATGGGAAATGTCTGTAATTCATAACACGATTATAGCACGATACGACAGAAATGTGGTCGAAATTAGCTTATGCAAACTTTTTTTTACGAGGCATTGCTTTCGCTGGCCCCCTGTGTTGGAAGTAGGTTCCTCGCTGCGCTCGTCAATACTTCCAACACAGGGAACCCGCCAGCTACGCAATGCCTCGTAAAGATGACAAAAAAGCATAATTTCACCGCAACACTGTCCGCAGCTACAATTGCGGTATGTCAAAAAACAACATTTCCACATTTCTGTCGCATCGTGTACGTGTGTGTTGTCGTGACAGCGCCTTTGAGGTATACTTAACGCGTTGTGAAAAACAAACGGAGGAAAAAATGGTAGCAATTATAATCGGACTTATTCTTATTGCGTTTACGGTTGCGGCTGCGCTTCCGTGTTTCCTTAACTGGGGCCCGGAAATTATCATGTTCCTTAAAGGATGTGCGCCTGTACTTTCTGCCCTTATCGGCATACTTGCAGTTTTTATTGGAATTGCGGATATAAAAGACAAAAAAGAAGCTGAAAAAGAAGAAAAAGCCTCACGTCAGTATGAGGAAGAGCATAAAGAAAACGGCAATGCTCAGTAAAGAACATTGCCGCCTCTTGTCAGTGCCTTTGGTTTAATACGATATGCTGAACAGAACGCCGGGTTGAGGAGCTGACCCGCCGAGTGCATATGGGTTTAGTTTTGCAGTTTCTACAGTTGTCTGTATTTTTTCCTGATAATCTTTAATGAGCGTATCAACCTGCGAATCGGAAAGCGTAATGTTTTCGGAAAGTTCATTCTGAGGCAGCTTTTTCATTGACACAAGTTGATCTATAAGGTGATTCAGTATTTGAACTTTGCTTATATTTACTCCGTGCTGGCCTTTGCTTGCAGGAATTCCAGAAATATGCTTGAACTGTGAATATTTTACAAGTCCAGGCTGTACGGGTACGTAAATTTTTCCAGATGCGCCGTTGTTTGGCAGCACATTGCTGTAGGAATATGCGTTCATTGAGCTGATTCCAGAAATCATGGTATCCTCCGGACTTTTTAATTTAACGGCTGTCATATCGGGCAGCCGCCTATTTTAAATGTCGGAGATATAATTTCAAAGTTTACAAATAAATTTAATTATTTAATAATATTTTTCTAATAGTATTGGCGTTTCCAAATTGCGTAGAGCGTTTCAAGCGATGATGTCTGCCCGCTCGTTTTTGTGGTGTTAACAATATCAGTTAGATACGGGATTATTACTTTTTCTTTCAGGCTGCCCCAGCGCTCCGGCAGAATGTGGCTGTTCGCGTAAAGGCTGTCTTTTGGCGGCAAATTGCCAAGAAGAAGCGGATAGTATATCGGGAAATAAAGCTCGTTGACGTTTCGGACCGAAGAAAAGCCGCCTGCAATTCCAAAATCCTTTATAGTCAAATTCATTTTGCGTGACCATTCGAGCATTGATTTTTGGTTCTGTTCCTGCATGAACCAAATTATGAACTGCTGCGCGTCTTTAAGCTTTTTCGAGTCTTTGTACATTCCCATGTAAAGTATTGTGTCTTCAATGGGGATTATGCCGTCAGCTGTCAGCCAGCGGAAGTCAAGCCCGGAAAGGCTGTCATCATCCATCTTGAAAAGAGATGCGCTCGTATTGTATGCGAAAGTGCAGTGACCTTCTGTAATCCACTTCGTTTCCGTCGTGTAAAGATACTTGTATTTGTAATCCTGTTCAGCCGTTGTCGATGTGTTTTTTTCTTCCGTCCAGCTTTTAAGGTATTGTATCGAATCTTTCAGGTTTTCATCATTCCACGTAAAGTTGTCGGCTTCCATCGTGAAATTCGTCTTATACAGTTTTGCCACGACGTACAAAAACTCGGAATCCCAGCCGGGAGCAAAACCCATTGAAGTATATGCGCCCGATTTGTTCTGTTTGTTAAACTCCGCGCTTATGTCGCGTATCTGGTCGGTTGTTATTACGTAAGGATCGGGGATAAGGTTGTCGTTCGTTTCCGAAAAAATTACGAGCGGAAGATTGAAGCTGATTGGCAGAAGATACTGCTTTCCTGACAAGAAGCCGGAATCGAGCAGCTGCGGATAAAACTGCTGGCGGTTTATGTGAAGGTCAGAAAAAAGATAGTCGAGCGGCAAAAAGTATTTTTCGACCTGTGCTTCCGTAAATCCGCCACCGACGATTATGTCCGGTTTTTGTTCATCGTGTGTTGGCGGCAAAGACTGGGCTATGTTTTCCCTGTAGCGTATGACTACCTTAAGTTTTGAGCTTGTGGAGTTGAACAGCTCGGCGTATTCGGCGAATTCAGGACGGTCGGTCCACAGAAGAACCGTTCCGTCTGACTTAGAGCAAGAGAATATTGTTAATATCGCCACGAGCAATAAAGCAAGGACGTTATGCTTTTTCCGCAAGTTCATGCGCTACAGTGTAAACAGCTTCATATACTACGTCAATATCGCGCTTGTCCAGACTGGAGAACGCTATGCGCAAATGAGAGCTGTCTATGGCGATTGTTCCGATTCCCTGCTCTTTAAGAAGCTTTTGCCTAAGCTCCTCCGCGTTCACGCCGTAGCAGGTGAAGCTCATAAAGTATCCGGAGTTGAACGGCATTGGAACAAGAACTGTGTCGTCCGTATACTTGTTGAGTGTGTTCCTTACGCGGCGATAGCGGCCTTCCAGTATGTTTCTGAAACGCTTTTTGTCCGCGCCCAGGTTCGGGCTTGTAAAAGCTTTGAGCAGTATTGACTGAGCAGGCGTGTTGCTGCAAGAAACAGAAGAGCGGATAATGCCCATCAACTTTTTCTGGAGCGCTTCATACTGGGGTTCTGTTATGCCTTTTCCGGCAAAAGTAAGGAAGCCGCAGCGGAAGCCCCATACGTAATCTTCTTTTGTAGGACCGTCAATCTTTATGGCGGCAATATTTTCGTGCAGGTCTGCTACGGCGGCGAACAGAGACTCTTTAGCAGCGTTCTGCTCGTAGTTCAGCCCGAAATACGCGTCATCACAGCAGACAAGGAGCTTTGTTCCCTTTTCCGCGAAGCTTTTGAGTATTGCGCATATTTCTTTCATCTCGGCTTCTGTAGGCGTGTAGCCAGACGGATTCTGCGGAAAGTTTAGGAGCATCCGCACCTTTCCTTTTGATTCCGCTTCTTCCTGAACGCACTGTTTGAAAGCGTCAAGATTGAAGCCGCCTTCAAAAGCGTTGCCGACGAACATAGGGAACTGCTTAAGTTTTGCGTTCCGTCGTGTTTCTACTATAAGAGAGTAGTTGTCCCAGCACGGGTCGCCTGTAACAAGGCAGTCGCCTTCTGAAAGGAAAAGGTCGCATATATAAGAGATTCCTGCTGTAAGACCAGGTACTACGACGGGCAGCGAGAAACTTTTTACTTCCAAAGAAGGATTTTTAGCAATTATTTTTTCTTTCCAGAGCTGTCTTAACTCCGGTATACCGGCGGTTGGTGCGTAAGAAACTGTTTCTTCCGGTGAAAGGTGCGGTAATTGCGCCTGAATTTCTGGAAGGACGACAGGATGTTTGTCATTTACTGTAGTGCCTATCGTGGCATTGGCCCTCCAGCCGTGTATGCGGGCTTCTCCGCCCTGTGAAATGATTCCTCTTGGGAAGAACATTCTTTCTCCCATATCGGAAAAAAGAGAGGCAAAGCTAGTGCCTTTTAATGTATCGTTTAATTCTTGCGCTAATACGTTTAACATGATAGTGTTATACTACCTGATAGGCTTTGATGTCAATCAGGAAATGCATAAACATACAAAAAATGTATTGATTTTTGCAAATTCATACAGTTTATAAAATGAGTCCACGAAAAATCATGGTTTCATAGGGGTGGTATGGTGTCTGATACTAATGATGCATTCGAAAAGTGCCGGGCTATTATTGATTCTTGCCGGGCAGAAATTTCCAAACGTGTTGTAGGTCAGCAGCAAGTTGTTGACGGAATACTGATGGGACTTATCACAGGAGGTCATATCCTTCTGGAAGGTGTTCCTGGTCTTGCGAAGACGCTGGCTGTTAAAACTTTTTCCGATATTTCCGGTCTTGATTTTAAGCGCATTCAGTTTACTCCTGACCTTCTTCCGGCCGATGTTACAGGAACGCTCCTGTATCAGCAGGGCACGGGTACTTTCTCAGTCAGAAAAGGCCCTGTGTTCGCGAACCTTGTCCTTGCTGACGAAATAAACCGCGCGCCCGCGAAAGTTCAGTCTGCACTTCTTGAGGCGATGGCTGAAAAGCAGGTTACGATTGGCGAAAAAACGTACAGCTTGCCAGAGCCGTTCCTTGTTCTTGCAACGCAGAACCCGATTGAGCAGGAAGGTACGTACAGTTTGCCGGAGGCAGAGCTTGATAGGTTCATGCTGAAGGTGCTTGTTCCGTACCCGACGCCTGAAAGCGAGATTTCTATCGTTAAGGCGGGCGGAAAGCCGGAGAAAATAGCCGTTAACAAAGTTCTTGACGCCGCAAAAATTCTGGAGTGCCGCGCGCAGCTTGAAAACGTAAAGTGCGCAGATGAGATAATCGAGTACATTGTGTCGCTCGTAAACGTAACGCGTCCGGAAACAGGCAAGGCTCATTCTGGAATAAGGGCGACGGCGGCGGGAAGAAACCGCGACGATATCCTCAAATACATTGCGTTCGGTGTGTCTCCGCGCGGAGGCATAGCTCTTTGCCAGTGCGCAAAAGCGGCCGCGCTCTTTGAAGGACGCTCCTTTGTGCTGCCAGAGGATGTTAAGAAAGTTGCGCCTCTTGTTTTGCGCCACAGATTTGTTCTTTCGTACGAAGCCGCCGCCGACGGCGTTACTTCGGACGACCTTATAGCTAAAATTCTTTCATTGATGCCGGTTCCGTAATGCCATCCATTATTGAGTCAAGGGAAAGCCTTGCTATCCGTGCCAGCCGGCTCCGGCTGCGGGCGCGGACAATTGCAGGCGGTATGAAAACAGGTTCTTTCCGCTCCTTATACCGAGGCATGGGTGTTGAATTCAACGGCGTCCGCGAATATCTTCAGGGTGACGACGTGCGTCTTATCGACTGGAACGTTACGGCCCGTATGGGAAAGACGTATGTAAAGCTTTTTGAAGAAAAAAAAGAACTTATAGTTTTTTTCGTAATAGACAGGTCGCTTTCAATGCAGCAGGGAGCAGGAAGCCGGAGCCGGCTGGAGGCTGCCGCAGAAACAGCTGCATTGCTCACGCTCGCGGCTTCGATCAACAACAGCCCCGTTGGAGCCGTAATGTTCGGCGGTTCTGTTGAGTTTTCCTGTTCGCCGGAGGCGGGGCGTGACTGCGAGATGCTTATTCTTTCGCAGCTCGACTCTCTTCCTAAGTCAAGGGAAAAAGGCTCTGTGCTTTCGAACGCGCTTCACGGCACGCACCGCCTTTTGCGAAGCCGCGCGCTCGTGTTTGTAATTTCGGACTTCCGCACCACAGGCTACGAAAAGGAGCTTGCCCGTCTTGCGCTTAAGCACGACGTAATCGCCGTCCGTTGCACCGACACTTGCGACATGGAGCTTCCTGAAGCCGGAAGCATTCCATTTTTTGACGCGGAGACGGGCATAAAACGTGTGCTGCCTACGTCACTGCCGGCTTTCCGCAAGGCTTGGCGCGACGACAACAAGCTGCGTGTAAAACGCTGGCAAAGTATGTGCGCGCGGCGTGGCGTAATCCCTCTTGTTATGCCGACCGAAGCTGATCCTGTCGTCGTTCTTTCGCAGTTTTTTAAGCAGGGGCATTGATGTGAGAAAGTTCCGGCTTATCTTTTTAACGCTGCTTTTCTCTTGCCTGCTTGTTTTGGGCGCATTCGCGGAAGATATCTTCATCAACGAGATGCAGACTGTCGTTTTGCCGCGCGATGTGTTCGTCGGCGATGAAATGGAGATACGCTGCACATTCAGCTGTGACGTTTCTCTGCTTCCGGAAAACGTTCTTTCTTCCGATTTAACGATGGATGATATCCCTGATATGACGGTAAAGAGTGTTTCGTTGCAAAGAGCAGGCTCTTCTTATATGCTTTCGATGCTTTGTATTCCATGGAGTCTTGGCGATATCGAAATTCCGCCGGTTCTTATCTATGGAAATGGGGGGAATGCGGATGAAAACGCTGGTACGGAGCAGGGCGCGGAAAGCACTGACGAAAACGATGAAAGCAGTATTCCTGAGGAAGTACGGATTTTCCTTGACGTTCCGGCAGTTACGATAAAATCGATTGTAAACTATACGGGAGCTTCGGATTTACGCCCGTCAAAGGCGCCGTTGCTGATTCCGGGAACGACATGGGTTATCTATATTCTTTCAATAATTGGAATTACGATAATCGTAACGCTCGTTATAATCCTTATAAAGTTCCGTTCTTTCAGGAAAAAAGTTCATGCCGTAGTTTCGGCGTGCCTTGTCGTTAAAAACTACCATTCGCTTAAATATCAGCTGAGAAAGCTTATGAAAGGCAAAAAGCCTGTCACCGACGCGCAGTTTGCCGATATCGTATCTCATTTGATACGCGAGTATATATCATGCCGCTTTGCATACAATTTCCGCTCGGAAACGCCAGCCGGAGTTGTGGAAGCTTTTGAGCGCATTACGTGCGGTCTTTTTTCTGTAGAGGTTGGTGAAGCCGTGCAGGAATTGAGCGATGTTCTTATCCGCTGCGATTACATAAGGTTTTCGGGCGATGTGGGAGAAAACGGGGTTCTTTCGGCAGAAGAGCGTGTTCATATTTGCGTCAGCGTAATAAATGCCGCAGTTTGTTTGGAGAAGGATAACTACAATGCTAAGGTTTGAAAATCCGTTTGCCTTTTTGTTAATAGCCGCTGTTCCTGTTTTCCTTATCCTGCGTAAAATGGGAATTCTAAGGAAAATAGAGTTTCCGCTCACCCTTTCCGATTGGAACGGCTATTCGTTCTCTTGGAAATACTCAACAGCCGGCATCATCTCGTTTTTGTCGCGTCTTTTAATGATAATCGGCTTTTTGCTTTGCGTCACGGCGTATGCGCGCCCTGTAATATCCAAGCCGGAAAAAATATACACATCCAGAGGTTCTGACATTGTTTTTGTCGTTGACGTAAGCCCGTCCATGGGCGCGCTCGACATAGGAAACTCTACGCGTCTTGAAGCTTCGCGGCAGACAATAACGTCAATAGTTACAAGCCTTACAGGAACTTCGTTCGGCATTGTCGCCATGGCAAGCGACGCTGTTCTTGTAGTTCCTCCGACCGTGGACACAGGCTTTTTCTTGAACAGGCTGAACGCACTTACTGTAGGCGAGCTTGGCGACGGAACGGCAATCGGTACGGGGCTTGCCATGGCGGTGTATCACCTTATGGACTCGAACGCTCCCAAAAAAACGATAATTCTGCTTACGGACGGCGAGAACAACAGCGGTGCGATTCATCCGCTTACAGCCGCGAAGCTGGCGGCTGAAAACGGAATAACGCTTTATACGGTGGCAGTCGGTACGCAGGGAACCGTTCCTGTTGAGTACACCGATCAGGCGACCGGAAAACTTATCTCCGGCTATATGGAATCTGCCTTTGACGATACGATGCTTCGTAGCCTTGCATCCGCCGCCGGAGGAATGTGTTACAGCGCGGAATCGTACAGAACGCTTTCAGAGACGCTTGTTTCCGTTTCGGAGCAAGAAACTGTTGTTCAGTCGTATAAATATGAAAACAAATCGGAGCCGCTTCACTTCGTTTTCTTTATTTTTGCAGCGGCGTGCTTTATTTTGACATGGTGCCTTAAACGCCTTTATCTTAAGGAGATTCTATGAGTTCTATCGAATTTGCGCATCCAGAAGCATGGTATCTTCTTCTTGGGCTTGTTCCTGCGGTTCTTGTAGGACTTATGCTTTACCGACGGTTGGAAAAAGCTTTGGGTTTTCTTGCGTCAGGAAACGAGTCTCGTAAAGCAAAAATTCACCGCCGTCTTTTCGTCCGCACCGCATGCTGGTGTCTTGCGTGGATTTTCTTCACGGCGGCGGTCAGTGACCCTTCTTGGGGAACGAAGCTTGTCCCGGTTCAAAAATACGGCAAGGCAGCTTCTTTCGTTTTTGACATCTCATACAGTATGGAAGCGGATGACGTGCCGCTTGAAGCAGGTGGCAGCAGGCTTGCCGCCGCCGGAAACTTTGCCTCGTACCTGCTCGACAACATGCACGGCGTTTCTGTTTCTGCCGTAATTGCAAAAGGAAACGGAGTCACAGCCGTACCGCTTACAGAGGACTTTAACGCGGTGCGGACGCTTATCGGTAGCCTTGATCCAAAACTTATGTCGTCCGTAGGAACAAGCCTTGGAAGCGGCATAAGGACAGCGGCGGCATCGTTCCCCGGCAAAACCGCGAAAAAGCCGACCGTAATTCTTTTTACGGACGGCGACGAAACGGACGGCTCTTTGGAGTCGGCTGCGATGGAGGCGGCAAAAGAAGGCGTTTCTATAATAATAGTCGGATTCGGTTCTGAAAAAGAAATTGAGATAACGGCCGGCGACGGGGTTACGAAAGTTAATACGGCCCTTCGTTCGGCAAGGCTGCAGCAAATTGCGGACAATGTGTGCGCCGCCATCGAAAAAGAAAATGCCGTCGTGTTTGTTGACTCGAACTACAGCCGCTCTTTGGGCAAGGTTCTTAAAACACTCATGTCCGATTACGACAGCATTCAGACGGGCTATGAGCTTCAGAGCGTAAAACGCTTCCCGCTTTTGCTCGCTCTTTCGTTGCTGTTCTTTGTGCTTGGTTTTACTTTATCGGAAATAAATGTAAGACGTTCGCGCCTTGCCGTTTTCCTTGTGTGCATTACGATGATTCCTTTCCTTACATCGTGCTCTGGCCGCCTTGATTCTGCAGGGGATGTGCTAGCTGGAACAGTACGATGGCACCAGAAAAACTATGTTGATGCGACATCGGGCTTCCTTAAAGTCATGGAAAAAGCAGAGGAATCTGATAACGATTATCTTATGCAGTACGGTCTTTTCGGGCTTTCAGCCACGTACATAATGCAGAACGAGGATGAGGCGGCTTTGGAGCGTATAAAGCAAATATCACCGGAAGCATCTGACGACATCCTTTTTGCGGCTTATTATAACACCGGAATAATCGCGCATCGCAAAGGCGAATACGAGGCCGCCGCCGATGCGTTCAAACATGCTCTTATGATAGACGGCTCCAATGTTGACGCTAAAATCAATTTGGAACTTTCGCTTATAAACAAATCGGTTGTCACGTCTCCTGCGGAACAGACCGCCGTAAATGCGGATTCTGCTTCTGACAGCTCACCGCGTCAGGATTTAGTTTTCTCAATCGTCAAGGAGAATGAAAAAAAGCAATGGAAAAATACGGAATCTCAGGATTACAATTCCACCGTTATAGATTACTAGCGGCTATTGCCGTAATTACTCTGCTCGTTCCTTCTGTCTGTTTCGGGGCGGTGTCGCTCCGTAATTTGAAGATTGTGCCCGAAAAATCATCATGTTTTGTGGGCGATACGTGTAACTTTATCCTTGAAATACCGGAGTATCAGCCGAGCCGCATTGACGCGACTGTTCAGTCTACGCCGGACGGTGTTGCGCTCATGGCTTCGTCAAAAGACAGCTACGAAGTAGACGGCGTTAAGGGAACGCGAATTGTTTTTACGTTCAAGTTCTCAAAAAAAGGAACGTACAAGATTCCGTCGCTCGCGACGCGTGTAGACTGGATTTCCATAAACATTCCGTTCCAGTCGATAACAGTTTACGATGATCCTAGGACACTTTTGCCGGAAATTTCTGTTAAGCTTCCTAAGACGATATATGCGCACGAGCCGTTCACAGCGACAATTTCCATGCGGTTTTTCGCAGAGATTCTTGAGGTATACTCTGATCTTGATGAAAACATGATAATAACGCGCTCTGAAGATACGGCAGCCCTTCCGTTTGTGCAAAAAGAGTTTACGGAAAACTACGAGACTGTGGCGTTGTATGATCTTACGCCGATAGAAACAGGCACTCTCACAGTTCCAGCTTTTCATGTGCTTGCCAGGACGTACGCCGGCGGTCAGGTGCTTTTGACTTCTGATGTTCAGACTGTAAAAGTTCTTGCCGCAAAAAAGCAGAGCGTTTCTGGCAGCGAGAGCGGCTACTATGCTTCTGTTCTTGACCGTCCAGAGGAAGAAGGCGACTATGCTGAAGGCAGCGGTGCGCTTGCGGAAGGCAATTCGTCGTCCATGATGAAATCGGCTGAGGAAGAGATTTCTTCCCCCGAAGAAATAGCCGCCGACATTAGGGATTCCAGAAAAGTCGGAAAAGCATTCCTTATTGTAGCGATTGTTCTTTTTGTACTGTGCGCTGTCGCCCTTGTAACGTTCTTTATACGGCGTATGAAGCTTTTTGCAAAAATTGCTGCGGCATCATGCGCGGTTTTCCTTGTTTTGACTGTAGTGCTTGCTATCCTGACCGCCGGCGTAAAGGGCGTTGCTTCCCGTAATACGACGGTTTATTCCATTCCGGAGCAGAATTCTTCTTCCGTGTCGGTAGTAATAGCCGGCGAGATTTTGCAGATAAAGGCTGTACGAAGCGAATGGTACAGCGTAAAGCTTGTTAACGGCAGTGAAGGCTGGTTAAAAGCTGATGACTGCATTAATTGCGGCAACTAGTATTTTTTTAGGGGGCTGTCTATGAATTTCGGGGATATTCTTGATGCATGGGAACAGGAGCAGAAAAACGGTTCTAAAAAAGCTCCTAAATCTACGGGGCAGGAATGGCGGAATAAAAAAACAGAGCCCGATTCAGCATCAAACAGCGCTCCAAAAACGAGCGACGCGAGCTCTTCTAACGTGAAAAAAGCTGGCGGTGCGGGTAAAAACACGGGTGACAGTCGCATTAATCCAATGACAGAATGGCTTCGCCGTTACGGTGTTGTCGATAAGGACGCAGTGGCTGAAAAAGCGATGGAGCAGGAAAAACAAAAAGACCGCGCCTGGCTTTTGGACATGCCTTACGAAGCGCAGATAGACCTTCACGGGCTTACGGCGGAAGAGGCTACGGTTCGCCTTGATCAGTTCGTCGGCGAGTGCTATAAGCGCGGAATCCGTAAAATCCTGATAATCCACGGAAAAGGTAACCATTCCGAGGATGCGCCGGTGCTTTCGGGCATGGTGCGTTCTTTTATTGAGCGCGATTACAGGCTCGGCGAGTCCGGGCATCCTGACAAGAAAGACGGTGGCAAAGGCGCAACGTGGGTTATCTTGCGCGAAAAAACGGTTTTAGGGTAAACAGGGGTTTTAGGGGGCGGTAGCCAACTAGGAGAGAGTGTAGCCCGCAACCGAGTGCGGGCGAGGGGAATTCCGCAACGAGCGCATAG
>JAEEGI010012690.1_pt1 | contig 17981 bp, 10 predicted proteins | sample 8958751 | NCBI WGS metagenome assembly JAEEGI01 (sample SAMN16246545, study PRJNA631951) | gut metagenome | biome: gut microbiome; feature: rumen; material: KS-attached | host: Bos | place: Iran: Karaj | collected 2018-10 | reverse complement strand
TATTATAATTCATTTTAATAAATTTTAAATAAAAATATTTATATATTAAATTAAATAATAAACAAATAAGAATGAATATAAATAATGAAAATGAAGATAATAATATAGAAATAAATCAAAATCAAGAAAGAAGAAGAAATGAAAGACAAAGAAAGAAGAATAAAAATAAAAGAAATATAAAAATATATCCAACATTTATATTATTATTTCTTTTAAACATTTCCTTATATTTATCAAGTAAATATTTTGAATTAAAAATATCAGAATTATCAATAAGTTTATATACAATATTAATAAAAAATCAATATTATAGAATAATAACACATCATTTTATGCATTATGGTATTTGTCATCTTTTAATTGAAATATACTTTTCTTTTTACATATGTAAATCTTTAGAAAAAACAATTGGAACATTTTATTCTTTAATAATAATTTTTATAATGATAATATTCACTTCCTTCTTTTACATTTTCATAGTTTTATTATTTAAATTAATTAATGATACTATTGATATTAATTATAATGGAGATTTTATGTATGAATGTGGAATGTCTTCTCTTTTATTTTCTTTATATTCTTATATTTTTGAGTTTAGGAAAAATAAAAATAAACAAATTCAATTATTTAATAGTCTTATTATAAAAATGAATTTTTCTTCTTTTTATATTTTATTATTTTTATCTCTTTTTACTCCAAATACTACTTTTTTAGGTAATTTATGTGGAATTTTTTCAGCTTATATTATTAGAATTAAATTTGGTTATATTATTTTACCTAAATTTTATGGAGTATATGATTTTGAACAATATTTTAATTTAAACACTAAAAATTGGTTTATTAGTATTATTGAACCTAATCAAGAAATGAAAGAAATTTTTTCTGAAATTTTCACTAATATTGATTTAGAGTCTTTAAAACAAAAAAGAGAAAAATTAGGAACTCAAATGAAAGAAATAGAAAATGAAAATGAAGAACCTTAATTAGATATTAAAATTAAAATATAACAAATTTAGAATTAAAAATTTTTATAAATATATATTTAATTTAACTTAAAAATAAACAAAATGTTTTCCTTAAAAATTTATAAAATTTGAATAATTAATAAATGTAAAATCAAAAAATTATATCTTTTAAATCATTTATTTTACATAAAAACAAAAAATAAAATAACAATCATTTTTATCCTTTAAATAAATTAAAAAATAAATAAAAGATATACACATTTCCTAAACTTTAGTTTTAATAACAATAAATAATTTCTCTTTTTATACAAAAATTATAAAAATAAAAAATCAATCTAATAAAGTTTAATTTGTTTTAAAAAATTAAAAAAAAGGAAATAAGTAAAATAACACATATATAAAATTGAAAATATAATAATAAAAAATGGCTTATTCTCCTAAAACCAAAATAAAAAAATCAGAAAATGAAATAATAAAAGGATTAAATAGTTTAAAAAGAAAAGGAGCAAAAGAAGTAAAAAATGAAAAAGAAATTTCAGAAGTTCCTTTAAATAATATTGAATTAAATCTTCAAAATTTTATATCAAAAGCATTAGTTGAAAATTCAAATGAAACAAAATATTTTAATATAAATCAAGAATTAGAAGAAATAGAAAAAATAAAAAATAATAAAATAAAAGAAGAAGAATCTTTTTCAAAATTAAGACCAAAATTTCCTTTAGGAGAAGATTTAATAACTTTAAGTTTAGATGATAATTTAAATTCATCTCATAATTTAATTGGTTTAAATCATTTTAAACAAAAGAATAAAATTTCTGGATTAAAATCATCATATCAAAATAATAATAGTCAAGTTAATCATATTTCTTCTACTTTAAGTCAAAGACATACTTTTGATTTTTCTGAAAATAATATTGATAATATTATTAAAGGAAAACTAAAAAAAAGAAATTCTTTAATTAAATACAATAATAATAATAATAATAACATTGATAATAAATATTCTAGACATAATTCTATTAATTATTTAATTAATTCAAGTGGTTCAAGTAATTTAAATATAGATTTATATTCTCCTTCAAATAATAATAAAAATAAATTTGGATTGAAAAAAAAATTATCTTATAATTTAAAAAATTGGAAAAAAGGAAAATCAAATGAAAAGATAATCTTTCGTAGAAAACAAAGAGAAAAATCTCAGATAATAAATAAAAAAAATCTTTTTTTAAATTTAATATTTAAAAATAAAGAAAATGAAAGAAAAAAAATATCTGATCCAAATGTAAGTAAAGAAAATGATAAATTTATAAGGATTCATAGTTATATTCCTCATTCAAATAATTATTTAAGTGAACTTACTTTATCAGAAAATGAAAAAATAAAAGATAATGATATAAGAAATATATTATTTTTAAATGAAAAAAAATATAATGAATTTACTAAATGTTGTGAATCAATAAAAGATAAAATATTAAATTCTCCAAAAAAAAGAAATACTTTAACTAAAAGAACAAAAACCATAAGTTCTTTAAAAATAACAGAAAATAATATAAATGAATATTCTTTAGAGAAAAAAGAAAATAATGAAAAAAAGGATTTATTATCATTAATAGAGAAAAAAAAATATTTAGAAGAAGGAATAAATATAAGTGAAATAGGAAGTAATAGATTTAATGTTAAAGAATTTAAAGAATTACAATATCGTCATTTAATAAGATTAAATAAATTAGTTTATGATTCTTTAAGTGATGAAGAATCAGATTTTGATTATGAAGATTCTTTTTATTTAGATCCTAAATCAACTTTTAAATTATATTTTGATTTTATAATATTTTTCATTACTATTTTTAATATGATTTTTCCTCCTTTAAAGTTATGTTTTAAACCAAAAAATATAAATTATATTCATTCAAATGATTTTATAATCAATATTATAATTAATATTTTTTACATATTTGATTTATTTTTAGGATTTATTACTGCTTATTATGATATTGAAGAAAGATTTATAATCAAATTACCAAATATAATATTTAATTATTTAACTTCTTGGTTTATACCTGATTTAATTTCTTCTTTTCCATATAGTATAATTTCCTTATTAAAAATATCTAAAAATTATACTACTTCAATAAATGAATATAAAGTTATATATCTTTTAGAATTATTCACTTTAATTAAATCATTTAAAATATATAAAAATAATACATTTTTTTTTAATTTCACTCATTTTCTAATGAAAAAAACATCTTTATATAAATTATATCAAACATCTAATTTTATATTTTTATTTATAATATGTGGTCATATCTTAGCATGTATATTTATATTTCTTTCTCATTTAGAGAATCCTTCTTGGATAACAATACAAAATTTAACAAATTCATCAAAATTAGAAATATATATTTCTTCATTTTATTATGTTTTTGCCACTGTTTTCACAGTTGGTTATGGTGATATAGTTTCAATAAATATATATGAAAGATTCTATAATTTAATATTATTAATTGTTGGAATTATGGCTTATTCATTTTCTGTTTCTTCTTTAAGTAATTATGTTCAAAATGTTGATTCAAGAACTCAAGATTATAATAATAAAATGGAAATTTTACATCATTTAAAATTATCACATGAAAAAATGCCTCAAAGCTTATATGAAAAAATTTCTCGTTTTTTAAAATATCGTTTAACTCATATTGTAAGAGATAAAAATGAAATAATAGATAATTTACCTATAGGTTTAAGAACAACATTAATAATGGAAATGTATAAACCAATAATAGATAATTTTATTTTTTTTAAAACTTATAATTCATCAGATTTTGCTATTAAAGTTATTTTAGCTTTTAGACCAATTTTAGTAATGAAAAATGAAAAATTAGTTAATGAAGGAGATTATCTTGAAGAAATAATATTTGTTAAAAGAGGAACTTTAAGTTTAGAACTTCCACTTCCTATTTTTATTAAAGATAAAGATATTGAAAATTATGATATGTTTACTAAAAGAAATTCTGTATTAAATTTAGAATTTCCTAAAACAATTAATAAAGTTTTAAGTAATAATAAACCTAAATTTATTGATTTAAATAATACTTTCATACCTCAAAAAACAATGACTTTTATAAGAGGAAAAGGACTAACATATAATAACAATAATAACAATAATAATAAATTTAATGTTCCTATTCAACAATATGTTAAAATTATTGAAATCAGGAAAAATGAACATTTTGGAGATATTTTAATGTTTTTAAATAGAAGAAGTCCTTTAAGTATGAAAGTTAAAAGTAAAATTGCAGAATTATATTTATTAAATAAAACGGATGCTGTTGAAATTTCTATGTCTTTTCCTAAAATATGGAGTTTAATTATTAAAAAGAGTTTATTTAATATGGAACAAATTGAGAGATTAATAAATAAAGCTCTTAAATTTTTCTTTTATCAAAAAAAAGGAAAGTATATTAGAGGTTCTTATTATCAAAAAGACTTTTCTAAAAAAAATATATTTGTTAATTGTCAAGAAATTTATTCTAGTTTATCTTCTGAAGATTGTGAATTACAAAGTATTCCTTCTCAAGTAAATAACTCTGATAAAAATATTATGAAGTTAAAATCAAAGAAAAAAAAAAATAATTTATTAAATATCAACAATAATAATGAAAGTGAAATAAATAATTCAGAAATAAATAATAAAAGTAATAAAAGTTTTTCTTCAAATGATTCTGTTAGTAAAAAAAAAGAGAATAATATTAAAAACATAGAAAATAAAAAAAAAGAAAATGCTCGTTCAGAAAATATTTTAGATATATTAAATAATGAAACAATAAAAGAAGTAAATTCAGATGATGAAAAAGATTCAATTTTTCACAAAAAAAATAAAAAGAAAACAACAACAGAAACAGAGAATAAAAAAATATTAGGAAAAAAACCATTAAATTCAAGTAGTAATTATTATTCTGATTCAGATTCAAAAATTTTCGATTCAAGTTCAAGTTCTTTTGATAATAAAAGTAAAACAGAATCAAAAACTAAAAAAGGAATAAATGAAAATAAATTTTTTGATTTATCTTCTTTTTCTAATTATAATAATACTTTATTATATCCTTTTTCTAAAGATGAAATTAATAATGAAGAATATCCTTTTGAAAATAATGATTTTAAAGATTTTTTAGATAAAAACTCTTTTTCTAATTTTCAAGGTATTGTTCCTAAAGAATTTATTTCTAATATATTTTATAATCAAAAAATTAAACCAATGATAATTAATCCTAAATTTATTGATAATAACCAAAGTAAAAATTTTTTAAGTTTAAATTATCAAAATAATAATTATTTAAATAATAATTATCGTAGTAATACAAATATAAAACAAATTATTTTTACAAATTTAACAACTTCATCTTTTAATTTCAAAATAGAATCAATTAAAAATAATATTTTATTACCTCCTAAGAAAAATATATTTGTAATAATAAAAAATGAAAGTTTTTCAATAGGTAAATATATAAAAAATTGTAAAACAACATTTTTTTCAGAAAATAATTTACCTAAAATAAAAAAAACTTTTTCAATTCGAAAAGAAAGAGAAAATAATAATAAAGAACAAATAAAACAAATTGCAACTTATCAGAGAAAAAATATAATAAATAATACAGTAAAAGAAAAAACAATAAGTGATAAAAGAATAAGTAAAATAATATTAAATCCTAAAATTAATAATTTTTTTGAGAAAAAGAAAACAGAATTATTTAAAAGTGATGAAAAAAAAAATATGCCTTTATTTTCAGAAAGTACTTTAAATTTAATAGGAAAAAATATTGAAAGTTCTTCTTTAGCTTTAAATAATCCTAAAATGTTTTATACTAATTATTTTAATAATATTGTTCAAAATGATAGTAATGATTTTTCTTCTAAATTAAAAAATATAGAAAAAATTATTCAAAATGGACAAAAGAAAAATGCAAGTTCTATTGATTTATATGATATAAATAAAAATAATAATGAAAAAAAAAGTTCATAGCTATTATTTTGTTTTTTTAATTTATCTTTTGCTATGATATTATAAATAAGGTTTTGTAGTCAAAGGAAAAATAATTTATTATGTTATTTTATATATTATATGATATAAATTAATTATTTTAATTATCTTTTTTAATTTTAAATATTATTATAATAAATAGAGTAAACAAGTATAATATAATTATATAATAAATCTATTTATGAATTAATAATTATATTGAAATTAATTTTTAATAATAAAACATAATATTATTATTTAAAATAATTTCACTAATTTTTTAATACCGTTAATTCAACATATAATGTTATAACTATGAATATAATATAATAAACATTATAATTATTCTCAAATTAAAATAAACAAAAAATAAATAAAAAATAAAAAATAAAATAATTTTTAAAAGAAAAAAAAATGGACAAATATGAAAATTTAAATATAATAGGAAAAGGTAACTTTGGTTCAATATCAAAAATTCGTAGAAAAAGTGATGGAAAAATATTAGTATGGAAAGAAATAGATTATGGTAAAATGGAAGAAAAAGATAAACATCACATAATATCAGAAATAAATATATTAAGAGAACTTCATCATCCAAACATAGTAAAATATTATGATAGAATAATAGATAAAAAAAATACAAAAATATATATAATAATGGAATATTGTTCAGGAGGAGATATAGGAAATTTAATTAAAAGATGTAAAAAAAATAAAGAATTAATAGAAGAAGATATTATATTAAAAATATTTACACAAGTATTATTAGCTTTAAATTATATTCATACTTTTAAAAACGGAAAAATATTACATAGAGATATTAAGCCTTCAAATATATTTTTAGATAAAGATAATAATGTTAAATTAGGTGATTTTGGTTTAAGTAAAATATTAAATAATCAAAGTATATTTGCTTATTCTAATGTTGGAACTCCTTATTATATGAGTCCAGAACAAATTAATAATAATAAATATAATGAAAAAAGTGATATTTGGAGTCTTGGTTGTTTTCTTTATGAATTAACTACTTTAAATCCTCCTTTTGAAGCTAATAATCATTTAAGTTTAGCTTTAAAAATTAAAAGTGGAAAAATAGAAAAAATTAATTGTAGATATTCTAACTTTTTAAATAAACTCATTTTGTGGTTAATTAATATTAATCCTAATAATAGACCTTTTACTTGGGATTTACTTAATTTACCTGAAATTAATTTTAGAGTTAAAGAAAAAAAGTTTAAAGATAATTATATTAAAATGAAAAAATTTGAAGAAATTTTAAAAGAAAGAGAAGAGAAAATAATTCAAAAAGAAAATGAATTAAATTTAAAAGAAAAATATTTAAATGAAAAAGAAGAAAATATCAAAGCAAGAGAAAAAAGAGTTAATGAAAGAGAAGAATTTATTAAAAAAGAATTTAATATTAAAATTAAGGAAAATAATTATATTAATAATAATTACAATGAAGATAATAATAATTATGAAAATGAAGGAAATAAAAATAATGTTTTGTTTAAAAATTATTCTGAATATGATAATCATAATTTTAGTGGATTTTCTATTAATGAAAGTTTAAATAGAAATTCTTTAATGGTAAATAAATCAGAAAATAATTTTAATAATTTAGATAATTATTATAATAATGAAAATAATAATGAATATTTTAATTATAATATGAAAAGAAATAGAAATAATATTTTAAAAACAAAACCAAAATTATATTTTCCATCATCTTCACCAAAAAAAATATATCATAAACCAATAAATTTAACAAATAATACAAGTTTAAATACAATTAATACAAATAATAATTCTATTCAATCTATTAATAATACAATAAATAATCAAATAAAAACTTTAATTTATCCTAATCATAAAAATTTCTATTCAATTGATGTTAATTCTGTTTCAAATAAATTAAATTATTCTCCTAATCAATCAAATGAAAATATTAAAAAACAAAATTTAGTTTTTTCTCATTCTAAAACTCATTCTTCTCAAAATATTAACAATAAAAATTATATTGAAGAAATAAGTAATAAAAATTATAATCAAGATTTTAATTATATGAATAATAATAATTCAATTAAATTATTTTCTGATATTTATAGTGAAAATAATGATAGTCAAAAATATATTTTTGATTATTCAAATAATAATAATAATGATAATAATAATGTTAATTTAAGAAATGAATTAAATACAAATTTTATAACTATATCTCCTAAAAATAATAATAATTCAAAAATAAAATATACTAATAATATTTCTAAAAATAATAATTATCCCTTAGGAAATATAAATAATATAAAATATATATCAAATAATGAAAATAATAATTTAAATACAGAAAGTTTAAAAAATAAAGTTCTAAGAAAAGAAAGAACATTTTCTTCTTCAAATAATACATTAATTAACAATAGGAAAATAAATAATAACAATGAAAATATTTATAGACAATCTAAAACTCCAAGACAAAATATAAATATGATTCCAAGAAATAATTCTTATAATTTAACTCATAATTACAGAGATAATAATAATGAAAATGAAAATAATTTAAATAATCATACATCATATAATTTAATAAAAACAAATTATAAAAATAAAAATAATAGTTTCCGAGGAAACAATAATAAATTTATTAATTCTTAATATATATATATATAAAAAATTTAATAAACTAATTTTTTTTAATGACTTCTTATGAAATACTAATACCAAATTTTCCAAAAGATTTTAATAAAGAAAATGAAGAAATAAAAGATTTAATAATTTATTTAAATGAAATTCAAACTTTTTTTGATTCAATAAATAAATTATGTAAATCAATATTAAAAATAAATGAATCATTTTATGATGAAATATTAAATACTTTAAATAAATCAAATTTAGATTTAATTTCTTTTAGAAATGATATTCAATCAGTAATTTCAGATTTAATTTTAGTTTTTTTTCAAAATTTTATTTTAATAATTAGAAAAAATAATGAAAGCTTTAAAAACTTTTTTTTTGATGATTTAATTAAACAATTAGAACCTTGTGATAATATAATTAAGAAAATTAACTTATTAAATGAAAAATCTATTGTTTTATCTAATCAAAGAATTCAATATAAAAATTTTGAAAATCAAGAAAATAAATTATTAAAAAGATTAGAAACTTCATATCAAGAAAAAATAAATTTTGAAAAAAATGAAAAAGAAATATATAATTATAGTTTAAAAGAAAAAATAGTTAATTTATTATATGAAAATGATAAATTATATGAAGATAATAAAAAAGAAAGAATGAAAATGTATTCTGATTGTAAAAACTTAGAAATAAAATTTAATAATGAAATGAAAGAATTTTTAATATATATAATAAATGTATATATAGGAAATATAAAAATATTATATGATAGAATTAATAATTCAATGAATAATTATCATAATAAAATAAATGAAATATTAAATGATATTATAGTTAAATTAATAGAAACTTTAAATTTATTTTCTCAAAATGAAAATATCCAAGAATTTAATATTGAAAAAGATTGGACAAAAAATAATTTTACTATAAGTGAAATTCCTAAAGAATTTAATGAAATAACACAAAAACAATTAAATAAAGTTTCTCATGAAAAAAAAATAATATCAATTACTTTAAATTCTTTTAAAACTTATATTCAAAATTATGAAAATTATACTTCAAATATTAATAAAGAATTAAAAAATAATTCTAATTTATTTAATATCCAATCTTCTATTTCCAATTCTTTTTTATTTCAATTAATTAATTTCATGAAGAATTTATTTGAATTACATATAAAAAAAAATCAAGAAAAAATAAAAAAAATAAATAACAATTTAATTTTTCCTCTTTCAAATTACAATGAAAATTTATCAAATTATGAAGATAAACTTTCTATTAAATTAAATAAATTTAATAAAGAATATTCTAATTTTAAATCATCGTACTCTAAAATAATATTAGATAAAGAAAAATTAGATAATGAATTTAATAAAATAAAAGAAGACTTAGAAAAAGATCCTTCTAAATTTTCAGAATTTGAAAAAAAATTTCTTTCAATTAAAAGTGAAATTGATAAATATCAAGAAAAATTATATGAAAGTTTTAATAAATCTAAACCTTTAATTTTAGAATATAATGAAAATGTTATTAAGCAATTAATGAATAAAACATTAAATTTAGAAAAAAATCAAATTGAAAATATAAAAAATAAATTTAATGAATTTTTATCATATGAAAAAAAAAATTATGAATCTTTTGAAGAAAATTATAATAATAAATATTCTTTATTTCAAGATAAAGGAATAATAAAAAATTATATAATAGAAATATTAAAATTATTTTCTAAAAAATATTCAATTGAGTTTTCAAATAATTTTTTAAACTCAGAAGAAAAAAAAATAAATGATTTAGAAAATATTTATTTATTTAATACAGAAGAAACAATAATAAATAATTATTTAAATATTTCAAATATTATTCCTCAATCAGAATTAATAAAATTAAAAGAAGACATTGATTTATTAATTGCAAATAATAAAGAAATTAATTATAAAAATATTTTACTATTAAAAGAAAAAGGAAAATTATATCAAGATATTTTTATTATTGAATCAGATGAAAAAGTTTTAGATAATTTTTCTTGTACTTTAAAAGAAAAAACTTTATTACAAGGAACTTTATATTTAACTAATAAAAAAGTTGTTTTTTATTCTTTATTAAATAAAACTAATAATTATAAAACTTTAATTATTATTCCTAATAATGATGTTTTATTCGTTGATAAAAAAAACAATTCTATTGAGTTAAAAACTCATAAAGAAAATTTTATTTTTGGTTCTTTATTATTTTCTGATTCTTGTTATGATTTATTAATTAAAACTTTTTTTAATGAAATTCCTGAGTTAAGAAATAATCAAAGTAATATTTCATTAAAAACAATTAAAAGTCCTATTTTAGAAAATAAAAAAAATTTTGATATAATAAATAATAAAATTAATCATATTAAAAGTCAATTATATTTACAAAAAAATTTATTAGAAGATGATAGTAATAAAGAATTACCAAATTTTATAAAAGAAATAAAAAAAATAAATAAAAATAATTTAAATGAATTTTTCAAAAATAATCAAAAAGAAAATATAGAAGATTTTGAATATAATTTAGATTGTGGAGATATATCTCTTCCAATAATATTTAATTTAATGTATAATCATAATATAAATATTCCTTTCTTTGAAAATAAAACTTATTTAGTTAAATTAGCAGAAATAAAACAAGATTATTATTTAGAATTAATTCAAAGAGGAAATTATGAAAATATACCAAAATATTATTTAACAAATTCAATGGAAGATTTAAAATATTTTTTAAATGAAAATAAAAGTGAAAATGTAAATAAAAAAATAACATATAAAATTAAATATATTCATCCTATATTAAAAAAAAGATTTGGAGGACCTTCTAAATTAGAAGTTGAAGATGAAATAAATATATTTATAATTTCTCCTTTTTGTTTTATTGTTGAAATATCTTCTTATTTAAGTGGATTTATGTTAATTGATACTTATGTTTCTACTTTAAGATTTATATACACTTCTAAAATTAATGAAAATAATAATCGTTATTTGTTTCATACTAAATTAAAAATACATTTAAATATTAAATTTATTAAAGATACTTGGTTTAAGACTAAAATTAAATCTGATGGAATTTCTGATAATAATGAATTTATTAAAGATATTTTTTTACCTTTTATAAAAGATATTTTGGAGAAAGTAAATAAAAATAAGAAAGATATTTGCAAATATTTATTTAATCCTGATAAGCCTTTAACAATACATATAATTAATAGAAGAAAAAGTATTTCTAAAGAAAATAATATTATTCAAAATATAAATAATAATAAAATTAATAAAAATGATATAATTAATGTTGATGAATATATTAATAAATTAAAAGCTTATATAAATACTTTTGATTTTGAAACTAAATTAATAGTAGGAAGTCTTATAATTATTTCATTTTTATTTTTCATTTTTAAATATGATATTGCAATAATAATAATACTTCTAATTATTGGATTTTCATTATTATTTTATAAGATTATTGATATAAATAAAGAAGTTAAAAATATTAAAACTGAAATTTATAATTTTAAAAATAGTCAATTAAATAATAAAAGTTTAGATAAAAAACAATCCAATATGTAAAATGTAAATTTATAAAAATAATATTTAGTAAAATATTTTATTAATCATTTTCTGATGATTTTTATTATTAAAAATATAAATATATAGTATATTTTAAAAAATTAAAAAAAATTTAAAACATTATATAATTAGTATTATATTATTTTAAAAATTAAATACTATTCAGAAACAAGTATATTTTATTTTGTTATATTATTTTTTATTTTTTTATTTATTCATATATTAAATTTAATTTAAAAACTTTTATTTATTTCAATTTTTAATCAACAATAAAATAATTAAATATATTAATTCCTTATTATATATTAAAATGAAAAAATTCAACAGGAAAAAAATAGAAATAATTTTTAAGAAAAAAGAGAATATAAAGCAATTTTCTTTTCTATTTTCATGGGAGGAGGACAAAGTTACAATAAAAAATATGAAGACCAAATAAATGATTTAAAGAGAGAAATGTTAAAAATGAAAGAAATAATTGAGGATCATAAAAAAAAAACACAAGAAGATATGAATTCAATGATTGAAAGTGAAATAAAATCATTAAAAGACACATTATTGAAAAATAACAAAGAAAAAGAAATAGAATTAATTACATCATTTGTAAAAGAATTTAAAGAAAATATAGATAAATATAGTATTTTAAAAATTCTTTTAGAAGAGAATGAAAAACAAGAAGAAAAAATATATAAGGCAATAAAGGAAAAATTTAATGAGTTTCATAATAATATTTCCTAAAAAATAAATCATTTAAATATTTTAATAATAGGTCCAACTGTCGTAGGAAAAAGTACATTAATAAATTCAATATTAAAATTAAATAAAGAAAATGCAGCTGAAGTTGGATTAGGTAATTGTATAACAGAAGAAACAAAAAGTTATACTTCAAATGAATTTAAATATTTAAGATTATATGATACTAGAGGAATAGATTTTAAAATCAGTATTGAAGAGTCTAAACAAAATATTAAAAATTTTATTAATAGTAAAACTAAAGATATTGATGAATTTATTCATATTATTTGGTATTGTACAACTGGATCTAGATTTCAAGAAGAAGAAGAAAATTATATGAAAGAATTAATTAATATTTATGAAGAAAATAAACTTCCAATTATTATTGTTTATACTCAAGCTTCTAAAAAAAAGAGAACAGAAACAATGAAAGAATATATTCAAAAAAAACTTTTAAATGAAGAAATTGATGTAATACCAATTTTAGCTGTAAAAGATGAAAATGATTTTATTGAACCTTTGAAAACTTATAAATAAAGCTATTGAAAAAACTGAAAATGCTATTGATTCTGAATATTATATTTTTATTAAAGAAAATATCAAAAAAGAATTTATTGCTCAATTTGAAAAAAAAAGTATTTTTGAAATCAAAAGATTTCATTATCCTTCTGATTTTGAAGAATTTATTGAAAGTTTAAATATAATTAGAGGAAATATGAAGCTATTACTTACTTCTTATTCAGATATTCAATATAATAAAATTTATGATAAAAATTCTGATGAAAGAAAGTTTTTGTTTGAAAATTTAGAGAATGATTTTCAAAAATTATTTGATTTATATTTTATTGAGAAAAACAATGAGTTTTTGTTGGAAAAATCAAAAGAAATTGAATTGGATATAGAAAAGAAATTCAAAAGTAAATTAATAAAGAAAAAATCAGAATTAGAATGGAAAAATTTTTGGGCTCAAGAAATTAATGTATATTATAATGAAATTAAAGCAAATATAATAAAACAATTTTATGATTTAATAGTTAAAATATTCTACGATGAATTTAAAACATATTTAAATACAAAAATAAATGAATGTTTTAATAAAACAGAAGTTAAAGAAATATTAAAACAAAAGGCTCAAAATTGTTTAAAAAGTTTATCTGAAAAATTACAAGAAAATTTAAATAAGTCACCAGTAGAACCTGTATTGCTTAAATAATAAATTAAAAATTAATTAAAATAAATAAAAAGATTTTAATAAGATTTAATTATTTAATTATATTATTTAATTTCAATTTTATCATTTTTTCTAAATATTTAAAAAAATAAAAATTTATATGAAATTGTAATTAATAATTAATTTTAATTTTAAAATAAATGTTTGAAAATGCTTATAATTACCTTTCAGAAAAAAATAATGTTACAATATCATTTTGTTCAAGTCAATCAAAAGGTTGTAATTCAAAAAATATATTATCTAATAATCAAAAGAATATTTGGCTTTCTGAAAAAAATGTTCCTCAAACTATAATATTCAATTTAACAAGAATGATAAAATTACCAAATAATTATTTTAAATATTTTGGACTTTATTGTTGGCATTCTTACACAACAAATCCAAAAATAATTCAAATTTCTTTTTCTGAAAATAATAATAAATATTATAATATAGGAGAATTTGAATTAAATATGTTACCTTCACCTCAATTTTTTCAAATTGATCATATTATTAATAAAAGAAATATAAAAAAAATTAAATATCTTAAATTAATTATTAAAGAAACTTTCGGTGGAAATAGAACTTATATTAATCAAGTTTTTTTATTTGATGATACTATTGAAATTAAATCTAATTATTCTTTAAATGATCTTGAAGATAATTTAGAAGAAAGTGAAAATGAAGAAGATGAAAAAAAATATATTAAAAATTATAATTTAAGTGATAAAGAGAATATAAAAAAAAATATTAAAAAAAACTCAAGTTTATCAAATGAAGAAATAAAAGAAAAAAAATTAAAAAAAATAGAAAAAATATTAAAAGAAAAAATCCTAAATAATATAAGTGAAAAAGAAACATTAAATGAAAAAGAAGATGAAATAAATAAATATATAACACCAGAAAATGAGAATGAAGAAGAAGAAGAAGAAGACAATTATCCAAATGTAAATTTAAATGATTATTTATCTAATGAAAATTCAAAAAGACAAACATCAAATAAAATATATTATTCATCAAATATAATGAGTGGAAATCAAACAGAAAGTGAAGATCCTTTTAAAACAAATAATTATATTTCAAATTCAAATAGTACTTATTCAACAAATTATAATAAAAGAAATTTAACTCCTATTCCAAAGTCTTCTAAAAAATTATTTAAATCTCCTGAAAATGAAAATAATTATATTAATCCTAAAAGTAAAAATGATAATAAAGTAATTTACATTAGTAGTAATAATGAAAATAATGAATATAAAAGATTAGAAAATCAATTAAAAGAAATGGAAAATAGATTAAAAGTATTAGAACCTAATTATGATATAAATAAAAATTTATCTCATTCTAAAAGTTTTAGTTTTTTACCAAAAGATTCTAATAAAATTTTATCTCAATCAAATAATCAATTTATTAATCACAATAATAGTAATTTTATTAATGAAAATAATAGTCAATTTACCCCTTCTTTAAGAAAAGAAGAATTAATAAGTTCTAAAAATTCAAATAATGAAAATATAAATAGTATAAATTCTAATAAAATTATTATAAATGAAGATAGAGTTAAAATATTAGAAAATAAAATGAATAAATTAGAAAATGAATTATCAGAAATGAAAACTCAATTTAATAAACTTTCAGATAATATTCAAACTTTAATTACAATGAAAGAATCAAATGAAAATAATCAAATAAATAATAATAAGCAATTAATTAAAATTATACTTAAAGAATGTGAAAAATTAATAAACATAAAATTATCTGAATTTAATTATCATTTAAATAATAATCAATATTCTCCAGCAACAAATAAAATAACTCATGAATATTATCCAAACAATAATATCAATTATAATAATATATCAATAGACACAGATTTAAATTCTTTAGAATTTAGATTAAATAAAAAAATAGATGAAAGATTAAATATTTTAGCAAATAATATTCAAAGTCAAATAAATGATAATTTATTAATTCCTTCGATTAAAAGTATTGAAAAAACAATGAAAAATAATATGGAAGAAATAAAAGATAAATTAATTCAATTAAATTTAACTTCAAATAATAATAATAATTTAAATCAAAGTAATAGTTTTATTGATTCTTATAGAGTAAGTAAATCCCTTCTTTCTTCTCAAAATGATAATAAATCTTCTTCTGTTAAAAGAAATGAAAAATATGAAGAAATTAATAAAATTGGAGAAAAGTTATTTGATAAATTAGTTGAAAAAGAAAAAAAATTACAAGAATTTAAAAATGAAACTACTAATTATTTTAAAAGAAAGTTAAAAAATGATGAAAGAAGATTTACTAATAGTATAAATAGTTTAAATTCACAAAGTAATAATATGAATTAAATTCCTTGATTTCAAATTTAAAAATATTAAATATAAATATATTAATGAAAAATAAAATATAATATAATATATTTTAATTTTTTTATAACAAATGAATATAAATATTTAATAATTTTATTTTGGAAATTTATTCTAATATATATTTAAAAGGAATAATATCAAAAAACAACTTCTAATAATAACCAAAATTTATCAAATCCTAACAATAAAAATATTATAATAAATCTAAAAAAAAAGAATAATAATAATATGTATAAAAATATAACAAAATAACGAAAATAAAAATTTTTATTTTCTTCTTCTTCTTTTTCTTTTCCTATTATCTTCTTCTTCTTCTTCTTCATCACTATTTTCATCATCATCATCATCACTATTTTCCTCATCATCTTCATCACTTTCAATTCTTTTTTTATTTTTTCTTTTTTGATTAGTATTACTTCTACTATTACTTCTTAGATTTTGACTTCTTTTTTTTTGAGGTGTTCTATCAGGTACATCATTCATATCTTCTCTTCCTAAATTTTCATTTAATTTTACTTTTTCGTCATCTGGAACAATATCATTTAATTGTTTTTGAAGATCTCTTAATTGAAGATTTAAAGCTAATTCTTTTCTATCTAATTCATCTAATCTTGCTATTATTTCTTCTTTTGTATTTATTCCTCCCATTTTTTTATAATATTATGGGTTTTTACTTTATTTTTTTTAATTTATGTTTTTATAATTTTTATTTATTTTTTTCTTATAATAAATTCTATTCTCTTTATTATTTATTTATATAATATTTAAACTTTTATATTGTTTTTATATTTTTATTTAATATTACTTCCTTTATAATAAATTTGAGTTATATTCAATTATTATTTATATCAGAATTAATTTTTCTAATATTAATTTTAAAATTATTGTCTTTTAAATAATTAATTATATCATTCAGAAGGATTTATTTTCAGGTTTTAAAAATAAATCATTATTCATTTAATATTTTTATTTTCTTTTTTTCATATATGATATATATATATTAATATTATTACTATATATTGTTTTTTAAAATATTTTATTAAACTTTTTTTATTTTATTATAATTTTTTTTTTATATTTTTTTATAATATTTCTAAATTATCTTGATGTTTTTTAGCTTTTTCTATTATTGTTTCTTCAATTGATTTATATATTTTTTTTTGATGGGGTGTTATTTTTTTTTGAACTTTTTTCATGAATTGAATGTTTTTAATCTTTGATAAAGTATTAGGATCATTAATTTCTCCTTGTTTCTGAGGTAAAACCTGAGGTTTAGGTTTTGAAAAATGATGATTTTTTCTTTCATGTCTTATTTTCCTTTTTTTAGCATAATAATTTTGATTATTATTTTTACTAATTTTTTTAACTTTTCCTTGTACCATTTTTTCAAAAAAGAAAAAAATATAAAAAAAAAAATAAATTCCATCAATAATATCTAAAAATATATAAATTTAAAGA
>JAEEGI010012688.1_pt1 | contig 17982 bp, 16 predicted proteins | sample 8958751 | NCBI WGS metagenome assembly JAEEGI01 (sample SAMN16246545, study PRJNA631951) | gut metagenome | biome: gut microbiome; feature: rumen; material: KS-attached | host: Bos | place: Iran: Karaj | collected 2018-10 | reverse complement strand
TGTGGACGCCGCCGTTCGGGCCCTTCACTACGGAAATCACGCGGTTGTCGATGATGTCGATGCTCGTTACCTGTCCGCGTTCCACGAACTTTAGCCCCTGCTTCACGGCCTGCTCGTCGGCCGATTCCAGGAGCGTGTCGAGCCACTTGCGGCTCCACCAGGTATTTACGCGTGTTCCAAAATCCATCGCGCCAAATATAGTAAAATTGACTGCACATTTGGGCAAAGTTTGCGAAAATATTGTGATGCGGCGAATGTACTCTGTGCCGCTTTTTTAGGTATATTTACTGGTGGTTATGCGGTGTCGTGTGGTTGTTTGTTGCTTGTTGTTTTTCCTTGCGGGCCTTTCTCTTGCAGACGAGGAAACCCAGGGGGAACTCTACTACCGTGCATTGAAGGCGGAAGAGGCCGGCGATATCACGCGGGCTCTTGCTCTCTTTGATTCTGCCGTGACTGCGGGTGGCCCCTATACGGCGGAACTCCAGGAAATCATCGATGACTACAACGAGGCGCTCTTCTCCAATTCCTGGGAATTCCATTCGTCGGGCCGGCTGGGTTATGTCGGGCTGCTTTACAAGAGCCGCGGAATTTCCGGGAGCGAGTTCGGTAGCGAAATAGCTACTGCGGCGACGGCATCGCTGGAGTACGATTCGTGGAACTGGAGTCATTCCTTTGACCTTAGCGTGTCGGGAGGCTGGTTTGTAGACAAGGATGACTTGCGTTCGCTGGATACGAGTGCGTGGGAATCTTCGCTCGGGGTGGGGTATGGCCTTGTCGGCAAGTCCCTGGCCCTGGATGTCGGGGCGAACTTCAATGTCTCGGAAGTTGATGACTGGGTCCACGAATTCTACGCCATGTTCGAGTTTCAGCCCGTGCATCTGGGGACGCACAAGCTGGGCATCTCCCTTTGGGGCTACGAAAATCTCGATGGCCCCCTGTACGCGGCGGCCTATGTCTCGTGGCGTCGTTACGTGAAATACGGATGGAAGGCTTCCGTTTTCGCGGGTGCGCGTTTCGAGGCCGATTCCATCAGCACGCCGTATTGGCTCAAGTGGTTCGGTCCGTCGTTCAATCCGTCCCTTTCGTATAGGTTCAAGACAGAGATATCGATAGATGCGAAAGCGAACTTGTTTTACGGGTATGTAGTGGACGGCCCGGATAACAAGTACGAGAAGGTCGAAAAACTCAGCGGTTCCTGGGCGGTTACTTTGTCCTGGAAACCCTGCGTGTTCGGAGTGTATGCGGGGGCGGAACAGTTCTATAGGCTGTTCTTCGCGATACCGAAAAAATACAAGTACTTTACGGAACCCAAACGGACGTTCTTTACCGAATTCAAGGCGGGCGTCAGCTGGGAAATATAAAAGGACGCGAATCGGATCGCGTCCCTTAGGGTTTTCTTTCGGCAGGAATATTACGAGTGGCCCTTGACTCGGTTCGCCTTGCGGGCTTCCTTTTCGGCCCTCTTGGCTTCCTTGCGTTCGGCGCGGGCCGCAGCACGTTCTTCCTTCAAAGCCTTCATTTCGGCCTTGTGGCTTGCAATTTCGGCTTTCTTGGCTTCCTTGCGTTCGGCACGGGCTGCTGCACGTTCTTCCTTCAGGGCCTTCATTTCGGCCTTGTGGTTTGCAATTTCTGCCTTCTTGGCATCCTTGCGTTCGAAACGTTCCTTTGCACGGTCAGCCCTGGGGTCGGCCTTGTCTGTAGAAACGACTTCCTCGGCAACGCTTTCGTCCGATGCCGGGACAACTTCGTCCTGAGCGAAGGACGTTGTCGCAAAGACACCCATGATAGACAGTGCCAGTACGGGAATCAGTTTGGTTTTCATCATACACCTCTTTGGTTATTGGTTTTACGCTTTTTACTTTTCAGTTTTGTTTTTCTGTTTTAGGTGTCGCAAAAAGCGTGCCAAACATTCTCTCAAGAAGGGAAATAGATAAATACGGGCTAAAAACGCAGTTTTTTTCTAAAAAATAATAAGAACCGTTCTGCAAAAAGCGGGAAGAAAAGTCCGGTTGGGCTAAAACGTCCCGTTTATTTAAGTTTTCACTTGCGGTTGCCGGAACGTACCGTATTTCGGAGGGTCATAGAGGCTACGGCGATTAGGTACAACAGGAAGAACCACAGTAGAGCGGTCTCTACGCTGTCACCGTAGTGCTGGTAGGGCGTGTCGCGGGTCTTGAGCTGCATCTTGCGCGAGACTACGCGGTCGGTAAAGATTTCGGTGTTCTTGTCGAAATGTCCGTATTGGTCGATGAATGCCGTGACGCCGCTGTTTGCAAGCCTTGCGGTGGGCATGCCGTTCTCGATGGCGCGGTAGCGAACCAGGTTCAGGTGCTGGTAGGGGGCGGTGCTCCTGCCGAACCAGCCGTCGTTCGTGATGTTCACCATCAGGCGCGAGCCAGCGTTGATTGCCTCGCGCACGAGGTCGCCGAAGATGGCGTCGTAGCAGATGAAGGGCGTCCACTTGAACGGCTCGTACACGGGAGTCTCCTTGCCGGGCACGAAGTCGCCCTCGCCCAGGTCCACGTAGTTGAGGATGGGGAAGATGTCGTCGAAGGGAATGCGCTCGCTGAAGGGCACGAGGTGCTTCTTGATGTAGCGCTGGTAAGAATGGGAATCTTCGGGCGTGAATAGGAACGACGCATTGTAGATGTCGTACTTGCGCGGGCTCCCGGGGCCGTTGCGCTTGAAATCGAGCGCACCTGCGAGGACCGCGGCGTTGTGGCGCTCTGCGAGCCTGTGCAGCGCCCGGATTGTCGCGGGTTGCCTGCGGATGTGGTCAGGGACGGCGGTCTCGGCGAGGATGATGAGGTTTGTCCCCGCGGTTACACTGTCGTTCACCATGCCGAAGGTTTTTGCGGTAATGGAATCGAACCGAGCCTTGCTCCATTTTTCTCCCTGCTCGATGCTCGGCTGGACCATCGCCATCAGGGGCGTTTCGGGGGCTTCTGCGCCGTAGAAGGGCTGTGCCTCGGGCTTGCTGAGCACCACGTTCCCGTGAACCAGGAGGGTGGCGTATACCAGCGCGGGCGCTGCCAGCGGGAGTTTCGCGAGAACGTCGCGCCTGTTGCGCGTCCACGGGCTTTCGATGGCCTTCGCGACCATCATGTTCGATGCGATGATGAGGGCCGTGTACCCGAAGATGCCGATGACGGAGAGCGCCTGCAGGGATTCGAGCGTGTTCCCGAAAACGTACCCGAGGTGGCTCCACGGGAAGGCGAAATCCCCGCGGGTGCGCGTCATCTCGAGACCCGCATAGAATATGGGGTATAGCGCGAGCAGCCAGGCGCGGCCACCGAACTTGATGTTCTTTGCGAGCGTGTAGATGAACGCGGCGAACACGCTGTACGCGCTGAAGAATGCGATGAGCAGGAACACGCCGAGGCAGATTAGGCCGGAGGGCGCGGAATCCACGTTCATCACGTTGTAAATCCAGTAGTAGTTCACCGTGTTGTAAATCATTCCCGACCAGAACGTCGCGAATATCGCGGTGTTCCTGTTGTAGCGGTCAAGCACGATGAACCAGGGCACGAGAAGCAGGAGGGCGGCGGGCCCGAGCGGGAGAGGCGGGAAGGCGAATGCGAACAGCCCCCAGGCGATACCGCTCAGGAGAAGCGCCCTGCGGGAATCGAACTCGCGGATGCGGGCCACGTTCCAGCGGGCGAATAGCACGAGCCAGAAGATAAACAGCGGGAGGGCGAGGGTCGCTATCTGGTACAGGCCAGCATGCCCCACTCCGGTAGAATCCCCGAGGGTGTAGTCGAGGGCGAGGAATGCAAACTGCAATATGCCGTAGGTGTATATGTGGCGGCGGAAGTTCTTGCGGGCCTCGCGCGTGAACAGGAACCCGAGCGCGATGGCGAGCGGTGCGAACTGCACGGGGTTCGAGTATAGCCCCGGTTCGTTGGGCCGGAGCGCGAACGCGACAAGTTCCGCTATAAAAAGAGCTGCGAAATAAATCCAGTAAATTTTCGGGAGCGAACCAAGTAAATTCTTAATTTTGTCCATCATACGTTTTTACAGTCCGCTCTTGTCTTTCGGGTTGAATATCAGCACGAATTCGCCCTTGGGCGGGTGCGCCTTGAAGTGCGCCGTAATCTCGGCCGGCGTGCCAATCAGGTGTTCCTCGAACTTCTTGGTGAGTTCGCGCATCAGCGCAATCTTGATTTCGCCGAAAACCTGGCCGATTTCCTCGACGAACTTGTCGATGTTGTGCGGGCTCGCGTAAAAAATCTGCGTTGCCTCTTCGTCCTTCAGCTTCTCGAGCAGGTGGATGCGCTGGGCGCTCTTCTTGGGCGAAAAGTACTGGAACGTGAAGTGGTCTGTGGGCATGCCGCTCGAAACAAGCGCGGTAATCATCGCGCAGGGGCCTGGAACCGCACGTACGTCGATACCTTCGCGCACGCACTGCCGCACCAGATTGAATGCGGGGTCGGCGACGCCCGGCGTTCCCGCGTCGCTCACGAGCGCGATATCGCCCTCGTTTTTCAGAAACTCCACGTACTTCGGGGTCACCTTCTCCTTGTTGAAGTCGTGGTAGGCTTCCATCGGGGTGTTTATCCCGTAGTTGTCGAACAGGATGCGCGTGTGTCGCGTGTCCTCGGCGAGCACGAGCGGGACTTCCTTGAGGATCCGCACGGCGCGGTAGGTGATGTCTTCCATGTTCCCGATGGGGGTCGCGACAATATAGAGAGTGTGCATGCTAAAAGTCCTGCGCGGAATTGAGGTCGGTGTTCCTTCCGAGTTGCGTTTCGTACCGGATGCGCTCCAGCAGCTTGCGGTGCATCTCCTGCGAGGCATCGTTCACGAGGTCGGCCCGGAACTTGCCGTACCAGAAGGCGTCCACGTGTTCGCTTTCTTCGAGTTCCGCCTTGAAGGTGAGGGAGCCGTTGCAAAAAATGCGCACGTCCATCCTGTAGGTCCACGTTTCTTTCACGGGGGCAAACGGCCAGAACGGCACGAATGCGAGACCCACGTTCCAGGCGCTCGGCTGTTCGTCCTGCGAGACGCTTGCATCGATGTGCGCCACCCCGCGGCAGCTTTCCATCGGGTAGCTTAGCGTGTCTATTACCCGCGTGTAGGCGCGCTGCAGGTTCGTATCGAGGTAGAGCGTGTCCCCGCCGTATGCAATCGTGATGGGCTCGAAGAACGGGATAGTCTTCGGGTATTCCTGCAGGTCGTATTTCGTGAGGCTCATCGAACACCCCGCAAGGAGGGCGCAACCTGCAAAGACCAGCGATTTTGCTACGGAAAAACTCATTACCCTAAATATAATTCTTTTGTTTGGCGATAAACTTCCCGCAACCCGCATATTCTAACAACTAATAACTAATAACTACGAACTCCCAATTACTATATTCATCTCGTGATGGAATCCTGTGCCTACTTCATATCCGATGCCCACTTGGGGGTAAACCCTCCGGGTGCGTTGCCCGACCGCGAGAAGATGCTCGTGGACTTCCTCGCCTCCATCAAGGGCAAGGCGTCGCACCTGGTTATCGTGGGCGACCTGTTTGAGTTCTGGTACGAGTACAGCGACTACGTGAACAAGAACCACATGGAACTCTTCTTCACGCTCCGTGAACTTGTCCAGGCGGGCTGCGAGGTGCATATCTTGCGCGGGAACCACGACTTTGCCTACGGGGATTTCTTCCCGAAGGCGCTCGGGGTGCAGGTCCACAGGAGCCTGATCCTTGAAATCCAGGGCAAGCGCGTTTATTTCCATCACGGCGATGGTGTCGCAAAATCCGATTTTGGCTACCGCATCATGCGCCGGGTTCTCGATTTCCCGCTGAACCGTTTCCTTTTCAAGCAGATTCACCCGGACTGGGGAATGGCGCTCGCGCGTTTTGTGGGTCGCAATAGCCGAAAAATCGGCGAATCCCGAAAGATCCGCCTCGAAGAATACCTGAGTTGGGGCAAGTCCGTCCTCAAGCGCAACAATTGCGATTTCTGCATCCACGGTCACCATCATCTCGCAGGCATGTGGGATGTCGAGGGCGGTGTGGTCGCCTCTCCCGGGGAGTGGATATGGAAACCCGCCTTCCTCCGTATGGAAAAAGGCGGGCTAATTCTTGAGAATCTCTAGAGCGAGCTTTTATTCGCCGACACCTTCGCCGTGCGATTCAGACGCCTTGATCATCTTCTTGCTCTTGTTTTCGCCCCAGAGCGCTCCGATGACGTCAGTCTGCGAGAATTCCTCCCAGAGCTGGTCGACCCAGCACCAGTGATGGATGGTGTCTCCGCGGTCCACCACGATGCCTTCCTTGCTTACCCAGTTTTTCTGGACGGAGAAGGTCATGGGGTCGGCCTTGTATTCTGTCCCGTAGGCGTTCTTCACGACCGCCGCCTCGATGGTCCAGGACTTTCCGTCCGTCATCTTGTACAGGACAACGTTCATGACGAGCACGACAGCCACCGTAATCGCAAGGAATATCCACATCTTCTTCGTTGCAAAGAAGATGCCGATAAGCAATATGATTATGGCAAGGATGCCGAAGTTGTAGTGAACGGAATAGAATGCCTTGAGTACGTCTACCATAGGAGCCTACTGGGTTACTTAGCCTTTGCCTTCTTCTGTTCGGCGATGAGCGGCGCGACGCTGAAGGTCACGACCTTGCCCGCAATCTTGCATTCCGTACGGTAGCTCTTCGTGGGAAGGGCGATGCCGTGCGAAGAAAGCGTGCCCATGAACGAGGCGTTCGCGTGGCTTGCGATGGTACGGACGTTGATGAAGCCCTTCTTGCCGAAGGTGAGCTTGAACATCTTCTTGCTTGCGTCGTACTCGGCGACCATGGTGTCGTTCTTCGCGGTTTCGAGTGCCGTGCAGGAACGCTTGTCGAAAATGATGGTGCCGCGGCTGTCGATGGAGAGCATCGGGATGCCGACGGAGTTGCGGCAGGGGAACAGTTCCCAGCTGCCCTTCTTCTTGGCGGGAGCGTTGCCGGAGAAAACAACCCTGTTGCCTTCCTTGACCATCGTGTAGGCACCGGGAACGACCTGGAAACCGGTGTTGTTCATGGCGCCCTTGAAGTAGAGCAGGTAGCCTGCGCCGTTGGGCATGAAGCGGAAGGAGGTCGTCTTGAGAGTCTTGGTCGGGGTCACGGCGATGCGCTTGCCCACGGTATCGATTTCGACGTCCGCGTACGGGTTCTTGTCGATCTTAAGGTCCTTGACGGCCTGGTTGGAAAAACGGATAAACCCTCGGATATCCATCTTGATTGTAATTTTGTTTTCCATAATATACACCTCTTGTGAATGATTAATTCGCTCCCTAACAAGTAAATTAATATATAATTTTATGCTTTTTGTCAAGCCCCTTTTAAGACAAGGTTATTTGGAAAAATAATAGTTTTTCTGTAATTTACTGACAAATTTAGACAAAGGAAACTTGTTTGATGGGGGAGGGCATAAATGGCTGAAACCCGCATAAAATAAGGGCTTGCGGGTGCCTACGGCTGTTCACTTGTTAGGATAGACAACGTTTTACGGAGTGTTTTTTCGCCCCGCTTCAGGGTGTCTAGTTTGTCAAAATCCTTCAAAAACGCGTGATTTTTGACACGATGTTTTTCACGGTCGAAAACGAGTACCTTGCGGTTTTCCGTGATATAGGACAAGTCGGCCGGCATGGCCACTTTTGCGCGTACCAAAAATTTGGGGTAAAGGTTCCCGTATTTTCCGTTTATGGCGTCTGCGATGCTCTTGACCGGGTCGATGAGAATGAGCATCTGGCCCTTGCTGGTGTTCTTTGCGGCGAGAATCGCTCCTGTGCCGCGGCCCGCGACAAATGCGGGGGCGCCGCCCCATTCGGTGGCGCATTCCCGGATGGCGCTAGCGTCGGGTTCGAAGGTATCGCCCGAGGGAGTGCCCTTGTTGTTGCCCGAGCCCCTGTAGTTGAACGTGAGGAGCGTTGTTCCTTCCAGTGATTGGACTTCGGCGAGGAACTGGGCCGCATCTTCGTCGGCGTCGGGGTAGTAGAGGAGGACTTTGTCGCCCTTGTTCCCGATGGCCCAGCCTTCGAGAACGGTGCCGTCTGCGGTAGTGCAGGTGATGCCCTTCGCGGTACTTGCGATGGCTTCGCGGGCCTCCTTGTGCGTGATGGCGCGCGGGAAGGCGTTCCTGCGTTCGGTCAGCGCGAGGTAGAACACCATACTCACATATATCACGAGTATGATGCCCGCGATGCGCAGTACTCGCGCGCCCAACCCTAAAGCCTTCTTCTTCAAATCCATGTACCCAAATTTAAAAATAAAAAGGCGCCTTCGGCGCAATAAACATAGAGCAGCTTCCCGTGAGCCGGAGGCGGCTCGTATTAACGAGCCGTCGAGGCGATAAACATAGTGCAGTCTCCCGTGAGCCGAGAACGGCCGGTATCACCGTGAGCGACAAAGCCCCTGGTATTAACCAGGGGCGAAGGCGACCTTTGGACACTTGGCCTTTAGGCCTTAGTGTACATGGCCACCTTTAGGTGGGAGCGAGTGAGGAACCGGAGGGGCCTCACCCGAAATGACGAACGAGCGGTTATCCGTGAGCCCTAAGCGACCGATATTAATCGGTCGTGTGGGCGAGAGTGAGCGCATACCGGAGACGTCGCACCCGCGTCTAGCGCGAACGGATATCAAAAAGGACCTTCGCTAGGAGTATTAGCGAAGGTCCGAGGGATGGGATTGGGTGTTCTCCAAATATACCCAAATTTTTGGCGAAAGGGTATAGGTAAAAAGCAAAAAGTGTTCTCTAAGTGTTCTTTTTTGCTCTTTTTGCTCGAAAAAGGTGAATTTTGCCACTTTTTGCAAAAAAGGGGGTGTTCCCAAGAAATAAATAAATTATCTTTGCTTTTAATGAACGTCTACGCCTATTACAACTATAGGAAGTACCTGCAGGATTACTATGAGTACCGTAAGTCCGTGCAGCGCTACTTCTCTTACAGGTCCTTCGCGAAGAAGGCCGGGTATTCCTCGTCGGGGCTCTACCTCGACCTGATCCGCGGCCGCAAGTCGCTGACCCCGCAGATGCTCCCGAAGTTCATCGCCGCACTCGGCCTGAACGAACGCGAGAGCCGCTACTTCACCCTGATGGTGGATTTCACCCACGCGACCACTCCCGCGTCCAAGCAGCAGATATTCGACCAGATGTCGGCGCTTCTGCCCCGCACGGTCAAGACGCTCACCAAGAACCAGCAGGAATACTACAGCAAGTGGTATTACGTGGCGGTTCGCGAATCCCTTTCGGTACTCAATATCAACGAAAAGAACATTCAGGAAGTTGCCCTGTTCCTGAACCCCAAGATTACGCTCCCGCAGGCGAAGCAGGCTATCCAGTTGCTGCTCGACCTCGGGCTTATCGACCTTGCCGAAGACGGCTTCTACCGCTCCGTGAACAAGACCATATCGAGCGGGCGCGAAATCGCCCCGATTTTCGGTCACCAGTTCCAGAAGCAGATGATTGACCTTGCGAAAAGCGCCCTGGACCACTACAGCACTGAGCGCAGAAATGTATCTTGTACCACGATGAGTGTCTCGGCCGAGGGGCTCGAACGCATCATCAACAAGATTGACGTTTTCCGTAAGGAAGTTTTGGATATTGTGCGCTCCGACAGCGGTGAAACAATGGTGTGTGAGTTGAACGTTCAGTTTTTCCCTCTCAGCAAGGAGAAGGAATCCAAGTCTGTTAAGGACGGGGAGGACGCGAAATGAAGTACGCTTTGACTTTGGCTGTCGCCTGTAGTGCCCTGTTTTTTGCTTGTTCCGATACCGAGAAACTCTCGGGGACCGCTACCGATACCGAGAACATGCTTACCGCCTCTGCCGTGACGGGTACCGTTACCCGCACCGATGGCGCGCGTGCCCCTGCCGCCGCCGTCCGCATGTCGAAGATCTATTCCGCGAAGGATAAGGCGGTCGTGCCTGAATTTATCGAGGTCAAGACCGATACGCTGGGCGTGTTCGCATTCGATTCCGCGATTGCCGATACGTTCCAGATTGCTGTTATCGACCAGGATGCCGAGGAAATCTCTTACCTGCCGCGCGTGGTTAGCGGTTCCAGGGACCTGGATACCATCAAGCTCGAGAAGGCGGCGTTCTTCGAGAGCGTGATGTACTACGCCGAGCCGGACAGTCCTGCTGTGGCGGTCGGGTCGCACTTCACGGTGTACATGCCCGGCATGCCGTTCGCGCAGAGCGTGTTCGCGGGCGATTCGTTCAAGATGATGATTCCAGCCGGTACATGGTGGTTCGGGTTCTGCCCGGGCGACCCGCAGATTGTGGCGAAGCTCCAGGACAAGGGTATTGCCGATAGCCTCATCTACCGGGTGTGGAGCATGGATTCCCTCGAGGCAAAGGCGGGCGATACGCTCGATGTGGGGCCGTTTATCTGGAGCACGACCTCCGACGTGGACAGCCTCATGAAGCAGGTCCCCGAAGAGCCCGAAAACCTCAGCAGGATAATGGGTTCTGTCGCCTGCGGTGCGGGGCATCCCTGTGCCGGGGTCGAGGTCATGGCGATTACCGACATCTACGGGTTCGAGTTCGTGGGCGATTCTTCCGAGTTCGTGGCCCAGACCGTGACCGACAGTACGGGCCGTTGGTGGCTGCCTGTGCCCGACAGCGTCCCCTACGATAGTTTCCGCGTGGAATACAGGCTCGGCGATTCCGTGAAGACGAAGATGACGGGCCTGAGCCGCTATGCGAGGTATGCCGAAATCAAGGACCTGGATAACGACACGCTCAACCTGGGCAAGGCGAGCCTTACCCCGCAGTCCGGGCTGATCAGTACGATTGCCCTCGTGATTGACCCGCGCGATTCTACGCAGTCGAGCAACTGCATGGTGAACAGCGTGGTCGTGGGCGCGAAGGGTACGGCGCACTTTGTCCGTACGGTGACTTGTAACTCCTTGAGAATCAAGGATATACCTTCCGGCGAACAGGAACTGCTCCTCTATTCTGGCGATACGAAGGTCGTTTCGACCCTGCAGGCGGCGGAAACCCCGCTCGATGAATACGTGGTGACTACCTTCGTGAACCTGCCCAAGGGCGACATGCTGGAATGGCAGGGAATGACCTACACCCCGCCGACTTTGCCGAAATCTGTAAAATAATTGGAATTACCCCTTGCACAACTGAAGAATTTTTTCTAAAGTTGTGCCCACACTGAGCTATGGTGTAATGGTAGCACAACAGATTCTGACTCTGTTTGTCTAGGTTCGAATCCTGGTAGCTCAACGAAAACTCTTTGTTCATACCCCTGAGCAGAGAGTTTTTTTTATCTTGAAAACGACGAGTATGGAATTTTTTGACTACTTCACGAACCTGTTTGGCGAACGCTGGCCAACCCTCCTTGAATCCCTGAAGGGGGAGGGGCGCGCGACGGAGTTGCGCTTTGGCGAAGGGCTCGAACCGTATTACCTGGACGAAGCGTCCGTGTTTGCCGCCCGCGCCCTCGGGGTTCGCCCCGGCGATAGCGTGCTTGACATGTGCGCCGCTCCCGGTGGCAAGACGCTCGTGATTGCCTCTATGCTTGCGGGGGAAGGTTTTTTACAAAGTAACGACCGCTCTCCGGACCGGAGGCTGCGCCTTTCGCACGTTATCGAGAATTCCCTGCCGGCAGACTGGCGGAAGGTCGTGACCGTCTCGGGTTACGACGGCATGAAGTTCGGGCTCCACCGCAAGGAGAGTTTCGACAGGATTCTGCTCGATGCCCCCTGTTCTTCGGACAGGCACGTGCTCAATGCGCCGGAACATCTCAAGGTGTGGTCGGTAAAGCGGGTGAAGCGCCTTGCGGTGGAACAGGGCGGGCTCTTGGCATCCGCTATCGATGCCCTGAAACCCGGTGGAACGCTCGTGTATGGCACCTGCGCGCTCTCGCCTATGGAAAACGACGATGTGGTGAAGCGAATCCTGAAAAAACGCCCCGCGATGCGTGTTGAACCGCTCGAAAGCCTCCCCGAGGGGGCGGACCGCACCGAATGCGGGGTGCACATATTGCCCGACAGGTGCAACGGCTGCGGCCCCATATACTGCGCCCGACTCGTGAAGGAATAGCCCTGCCTCCGCGATAAACGTCCCGCTCCCTGCGATAAACATCTCGCGTCCCGCTTCACTAGCAACCAATAACCAATGACTAGTGACTAATAACTAATTACCATTGGTTCCATTTCCCGCTTTTTTATATATCTTTAGGGTATGCAGAAACGAATTAGCCTTTTCGTGTTTTTTGTCGTACTTTGTGCGACGTGTTTTTCCGTACCCTTTGCACAGGATGCCCCAGCGCCTGAGGCCGCTCCGGCCATTGCCCCGGCACCCGCGCCAGCACCCGCTGCTACTCCAGCACACGCTGCTACTCCGGCCCCGAAGGCTGCTGTCGTGAACCCCGCCGATACGGCTACGACCCGCGAGGTGCCTGTCCGCTACTTCCTTGTGGGTGATTCCGTGGAACAGGAAGCCATCTTCGTGAAGATTGAGAAGGATACCGTCTACCTGCGTGCCCCGGACGATGCCGCCCAGAAGGTGCTGGAAGAAATCCGCGAAGAGGAGGCGGTTGCGCTCCAGGAAAGCAACGGCCAGAAGGTCGAGGAAGAGGAAGAATTCGAGGACGACGACAAGCCTGAACCGCAGAAGCCCGCCGAGGTCATCATGACCGACGCGGTGAAGGATTCCCTTGCCGCGAAGACTGATTCCGCCGCCGTCGCCGATTCCATTGCCGCGGCCGAGGCCGCGAAGGCTGCCGAGATTGCCGCCGATGCCGAGGACGACCTCGAGGCGGCTCTCGAAAAAGAGGAAAAGCGCCTCAAGATGGAAGAGGTCGCGAAGGTCGAGGCCGAAATCCGCGAACGTGAAATCAGGGATAGCCTTGCAAACGTGGTCGAGAACCCGTATATCAAGATTTTCAGGCTTGACCTCAAGCGCCTGTACAACCTCGAAGACAAGGTGATGATAGACCTTTCGCTCTCGAACTACGTGGTGCCCGTCGTGAAGGACGAGGAAGAGGAGATGGAACTGTACCCTCCCGGAAAGGCGAACCTGCTCGTGACTTCGAACCCGGAGGCGTGCTCGCTGTTCGTGAACGGGATTGCGCTTATGCAGGTTGCTCCCGACACCATCAAGAACATCAAGCCGGGCAAGTACACGATTTCCGTGATGAAGGTCCTGCGCGACGTGGAATGGTGGGGCACGGCTACCGTGAAGATCAACGCGGATAGCCTGAACAAGGTGGAAATCCCGGTGCAGCGCCCCTCCACGAGGATAACGCTCAGCACGAACCCGGAGGCGGTCGAAGTGTACGTGGGCGAGGAACCTACGATAAACCGCTTCCCCGACTACATGACCGACCTCATCGTGGATGACGTGAAGCCGCAACCGCAGATGCAGCTGTTCTTCCGCAAGGTGGGCTACCGCGACACCTCCATTACCACCGAAATCAAGGCGTTCATGCCGAACTTCATCAACGTGGAACTGCAGCCGATAGACGATATCGAGTATATCCAGGGGCAGAGGGAATTCAACCAGAAGCGCAGCGACCGCCGCGTGGGCAAGGTGCTCCTGTGGAGTTCCATTGCGCCTATCCTTGCGGGCGGGGTGCTCTGGTACCTTGCCGAACGCAACTGGAGCGACGCTGCCGACAAGAAGCACGAATACAACCGTTCCGTGTTCGACAGCGAGAAGGCCCAGCGGCTCATCAAGGACAACCACGACCTGAACAAGTCCGGCGACACGAAGGCGGCGGTAGGCATTGGCCTTGGCGTAATCGGTGCGGGTCTGCTCGTGGCGGGGGTCGTGTTTGCCTTCTAGCGGGGGCCATGCTATGCGCGGATTGTTGCTGTTTGTCTCGCTTGTAGCGGTGCTTGCCGTGCAGGCCTTTGCGCATCCGCATGTTTTTGCCGATGTCAAGGTGAAGGTCCTCTACGATGCGACCGGCTTTGTTGGTGTCGAAAACCGTTGGTCCTATGACGAAATCTACAGTGCAGCAATGCTTTCGTCCGTCGATAATAACGGCGACGGGAAAATTTCGGCGGATGAACAGCCCCCGCTGCAAACGGCAATCCTTGGCCCTATCGAGAAGAACAACTACTACAACTACGTACAGGCGGGTTCTGACTTCTTGAAGGCCCGGAAAATCAGGAACTTCAAGGCGAGCATGGTCAAGGGTAAGCTTGTGCTTGACTTTGTTGTCGATTTCTTGATGCCTGCAACTGCGGACTGGACTATGCTTGTCGTGGTGGTGGCCGACCCCACGAATTACATACAAATGACAAGCGACATGGAAAACGCGGACGTAGATGCCCCCAAGTCGCTGGAAGTGGAGTACTTTGCAGACGCGCTGGATGGCCTGAGCCTGTTCAAGGCGTTCCGCTCCGAAATAGAGGGGCTTTATTTGAGATTTAAGAAAAAATAGGCCGTAATTGCTTTGCCGTGTGCGTTTCTTCGGCAAAAAATGGTGCTTTGTCCGAAGGCTACGGTTTGTAGGCCTGCTTTCGGAATTGCGTTGCTATATTTTTGCAAGAAAAGGAGGAATGATGAACAGTTTTTATAAGGCGCTTTTTCCTGTTTCTTTTGCCTGTTGCACGCTGGCGTTCGTTGCCTGCGGCGACGACGGCTCAGATTTTTTGCAGGCCCCGTACGGAAAGGCGGGCCCGGTCGTTCCCGATAGTTCTGATGACGCTTCCAGTTCTTCTGCGAGGGGGGCGAGTTCGTCTTCGCTGGCCTCGAGTTCTTCCGTCGGGTCCAGCAGTTCCCTGATAGAATCTTATGTGAAAGGTTCCTCGTTCAATGCCTTTACGGACAAGCGCGACGGGAACGTTTACCGCGTGGCTGTAATCGGCTCGCAAGTGTGGATGGCCGAAGACCTTCGCTATTATTCCGAAGATTTGCAGTTCGGGCTCCTCTCCGTGTGCATGACTACTGGGAAAAAGGGCGCATGCGACGGAGACAAGAGGCTTTATTCGTTCTATTCTGCAATGGAAGACGACCGTTGCCAGGTTCACGAAAGATGCGAAGGGATTGAATACCCGCATCGCGGAATTTGCCCCGAGGGCTGGCACTTGCCGGAAATCCATGAATGGAAAACGCTATCGTCATACGTGGACGGTAATGCGAACTCTCTCCGTGCCCTTGGTGGGTGGCATACGTACAATTTCGGAACGGACGATTACGGTTTCTCGGCTTACCCGACCGGTGAATGGTTTTACCAGGGGACCAAACACGACGAAGTTGCTCGGTATTGGTCTGCGACAGAAACCGGTGGCACCGATCCGGAAAGTGCATACGAATTTTATATCGAAGGCGTTGGCTTGAAAGTCCAAAGCTACCGGAAGGAATACGGGTATGCGGTAAGGTGCGTTGCCGATGCGGGCGAGGTGAAACTCGATAAGTTTGTCGAAGTCCCGACTCCGAGCAGTTCGAGCGTTTTCTCGAGTTCGTCTGAGGAAAGTTCAAGTTCATCCGTGGAAAGTTCCTCTTCTGCGGAATCGTCGTCGAGCGAGGTTTCTTCGTCTTCACTTTCGTCTTCGTCGGATGTCTCGTCTTCTTCCGTTTCATCGTCTTCGGCGTGGGACCCCTACAGTCACGGCGAAGATTGGAACAGCCTGGAACAGATTACCGATGAGCGCGACGGCAACAAGTACCGCATTGTGCAGGTCAACGAGTTTATTATCTGGATGGCTGAAAACCTGCGCTACGCGGATTCAACCGCAACGCCTGCGCTTGTGGGGAATACGGCGTGCATTGGCGAACGCGGGGAACGCTGCGAAGAAGGAAACCTCTACACCTACGCCGCTGCCGTGAACGACTTGGAATGTGCGACAAAAGTATGTTTTGAATCGGAAAAACAGGTGCGCGGAATTTGCCCGGAAGGGTGGCGCCTTCCGAAAAAGGCTGATTGGAACTGGCTCGGGTATGCACTTAACGATGGCTCTGTATCCTTCGATGCCGCCGGTATGCTCCCGACCGGGGAACGGAACGGCAATGGCGTCGTGAAATACGATGGATATGCCCGTTTCTGGCTTGTTGAAGAGGACGCCGGTAGTTCTGCTTTTGAAGGGTATTACTATGCCGGAGATCACCTTCTTCAAAAACAATCCTACATGAAATCTTTCGGCTATGCCGTGCGCTGCGTAAAGGACGTGGAATAGCGCGCTAGAATTAGTTGAAATTCCTCACATACGCTGGGTAGGCGGCTCCTCGTTGCTTTATAATAATGTAAATTAAAGTATATGAGAAAAGCCGCCTTTGTTATTTCCCTGTTTTTTGCCTTTTTGCCCGCATTTGCTCAGGATGCGGCCCCGGCACAGGTCGAAGCTTCACCGACGGTGGAGAATGCTATGCCGGAGGCGGAATCTGCTCCGGTTCAGGAATCCCAGGTTGCAGAGGCTCCCGCTGCTGAAACTCCTGCCGTGGAACCCCCGGCGGCACCTGTTGCGGTAACTGTCCCGGAAACGGCCCCGGTTGTGACCGATTCTGCAAAGCCTGCGAAAAAGTCGAGCATTCTGGATGCCCTGTTCCCGATTGAACCAGATGAGTCGATTGCGAAGGGGCATTTCTATGCGGGCACGACGCTCTCGCTTATCCAGGCGAATACCGAGGACGATGCGCTGAATATTCTCATTGGTGATGTTTATGAGGCTTACGGCTACACGTTCACGGTGGAGGCTTTTGGCGGGTACTTTATCCGCGATGCCATGGCGCTCGGCGTGCGTGCCGGGTATTCGCGCACCTGGTTCGATATCGATTTCTCGCTCATGGAAGACCTTATGGACGTGAAGGAGCGCCGCAAGTACGTGAGCAACGGGTTCTTTGTGCAGCCGCTCCTGAAAAACTACCTGAAGGTTCTGGATTCCCGCATTTTCTACCTCTTCAACGAGACTTCCGTTTCGGTGGAGTATTCGTACGGCATTTCGCAGACGGATGACGGCGAGGACATGAAGAAGACCCGCAACAGGGGCTGGTCTATCAAGGCGGGTATCAATCCGGGTATCTGCGTGATGGTGTTGAACCGGTTCGCATTCGAGACATCGGTGGGCTTGCTCGGCCTGAGTTCCAGCATTATCGATGTGGAGGAGAACGACGAGACGAGCAGCCGCTTTGTGTACAATATCGTGAATTTCACCATAAACCTCCTGGCGCTGGATTTCTCGCTGGTGATGTTCTTCTAGGGGTTTGCTATGCGGTTTGAGATTCACGGGAAAATGAAGTCGTTTATCGCGGGGGCGCTGTGCTCGCTGGCATTTGGCCTGTGGGCCTGTTCCGGCGAAACGGAAACGCAGGTTGCCGCTCCTGACCTGTCCGAGCTTTTTGAAGATGTCGATGATGCCGAAATCGATGTGGAGTCGCGCTCGATTGTGCTCCCCGAGGGCACTTCGTCCTTCAAGGTCGATAACATTGCGGCTCTTGGCGGCAACAAGTGCTACCTTGCGCTCGATGACGACCCGGTGGATCCCGAAATTGACTGGGATAACCCGGTAAGTACCGGAACGGAACTTGAAATTGGCGAGGAAGGCCTTAGGCTTGTCGTGCTTGACGATGCGAACCGCGTGATTGCCGTCTGGACGGTGAGCCTGCCCGAGGTGGAATCTTCGAGCAGTGTAGCGCCTTCATCGAGCAGCGCCGAACCTAAGTCGTCAAGCGATGCCGAGAAGGCTTCTTCCAGCAGCGAAAAGGCGGAGTGTTCTTCGAGCGAGAAGCCCGCGGAAAGTTCTTCGTCTTCTGTTGCTCCTGCCTCGAGCAGCGAGATTGCTTCGAGTTCGTCGGAGGATGCATCTTCGTCCAGTGAGGTTTCCGAATCCAGTTCTTCCGCAGAATCTTCGAGTAGCGATGAAGCCGAATCTTCGAGCAGCGAACGTGAGGAACCGCAACTGCCTGGCTCCGATTTCAGCGCCCGCAATGATTTCTGGGCCACCACGAGCGATGCGATGGCGACGAAGACATCTTCTGCCGCCATAAAGGTCACTTCGGAGGCGAACCTTGAATTCGATGGCGGTATGGCGACGGTTACAACCCG
>JAEEGI010012687.1_pt1 | contig 17982 bp, 9 predicted proteins | sample 8958751 | NCBI WGS metagenome assembly JAEEGI01 (sample SAMN16246545, study PRJNA631951) | gut metagenome | biome: gut microbiome; feature: rumen; material: KS-attached | host: Bos | place: Iran: Karaj | collected 2018-10 | reverse complement strand
CAAGAAAGTGCTCCGTTCGCTCGACGCGGATGTGGAGTCGCTCCTTCAGTATGCAGTAGACCATCGCTGCGGCGGGTGCTATTATCCCAACGCGGTGATGCCTTGGCGCGGCCTGATGGAGAGCGAGCTTTACGCCCATTCGCTTATCTGCGACCTCTTTACTTCTGCCGCCGAAGGCCGTCCTGACGCGTCCTGGGCCTCTCCCGCACGCAAAACTGCAGAGGGTATTCGCCTTTGGATGATGATCCAGAAGGAAACCCAGCAGTGGGATAAAGACGCCGCCTATCTGGAGGCTATCGCATCAGTGCTCAGGGGCACTCCCGAGACCCTGCAGACCAAGGTTATCGCCCTGAGCGGCCAGTGCACCAAACCGTTCCCCGACATCAAGGCTTCCGGCAACGGATTTACCGTCAGCAGGGAATTCACGGTAAACGGCAAGGTGCTTAAAGACGGCGATCCCGTAAAGGTGGGCGACCGCATCGTTGCCAGCTACCGCATCTGGAACGAGGAGAACCGCAGTTTCGTGCGCCTCACCGCTCCACGTCCCGCATCGATGCGCCCGGTCAAGCAACTGTCCGGCCACTACGGCTGGTGGCTCTCGCCGCTGAGGATAGGCGGCTGGAGCATCTCGCCGCAGGGCTACCGCAATGTGCTCGCCGACAAGACCGAATACTGGTTCGACTCCTACCCCGAAGAGAAGACCACCATCACGGAAGAGTTCTTCGTGACCCAGGAAGGCGCTTTCCAGACCCCCGCAGTGGAGATAGAGTCGCTCTATGCTCCTCACTACAGGGCCAATGATGAGGGAAGGAGTGCGCTTGTGTCGGGAAAATGATTATATTTGCGTGATGATTAGCGCGCTCCACTCTAAATACATCATAGACGGAATCCCGCGGGAGCTTACTCCTGCCGGGATTTTGTCGTCTGTTATGGAACGCGTTCCGGAGCCCGGAACGGGGGCCGATGTCATTATCGACGAGTCCTTCGACCCCGCGCCCGGCCCCATCCTCCTTGACTCCTCGCGTATCGAAGAGTATCTGCATAAGATAAGCGGCCTCCAGGCGCAGGTCAGCGTGCCTTTCGCCGCTCCGAGCACCAGGGGCAGGGTCGCCGCCGCCCTGATCGACACTATGTGGCGCAGCGGCAATTTCAAGCTGGACGATCTGCATCTCACCGCCAAGTGGACCTTCAACGCCGATAAAGTCGGGGATATGGCGGCTTTCTATGCTTCCGTTGAGGCTGCCGCCGATTATATCGACACCATGCGCTTGAACCTCAGGCGTATAAGTCTGGAACAGGGGCCGTTCGACGTACGCTTTGCCACACCCTTTTCGGGCGCTCCGCTGCTGGTGGACGACTGCCTGCATCCAGACCCCCAGAGCTGGGTGGTGTATCTGCCGTTCGATACCTCGGACTTCCGCCTTGGCGGGTCGCTCCTTTCGCAGGCTCTGGGCCTCAAAGGGGGGATGGCGCCGCAAGTCGAAGATGCCGACTACCTGATGGACTGCTTCGAGGTGGTGCGCGAGTTCGCCGAAGACGGAGTGCTGCTCAGTGCGGCCACAGTGTCGGAAGGAGGCTTGTATTCCACTCTCCGGCGCATGAGCTCTGACGGGACCCGTGTCCGTGCCGATGTATCGGGCATCATGCGGGCGTGCTCGGAGAAGGATCCGGTGCGGATTCTGTTCGGGGAGGTACCCGGGGCGGTGATTCAGATCCGGGACGCCGATTTCGACTATATCGATGCTGAATTCCTGCTGCAGGACGTGGCGTTTTTCCCTCTCGGGCATCCGGCTTCAGATTCCGGCATCCACATTGAATACTCCGCGGTATCAGGCATACAGACCATACTCGAATCCCTCATGCAGAATGCTGAGGGCGAAGACTGAAACATATAATCAATGGGCAAATCAAAGATATACGTGCTCGACACGAATGTCATCCTGCACGACCACAAAGCCATCTGGAAGTTCAAAGACAACGACCTGGTTATTCCTACAGCCGTAATTGAAGAGGCTGACAAATTCAAAAAAGGCAACGACACTCTTTCTTATCACGCCCGCGGGTTCATGCGCGAGCTGGACCTGATAAGCGACGGCCATTCTTTCGGCAAGAAGGGAATCCCCATCGGCAAGGGCCTGGGCCGCATAAAAGTTGAACCCAACCATCCTTTCCCTCCCGAGCTGTCCGAGCTGTTCAAGGACGATACCCAGGACCACCGCATACTTGCCACGGCAATATGGGTAAGGGACAATAATCCCGGCACTTTCGTGGCGCTGGTGACTAAAGACGTGAACCTTCGCCTTAAGTCCAAGGCCGCCGGAATGGCGGTGCAGGACTACTTGTCGGACAAGATCGAAGAAGACAAACTCGAAAACCGCCAGAGGGAGGTGCTGCGCATGAGCCTGCGCTCCGACCTTATGCAGGCCTTGTGCTATGGCCCCGAGACTTCCATCGACTGGAAAGATGTCCAGGAACTCAAGCCCGAGCCCAACCAACTCTTCCGCTTTGAGTGGGAGAGCGGTTCGGACGATACCGCCTGCGCCCGTTACGATGCCGACCGCGGCAAGATAGTTCTTGTCAAATCGCGCGAAGCATACGGAATCAGGCCTCGCAACGACGAGCAGAAAATGGCTCTGGACGCCTGCCTGAACCCCAAAGTGTCGCTGGTGGCCCTCACCGGTGGCGCAGGCACGGGCAAGACTCTCCTGGCCCTGGCTTCGGCACTGGAGCAGGAACGCGACTATGAGCAGATTATCCTTTCCCGTCCTACCGTTATCCTGGGCAATCAGGATATTGGCTTCCTGCCCGGCGACCAGAAGAGCAAGATGAGCCCCTTCCTGCAGCCGCTTATGGACAATCTTAACGTCATCAAGGAGCAATTCCGCCCCGGGTCCCGCGAGGCGCAGAGGATTGAAGCCATGCTCACCATGGAAAAGCTTGTTATCGAGCCTCTTGCGTATATCAGGGGACGCTCCCTGGGCAAGTGCTTCTTCATCATCGACGAGGCCCAGAACCTTACGCCGCACGAAATCAAGACCATCATCACCCGCGCCGGCGAGGGGACCAAGATGGTATTTACCGGCGACGTGTTCCAGATCGACCAGCCTTACCTCGACCAATGGACCAACGGTTTGAGCCACATAGCCGAAAAACTCTCCGGCCAGAAGCTCTTCGAGCATGTGTTCCTGCGCAAGGGCGAGCGTTCGGCTCTCTCCGACCTGGCGGCCAAGCTGCTGTAGCTCTGACAATAATATTTTTATTAACCGGAAATAATTGCTAAATTCGCGGATTGAAAATATTGTAATAACCACTGAAATATGTTTGAAAACAAGAAAAGAGTATATCGCTTTGGCGGAAAGATCGCAGAGGGCGACGGTACTATGAGGGAACTCCTCGGAGGAAAAGGCGCCAATCTGGCGGAAATGAGCAAACTCGGAATGCCTGTACCTGCAGGCTTTACTATCACCACAGAATGCTGCGCTGAGTATTACGAACTTGGCGGCGGTTACACCGAGCAGCTCAAGAAAGACGTAGCATCCGCTCTCGAAGCAACCGAGAAGCAGATGGGTAAGAAATTCGGCGATCCCGAAGATCCCCTCCTGGTCAGCTGCCGCTCCGGAGCACGCAGCTCCATGCCCGGTATGATGGACACCATCCTCAATATCGGCCTTTGCTCCGCCACCCTGCCCGGTATGATCAAGAAGACCGGCAACCCCCGTTTCGTTTACGATGCATACAGGCGTCTTATCATGATGTACTCGGACGTGGTTATGGAAAAGGCCGAGGGCATTGAGCCTGAGGACGGCCAGGGCATACGCCAGCAGCTCGACCGTATGATGGAAGAGCTCAAAGAGGCCCGCGGCTACAAGTCCGACACCGAAATCACCGCAGAAGAACTCAAGGATCTCTGCGCCAAGTTCAAGGTCAAAGTCAAGGAAGTTCTCGGCGTTGAATTCCCCGACACCGCAGAGGCTCAGCTCTGGGGCTCCATCGGCGGCGTGTTCAAGTCTTGGAACGGCAAGAGGGCAATCGCCTACCGCCGCATCGAAAAGATTCCCGATGACTGGGGCACCGCAGTTAACGTACAGTCCATGGTATTCGGCAACATGGGAGAGACTTCCGCCACCGGCGTAGCATTCTCCCGTAACCCTGCCACCGGCGACAATAAATTCTACGGAGAGTGGCTCATCAATGCCCAGGGCGAGGACGTGGTTGCAGGTATCCGTACCCCTAACCCCCTGAACGAGGCCACCAAGACCGAGCAGAACAAGCATCTTCAGTCGCTGGAGACCGCAATGCCCGAGGTTTACAAGGAGCTTGACGCTATCCGTAAGAGGCTCGAGGAGCACTTCCACGATATGCAGGACATTGAGTTCACCATTCAGGAAGGCCACCTCTGGATGCTTCAGTGCCGTATCGGCAAGCGTACCGGTATCGCCGCACTCCAGATGGCGATGGATATGCTCTCCGAGGGCATGATCGACGAGAAAGAGGCCGTGATGAGAGTATCTCCCGCACAGCTTGACGAGATTCTTCACCCCATCCTCGATCCCGCATCGGAAAAGAAGGCCGAGGTTATCGCCAAGGGTCTTCCCGCATCTCCGGGCGGAGCAGTGGGAACCATAGTATTCACTTCCGAGGCTGCAATGGAAGCCGCAGCGGCAGGCAAGAAGGTCATCCTCATCCGTGAAGAGACTTCTCCCGAGGACATCGAGGGTATGCGTGCATCCGCCGGTATCCTTACCACCCGCGGCGGTATGACTTCCCACGCCGCTCTTGTGGCACGTGGCTGGGGCAAGTGCTGCATCGTGGGCTGCGAGTCCATGAAGATTAACCTCGCCGGCAAGAGCGTAAGCTTCGGCGGCACTACCTATAAAGAGGGTGACTGGTTCTCCCTGAACGGCGCCAAGGGCTATGTTTATGCAACCAAGCTCGACACTATGGACGCCAGCGAGAACCCTCTGTTCATCCGCTTCATGGAGATCGTTGACAAGTTCCGCCGTCTGGGCATCCGCACCAACGCCGACACTCCGGAAGACGCCGCCCGCGCACTGGCATTCGGTGCCGAGGGTATCGGCCTGTTCCGTATCGAGCATATGTTCTACGGCAAGAATTCCGAAACTCCTCTTTCCAAGCTCCGCAAGATGATCCTGAGCGACACTAACGAGGAGCGCAAGGCCGCCCTCGCCGAGCTCGAACCGTTCATGAAGGCCTCCGTCAAGAGCACCCTCAAGATTATGAACGGCAAGCCCGTGGTGTTCCGTCTGCTCGATCCGCCTCTGCATGAGTTCGTTCCCAAGGGAGTCGAGAAAGAGAAGGAGCTTGCCACCGAGCTTGGTATTTCTGTCGCCGATGTCGAAAAGCGTGGCGAGAACCTCCACGAGGTCAACCCTATGATGGGTCACCGCGGAGTACGTCTGCACGTTACTTATCCTCTCATCGCCGAGACTCAGTACAGGGCTATCTTCACCGCCCAGGCCGAGCTTCAGCAAGAGGGCCTGCACCCCATCCCCGAGATTATGATTCCTGTTACCGTGTCCGAGCGTGAGCTCCGCTTCCAGAAAGCCATCTGCGAGAAGATCCGCGAGCAGGTAGAACAGTCCACCGGAGAGGCTCTGGTGTACAAGTTCGGAACCATGATCGAAATACCTCGTGCCGCTCTTACCGCCGACCGTATGGCCCGTACCGCCGAGTTCTTCAGCTTCGGTACCAACGACCTTACCCAGATGACCTTCGGCTTCAGCCGTGACGATGTGGGTACCTTCATGGGCGACTACCTCGGCAACAAGATTCTCGACGGCGATCCTTTCCAGACCATCGACGTGAAGGCCGTCGGCAAGCTCGTCGAGCTTGGTATCCGTGGCGGACGCAGCAAGAGGCCCGATCTTAAATGCGGCGTTTGCGGCGAGCACGGCGGTGATCCCGATTCGGTGCACTTCTTCAACAAGATCGGTGTCGACTACGTGAGCTGCTCACCTTTCCGCGTGCCTATCGCCCGTCTTTCGGCGGCCCAGGCTGCGATTAAGCAGAGCGCATAGTTGTCTGATCAAGATTCTCAATCCGCGCCGGAGTTTCTGCTCTGGCGCGGTTTTTGGGAAAAGTAAGGCGGTATGAAAAAGATTCTGACTATTTTGCTCATAATGGCGGCTGCGGCAGTATTGTACGCACAGCCTGCTTACGCACAGCGCAAGGCGAATGAGCCCCAGATTGACTTTCAGCATCGCTATATGACGGATATGCACCTCAAGATGGGCCTGTCCAAGCTGAAGACTTTCAACAAGCTTCTTCCCAACTCCCTGCGCCGCGAGATAGGGGACGAGTACTATCCGGCTATCAGGCGGCAGCTCAAAACTGCCGATAAGTGCCAGTTCAAGGAGGGGGAGGCAGAGGTTGAGCGCTTCTCCGACGGAAAAGTCAAGCTCAAGCTGATATTCCCCAATTTCTATATGACCATCAGCAACGTAACTTGGGAGCAACTTGATGTGATATTCTCTGAATACTTCTGATTGAACCGCGACATATGAAAAAACTATTCACACTCTTACTGTCTGTCGCACTCCTGAGCGCCGCCGCTTGTACCCCTGCGCCTGCGCCCGACGGCGGTAAAGAGCAGGAGCAGATTCCTTCGCAGCCGGAGACTCCTTCGCAGCCGGAGATTCCCGAGACTCCTGATACTCCGGAAACTCCTGAAGTTCCCGAAACCCCTGACACTCCGCAGACACCGGAGACACCGGATACCCCGGAGCCTGTAAGCTTCCGCCTAATGTCATTCAATATCCTTCAGGCGACATCTGAGACAGCCGGGCACGAGTGGGCAAGCGTCCGCAAGGCGGCGTGCATCAAGATGTTCAGGGACATCAAACCCGATATCGTTTGCGTCCAGGAGTCCCGCAAGACCCAGTGCTCCGACCTGGCGTCCGCCTTGACGCAGTATTCGCAGATCAAATATCCCAAAGACGGTATCGAGTCCAACGGCGGGCAGCGCAACCTTATTATGTACAATAATCAAAAGTTCTTTGTCATCGAGTGGGGGAAATTCTGGTTCAGTGAGGACGGAACTGCAAGCGGAGGCCGTTGGGGCGATGATGCCACCACCCAGAAGATGACAATCTATGTCCACTTCAGGGAGATGGCTACCGGGCGGGAGTTCTGGGTGTACGACACGCATTTCTTCGCCAAATGCAATGTGGAGACAACGCGTGGGCATTGCGTTGAAATGAGTCTGGCGAGCATCAAAGAGAAGGTCGGTGACGAAGGCGTGGTTTTCTTCTGCGGCGACCTTAACATGCAGCCGGACAATCCCATTCTCAAACCTATGTTTGATTATATGAAGCACGCCGCTACCCACGCGGATGAGTCGGATGGCGTGTCCACCATAACTTACAACGGCTTCCGCGAGACCAATCTCAAGGTTCTCGACCATATCTTCTACCGCAATGCTACCGCTCATACCTATAAGGTTGTTAACAGCCAGACGGCGTACGGTACGAAGTGGATTTCAGATCATTATCCTATTTACGCTGACGTTGAATTCTAGAACTTATGTCAGACTTTTTTAAACGTGCGGGCCTTCCCAAGGGCCTTTTGTGGGGTTTTGTCGGCGTCCTCATCTTTATGATGGGTGATGGAGTCGAGCAGACCTGGCTGAGTAAGTACATCACCGACCGCGGCTTTAATTCCGCCGATCTGTTTGCCGTTTACGGCGTAACGGTGGCTATTTCTTCCTGGCTCTCCGGCGTCATAGCCGAAACCTTCGGCGTCAAACGAACCATGCTTGCAGGCTTCATACTGTACGTTGTAGGCGTAGCGGGATTTGCCGGAATAGGCATGACGCAGATGAATTTCCCTGTGCTAATGGCCACTTATGCCGTCAAGGGCCTGGGTTACCCTCTGTTTGCCTATACGTTTATGGTGTGGATCACATACCGTGTGGAGCAGGACACCCTTAGTTCCGCACAGGGATGGTTCTGGTTTGTGTTTACCGGCGGGTTGAACGTGCTTGGAGCATACTGGGGTATATTTGCATATACGCATCTTGGCGTGCAGGCAACTTTGTGGTCGGCCATAGCGTTTGCTGTAGTGGGCGCTGTGTTCGCCCTCTGGGTGAACCGCTCTCCCTCCGACAACAAGTTCGTATCAGCCGACGCCCCGCAGGGCGGGCGCATCAAGGCACTGTTCAAAGGACTGTCAATTCTTGGACGCGAACCCAAGGTGCTGCTTGGCGGTATAGTACGTATTATCAACACCACTTCGCAGTTCGCTTTCATTGTGTTCCTGCCGCTTTATATGTTCGAATACGGCCTAAGCGAGACACAATGGGCGTCTATCTGGGCTATTATATTCCTATTTAATATAATATTTAATCTGGTGTTCGGCATCGTGGGCGACAAGATAGGCTGGAACAGGACAATCACCTGGTTCGGCTGCATAGGCTGCGCCGTGAGCGTGCTGCTCTTCTACTATTCGCCTCAGATTCTTAACCAGTACTGGTTCATTCTGCTTTGCGGCTCGTTGTGGTGTATTTGTCTTGCCGGGTTCGTGCCTCTGTCGGCGCTGGTGCCATCGCTGGTCGAGTCCGACAAGGGTGCAGCGGTGAGCGTGCTCAACCTCGGAGCGGGCGCGTCGGCTTTCGTGGGACCGCTTTTGGTAAGGGCTCTGTCGAAGCCGATCGGCTACGGCGGAGTGGCCTGGACTTTGGCCGGATTATACCTCTTAAGTGCCCTTCTGATGCGTTTTATTGGCGATAGGCGTGAAAAATAAAGCAAAAAAAGTTGCACAAGAAAAATATTCTATATAAATTTGCGCGTTAATATGTTTCGTGGACCAGAGGGTATTATACCCAATTGGTCCGTGAAATATACAGGCAAGGTTACTAAACCCTAGAACAAAAATATTTTTTATAATTAACTTTTAAACAATTAATGTATGAAAAAAATCTTTAGATTCGCAATTGTGTGCGCCGTCGCAGGTGCTGCACTTTTGACTGGATGTACCAAAGATTTCACCTCCGAGATTGAGAAGCTCCAGGGTGACCTTGAAACACTGACCAAGAAGGTCGAAGGTCTGGAGAATGACATCAAGGCCGGAGCGCTCATCACCGACGTCAAGCCCTTCACGGACGGTAACGGCGGTATTGAGGTTGTCCTGAGCAACGGTAAATCTTACAAGATTAACAACGGTGCAAAGGGCGCTGACGGAAAGGATGCTGACGTTTGGGAGATCAAGAAAGTCGGTAACGACTACTATTGGTTCAAGAACGGCAAGCAGACTGAGTTTAAGGCTAAGGGTGAAGACGGCGCCGCCGGTGCTGCCGGCCCTGCTGGCCCTGCTGGCCCTGCCGGCCCTGCCGGCCCTGCTGGCCCTACCGGCCCTACCGGTGAGACTGGTGCTACTGGCAACTACTGGAAACCCGACGTGGAGAACAACAAGTGGGTTGAGTACACCAGCAAGGATGAAGCTACCGGCAAGACCATTGAGCCTATCTTCAAGGATGGTGGCGCAGTGACCGCTGTCTGGAATGCCGAGGAAGGCACTCTCGAGTTCGCAAATGTTAAGGATGCTCCCGAGGGCAAGCTTAAGTTCGATCTGAACACCCAGCTCAAGAGCCTCGCATTTGTCCCCGCCCGTATTTTCGACGGTCTCGGACTTATCACCGTATGGGAGGTTTATGCTCCTAGCTCCAAGCTGAATAGCACTTTCCCGTTCATCAACAGGAAAGCCGAAGGTTCTTTCGTTGCTACCGCTCCCCTCGATGTTACCTATCGTCTGAATCCTCAGAATGTTGATCCTGCCAAGTATGACTGGAGCTTCATCAACCGTAAGGTCTACACCAAGGCTACTGCTGACGACAACGACCTCGTGTCCATCGTCACCGGTCCTGTTAGGGATGGTAAGCTCTATGACTTCACCATCAAGCTCAACAAGGCTGTTGAGGCTGCCGATCATGGCAAGATCAACGACATCGTAGCCCTCAAGGCCGTTGCCAAGGATCCCAGCACTGTTGACGCTGAGTTCGAGAACATCGTTTCCGACTACTCTTACATCGAGAAGGATGTTAACAAGGAGTTCTACATCATCCACAAGGATGGCGAGTTCCTTTATCATGACAAGGCTACTGATAAGGATGTTACCTACAAGTATGACAAGGCTGATCCTAAGTACTATCGTTGGGAGAAGTATGTCGAGATGACCGATCCTTCCGATTTCAACGGTGCTAATACCGACGGAATCGATACTCCTGCACCTGGTGCTGGCAAGAACCCCAAGGCTATTGCTCTTCCTTACAATGGCCAGGTCGACCTCCTCAACTATGTAGAGACCTATGCTAAGGAGTTTGGCGACATCGCCGCTGCCATTGGCATTACCCCTACTTATACTTTCGAGTTTGCAGGTGTCAAGGATGGTTCAACCAACGTTGTCATCAGTTCTGATCCTGACAAGGCTCCTTATCTTGTATCCGAAGTTGATAAGACCAACCAGAACAAGTTCCTCAAATTCTCTGACAATGGCAGTGGCCAGGATGGTAAGTCCAAGTCGCTCATCAGCGTCAATGATGAATTTGTTTACAACCTTTCCCCTGCTATCGGCCGTACTCCTCTCGTGTACGTTCAGGCTCTTTATGACGGTAAAGTTATCGCTGAGTGCTTGATCAAGATCGAGATCACTGCTGAGGCTGCCGAGCCTGTCAAGAACCTCGGTTGGGATGTCTTCCTGTGGCACAATGCTACCTTCAAGTTCGACAAGCTTACCGCTACTGCTACTGCAAAGGGTGAGAGCTGCGAGTTCTCAACTCCTCACGCAAATGCAGCTACTGAAGGACACGGTAACAAGGCTGACAAGGAGGCTTGTGGCGATGGTCTGGTAGTTGGTTGGGACGAGGTTAACGTCTATGTCCTCAACGACGACTGCGTCAACATGTCTTACGAGATCTTCGGTACTGAGAAGTATGACCTTGCAAATCCTATGCTTATCCTTGCGGAGAAAGATGCTGTCTTTAGTGAGCCTAAGGATCTTCCTGTTAAGGATGCAGAAGGTAAACTGTATGAGCTTGTACCTCTTTCCGATATCAATACCTACTACAACAAGAACGCAACCGGTCTTGCTGTGACCAGCCAGAGCCCTGGTAACTGGAAGAACAACACCAATATTGTTGATCTCACCATCTCCAGCGAATTCGATCCTCTGAACGATTACGATGTCCACAATGTTTATGTTCTCTATCCTGCAAAGGACAACACCAAGAACATTGATGTGGTTGTCAAGTTCAGCTTCAAGATCCTGCCTCACGAGCACGATTGGACCATCCTCAAGAAGTACGACGACAAGAACTTCTGGATCCTCAACCCTGACTACATCCTTGGTACCCAGGATCTCCTTATCGAGGAGAAGCCCGAGCTCACCGATTACTATGGAACTGAGCCTTATGTCACCTATGGTGGTGTGAGAGTCAAGGGTCTCGAGACCGACCTCCGTTCCGCATTCAACGAGCACTTCAAGGAGTATGCTAAGGTATGGCAGGATTGCAACGAGAAGTCCGATTACACCTTCACCATTGTTAACTACAAGGCTGATGTCGTTGACATCGTTCCTGACAGGACCAGCACTACTACTGTTGGTACCAATGCTGATGGCTATGCATTCGTGACAATCTCCGGCGCTGACCTCAAGGCTATGGGCAAGGGTGACAAGGTAACTCCTTACATCTATGTACGTAAGCCTGCTGGCCTGAACGTTGGACAGGATATTCTCGTCGAGGTTAAGGAGACATGCACCGACATCACCGACGGTCCTTCAATCTTCGGTTACTACTATGTTGTCTTCGAGGCCATCAAGCCTACCATCAAGTTCAACGAGGTTAAGCTCGGCGACTTCAAGGATCAGAACGATTACGCTCTTATCTCTGAGATCGTGAAGGGTGTCTACGAGAGCGACGCTGCCGATGCAGTTGCACTGTTCGAGTGGGCTGAGGCTGAGACCGATGATACTGGTGCTGTCATCACTCCTGCCGGCTGGAAGCTCGGTCCTTCCGCAGCAACCTATGGCATCACCGATGCAACCAAGCTTACCTTCCAGATCAACAAGCTCATCTACGACAAGACTCCTAAGGATACTGAAGATTCCTTCAAGAATCGTCTGAGTATCTTCAAGGCTGGTGATGCTATCGAACCTTGGCCTATCCCTGTCGGCTCTGTTGCTGAAGGTGGTATTAACTGGAGGAACGATGGTACCAACCTCGAGCAGGATAAGCTCGCTGGCTTCGAACTTGAGATTCTTTATGACGGTGAGTCCCTGACCAAGGGTGAGGGCGAGGTCACAGTCATGAAGACCCTCTCCAAGCCTCATCCTAACCACAAGGAAGATGGCTCCATCTGGGAAGACTAATCCTTGATTAACTCTTAATAATGGGGAGAGAGCTCTAACTCTCTCCCCATTTTTCTTTTAATAATCGTATTTAAACTTTCGTGAAAAACTTCCTTTATATGCGTTATCTTCGTTTTTGCCTTTTTAGTTGTATTTTAGCATCTTTCATTTCGTGTGAGAGTCGTGATGCCGTTCTTGAGTTACCTGGGCGGCAAAGTGAATCTCATATTCTTTATGTCAGCTATGCTGGTGGACGGGACACGAAGACAATGTTTGGAGATTTCACTTCTTCCGGCTCTTTTGCCGAAATCCTTTGGAGTCCCGGAGATTCTATTAAAGTATTCTCTTCTGCCGATGGTGGGCAACAGGGTCGTAAATATGTTACCGAAGAGGGTGGCAAAACAGCTGTATTTGAGTATTCAAGTCAGAATCAACAAACTGTACTTCCTATTCCTACAGGATCTTTAGGTTTTTATCCATATAGCCAAGATGCAACTGCTAGTTTTGCATCTTCTAATAAAATTGAAACTATTATTCCATCTGTCCAGCATGCTTTTGCCGACACATTTGATCCTTGTGCACTTTTGTCTGTCGGTGTTGCCACGGCTGAAGATCAGATGGTTTTCTATAATATATGTAGTGGGATTTGCTTTACCCTTCAAAGTTCCGACTATAGTCGCATTGTGTTTAAGGGTGCAAATTCCGAGTTAATTGCTGGCGCGGTTTCTATCTCGATGTCCAAGCCTGAATCTCCTTCTGTTACTCCTGTTTCGCAGGGTGCTGAAAAAGAAATTGTGCTTGAAGCCCCGGACGGTGGCACTTTCGCCACGGATTCACGTTATTATATTATGTTGCGTCCTGGTGATTTCTCCAAGGGTTTCAGCATGGAGTTTTATTCCCCCAATTCTCAACAGCCGGTTGTCTGTACTTGCTCTTCCTTTGTCTCTTTTAAGCGTGGCGTTTTTGCGTTCGTGTCCGATGTTGACAATCCCGATAAGCTTGCTGCTATCCGCGATGCTTCCAGCCTTGCCGATCGTAACGGACCTGCTAATTGTTATATTATTTCAAAGGCAGGAACGTATAAGTTCCCTCTTGTCAGGGGAAACGATCCCGATGATGCTTTGGCCGGTGTAAGCAAGGTTGAAGTTCTTTGGGAAACTGATAACACTAATAGGGCGGTACAAGTTGGCAGTATCATTTCTGAGGTAAGGATTAACGGATCTAATATTTTCATTCATACCCCCCAGACACTTAAGAACGGTAATGCTTTGGTGGCCGTTTACCGCGGCAACGATATTATCTGGAGTTGGCATATCTGGGTTCTGTCGGATTATGATCCTGATGCTGAGGCTCAGACACTTAAGGGTAAGCTTCTGCCTATGATGGATAGGAATCTGGGTGCATTAAGTAGTGTGCAGGGTCAATCGCTGACAAATGGCTTATACTATCAGTGGGGCCGTAAAGATCCCTTCCCCGGAGCGTTTGAAGTTTCTGTGTCGGGAGATACTGGCGCAGGAACATTCATCTCAACAACTGCCGGTCCACTTAAGACAGCCATGAGTACAGATATTAATTCCACTGTTGAGTATTCGATAGCACATCCGGATGTATTTATTACATCAGTTAATGGCTGTTGGCTGATTGATGCTGTTAATTCACTTTGGGGTGTCACGGCTAAAGGCTCGGTTGAAACGGCTGTAAAGTCGATATACGATCCTTGCCCTCCTGGCTGGAAGGTCCCTCGTGCGCGAGTGATGTCCGGCACACTGCATGTTGTTGAGGAAGAGGCTTGGGCGAATGTCCCTTATAACCAATCCAGTCTGGGTGTAAGGCTAGATACGGAAAGTACAGACAAAGCTTGGTATCCCAATAATGGCTACATTTCGCGTGATGGCAATCTTCTTATGGTCGGCCAGTATTCTTGTTACTGGTCGTGTAATCCATATGCCGGTGGACAAGCCTTTGGTATGCAGATGAGTAAAGATATGGCAGGTAACCTTACTTATAGCCCTCTTCAGTATGGAAAGCTTACTGGCGAAGGACATTCTGTGCGTTGCATTAAAGATAATTAAATGAAGAAAGCATGAACAATAGTTTTAGAGCGATTATAGTATTTTGTCTGGCAGCCTTAATTTGTGCCTGCGAGAAAGAGCCTGTACATGTAGAGCGTCTTATCCTTGATAAAGAAGCTCTTACCCTTGCGGAGTCGGAAACGCAGAAACTTATTGCTACGGCCTCACCGGCCAATGCCGAAGATAAAAAAGTAGTGTGGTCTTCTTCCGATTCATCTGTTGCCGATGTTTCACAGGATGGTATAGTTACGGCCATAGCTCCCGGTACGGCTTCCATTAAGGCTACATCAGATGACAGAGGAATTACTGCCGTTTGTATTGTAACGGTTGTTTCCCGTGCGGTAACTGGATTGACCATCGACCCTGCTGAACTTACACTGAAAGAACTTGAAAAGGCTGTCCTTAATGTTACTATTACCCCTGATAATGCCAGGGAAAAGTCCATTGAATGGACGAGTTCAGACCCTGAGGTGGCATCTGTCAGCTATGGTGTTGTATATGCCCTGAAGGCCGGCGAGGCTGTTATTACTGCCAAAAACAAGGAGGGTGACCGCTCAGCTAGTTGTAAAGTTACTGTCGTGTGCCCTGTAAAGGGTGTGCAGTTAAGGGATCATGCAATTACTCTTAAGGTTAAAGAAGGTACTACTCTTAGCGCCGAGGTCTATCCTGAAAGAGCTAACGACAAGAGCGTTACTTGGACAACTGACAATTCGTCTGTGGCCACAGTTTCTAACGAAGGTGTCGTAACCGGTGTTGCCTCCGGATCGGCTAAGATAACGGTCAGGACTACGGATGGTGATTTCACCGACGAGTGCACAGTTACCGTTGTAAGTGATGTGGAGGGTATTAAGCTTAACCGCACCGAGCCGTTTGAACTGGTAGTGGATGAAACATTTGATTTTGTGGCTACCATTGAACCTGTTGGCGCTACCAACCAAGCAGTTAACTGGTCCAGTACCAAGCCTGAGATTGCGAGCATCGATGATAAGGGCCATGTTGTTGCCCTGCGCGCCGGAGAAACAATCATTTGTGCCACTTCGCAGGATGGCGGCTATCACGCTTTTTGTACCGTTAAAGTGCGTAACAAGGTAGATAAGATTGTTGTGAGTCCTGCCAAGATTACTCTAATGGTGGGTGGCGAAGGAAAGACTCTCACATATACTACGTCCCCTGCCGATGCTGGTCACGTGGATATTGTTTGGAGCTCTTCCAAGGAGTCTGTAGCAACTGTTGACCAGAACGGCAATGTTACCCCGGTCGCTAAAGGCACCGCAAAGATTTGGGCATCCACTGCCAATGGAGATGTTTACGGTGGTTGCGACGTCACTGTTGATCAGCCTGTTACCTCCATCAGTGTGGATCCTGTATCTGCGGAAATGTGGACAGGGGAGAGCAAGGATTTCTCCCTGACTCTTGAGCCTGAAGAAGCGAGCAACCTTAATTACAAGGTTACTGTTACTAGTGGAAAGGACGTTATCAGCACCACCCAAAATGGCAAAACGGTTACCGTTAAAGCTTTAAAGGTTGGAACTGCTAAAATACAGTTCGTGCCTGAACTTCCTTCATCTTCCGATGTAAAGACCGAGTGTGTGATTACTGTTAAAGCACATGTGAGTTCAGTTTCTATTAAAGGCGGAGACCAAAGTATAGATGTAGGTAAGACCACAACATTGGAGGCTATAGTATCTCCTAATGATGCTGATGACAAATCTGTCACTTGGTCGGTTGACAATAGTGAAATTGCTACTATCGACAATAGCGGCAAAGTGACCGGTGTCGCTCCAGGTACTGCTACAGTAACTGTTACTACGACCGACAGTGGCAAGACAGCAACATGCAAAATTACTGTTAACCAGCCTGTTGATTCGGTCACTCTGGACAAAAACACCCTTACTCTTACTGAAGGGCAGTCGGAGACACTTAAGGCTACAGCTAATCCTGAACAAGCGGACCAGAGCTTTACATGGAGCTCTAACAATACCAGTGTTGCTACAGTCGATAGTAACGGCAAGGTTACGGCAGTAAAGGCCGGCACGGCAGATATTACTGCAACATCCAAGTCCAATCCTGCCAAATATACCACATGCCGTGTTACGGTAAGGCCGGCAGTCGTTCTTGTTAGCTCTATCACACTCGATCGTAAGAAGCTTCAATTGGAAGAGGGCCAGATGTTTACGCTTGAGGCCACTATATTGCCTGAAAATGCAGCCAATAAGAGGGTTATTTGGTCATCTTCTGCTGAGTCTGTTGCAACCGTCGCGTATGGCGTGGTTGTGGCTAAGGCAGTTGGTACTTGCACTGTAACTTGCCAGTCTGAAGGTAATCCAAGTGTCTCTGCTACTTGTGAAGTTGAAGTTTCCAAGGCTACAGTGGCGGTGTCTTCTATCTCATTGTCACCTAGCACTTTAACCCTTTCTTTCGGCTCTTCTCAATCTCTCTTGGCCACGGTCTCTCCGTCCGATGCGACCGATCCCAGTATTACTTGGAAGACCAGCGATGCAACCGTTGCAACTGTCTCTACATCAGGCAGGGTTACTGCCTTGCGCAAGGAAGGTACTGCAGTTATTACTGCCACGTCGGTATCCGATCCCACTATCTCCGCCACTTGTACTGTAACTGTAAAGCCCGAGATTGTTAAACCCAACGGAGTAGAGGTTACTCCTCGTAACTTGACGTTATACGTTGGCCAGACCAAGACCCTGAGAGCCTACGTAACACCACAGACCGTTCTTAACCCGAATAAGAAAGATGCTACGGATTTGACGGTTATCTGGCAGGCCGCAGGTGGAGCGGTTGTTTCAGTAAGACCTGATGGAGGAGTTTATACTTATAATAACCCCGATGACCCTAGCGATCCGCTTAACGGTGTTAAGATGTCGAACGGAGTTATTTCCGGTCTACAGGCTGGTTCCACAAACGTGACCATTTTCACTAGCGGGAGGGAGTATCAAACATCTGCATACATCAAAGTCTTGTGGAATACTGTCACGAGTATTGAATTGTCCGATCAAGAAATAACGCTCAGGGAGGGAGAGACCTTCGATCTAACGGCCAGACCAATAGGCATTGCCGATCCTCAAGAGTGCCCGGAGCCGTCTAATCCCAGAATTGCGTGGAGCAGTGGCGATTCAAGAATCGCAACGGTAAATAGTAACGGGCGAGTTACAGCAGTCAAGGCAGGTGAAGTCAGTATTACAGTTGAATCGGCTGATCATTATCAGAACCAGACCATAACAGCTGTATGCCATGTTAAAGTAATTAGTAGCGCTGATGGCAACCACGAAGGAGTGGGCTTTGATAACTGGAACTACTAATAACGGTTGTTCGGTATTTTTTAGATAAACACCAATCAACATTTTTTCTAAAGAATCGTAAATAATTCTTTAAGAATCAGCAAAATCTTTCATCAGCTATTGGTTTGAACGCCGCTCTTGGGTAGTTTAGCGCAAAAAACCGAAGCTATGAAAGATTTTTGCTTTATGGGTTACATTGCCCTGTTGGTTACCGGACTGCTTTATTCATGCGTTACTGGCGATTTGGAGCCTAAGTC
>JAEEGI010012685.1_pt1 | contig 17983 bp, 9 predicted proteins | sample 8958751 | NCBI WGS metagenome assembly JAEEGI01 (sample SAMN16246545, study PRJNA631951) | gut metagenome | biome: gut microbiome; feature: rumen; material: KS-attached | host: Bos | place: Iran: Karaj | collected 2018-10 | reverse complement strand
AACATGATACGCAAACATATCAAAGTCGAGCCGGCGACCTGGTACCGCGCCTGTGACGAAATGGGCATCCTGGTCTGGCAAGACATGCCTTGCTTTGCCGACAACCGAAAGAACCACTGGGCGAACGGTCCGGGCGAATTCGACAAAGGGAGCGACTGGCCTGCACCCGCCGAGACCAAAGCCAATTATTATAAAGAGTGGACGGAGATCATGGCTCAACTCAAGAATTATCCTTGCATTGTCACATGGGTTCCTTTTAATGAAGCCTGGGGTCAGTTTGAGACCAAGATCATGGCCGAGTTTACCAAACGTCAGGACCCCACCCGCCTGGTCAATTATGCTTCCGGCGGTAACTGGGAGCGTGATTGCCCGGGCGACATCCTGGACTGCCATCACTACCCGCACCCGAAACTGAACGTGACAGAAGAAAGCAAGGTCAACGTCCTCGGTGAATATGGCGGCATTGGAATGCCGGTGGAAGGCCACATTTGGGAAATCGACCGGAAATGGGGCTATATCAAGATGGAAGACAGCCAGGCCGTTACAGACAAGTACGTCGCCTATGCCGAAATGCTCGAGAAAATCGTCCGGGAAGAAGGCTGCGCCGCTGCCGTCTATACGCAGACGACCGATGTGGAAGGCGAAATCAACGGATTGCTTACCTACGACCGCAAGGTGGTCAAACTGGATGCGGCCCGCGTGAGCGAGGCCAACCGGAAGGTAATCGACCTGACCCGCGAATAAACACAGAATCACATATAATCATAACCTTATTTCCCATGGAAAAAACAAAACATTTCCTCATCCGGACCGGAATGACGGTCCTGTGCCTCCTGATGTTCGCCATCGGGCTGAAAGCGCAGAACCGGACGGTCACCGGAAAGGTCGTCGACCAGGTCGGTAATCCGCTGGTCGGCGTCAACGTCATTGAAAAAGGGACGATGAACGGCACCATGACCGATTTGGACGGACTGTTTACCATCACGGTCGCCCCGTCTTCCCTCCTTCAGTTCTCCTGTATCAGCTACATCAGCGAGGAATTGCTCCCCGGTGAGGGCCCCGTCAACGTGACCCTGCGGGACGACACCACCCAGCTGGACGATGTCGTCGTAATCGGTTATGGTACCGCACGACGGAAAGACTTGACAGGATCCGTCATCCAGATCCGTCCGGACAACATGGTTGCCGACAATCCCAAGACCGTCCAGGACGTCCTGCGCAATGCTGCGGGCCTGAATGTCGGTTATGACGCATCCGCCAAGGGTGGCGGCTCTCTCAGTGTCCGCGGACAGCGTTCCGTCTATACGGATGGCGGGCACAACGATCCCCTGCTCATCCTGGACGGAATGATGTTCTACGGTGAACTCTCCGAGATCAATCCAGACGACATCGAACAGATCGACGTTTTGAAGGACGCCTCCTCGGCGGCCATCTTCGGTGCCAAGGCAGCTAACGGCGTCATCCTGATCACCACCAAGAAAGGTAAGGTCGGCAAGCCCGTCATCAACCTCAGCGCCACGGTCGGAGCCATGACCCTGGCAGACTTCTGGCACCGCTGGGACACTCAAGACGAGTACCTCACCCACTACAAGGATTGGAAAGAAGTCTACACCAACGGATACAACGCTGAGACAGGCCAGTGGGAAGCCTACCAGACCGGCCCCATCGCTTCCCAACCGGGTTATTATTCCAATCCCGAGCAGCTCCCTTCCGGCGTTTCGCTGGACCAGTGGAGAGGCTACACCACCAACGAATCCGGTGAGCCCGACCTGAGCATCTGGGCCCGCCGTCTGGGCTTCAATCCGGGCAGCAACACGCTGGCGAACCTCCTGGCCGGAAAGATCACGAACTGGGAGGACATCAGCCTGAGGACCGGTCTCACACAAGACTACAACGCCAGTGTGAGCGGAGCTTCCGAGAACATGAATTACTACCTCTCCTTCGGTTACATGAATAACCACGGAGTCCGCAAGTTCGATGACTACCAGACCTACCGGGCCAACATGAAGCTGCACACGAACGTCACGAAATGGCTGGAGCTGGGCGCAAATGTCAATTTCCAGCAGCGCACGGACGGTGAGATCGGTTTTAACGACGACGACCAGATGCGCCAGAGCATCTTCGCGGACTATAAGGATGAGAACGGCAACTTCGTCCAGTATCCGCTCGACGGCAGCTACAGCCAGCGTGGATACAACTATGATTTTGAGCGTCAGTACCTCGATCTCGAGAAAGGCTACACGGTATTCAATACCATCTTCGACGCCAAGATCAAGCTGCCTTTCAACATCACCTATACCTTCAACATCTCTCCCCGCTACCAGTTCTTCTACGACCGCTATTTCATGTCGGCCGACCGTCCCGGATCGGTTGCGACGGACCGGGGTGTCAATCGTGAGCAGGCCAAGCGTTTTGACTGGTCGCTCAACAACACGCTCGCCTGGGACTATTTCTTTGCCAGCAAGCATCATGTCACCCTCACCCTCGGACAGGAAGCAGAAGACCGTCGTTACTGGTCCGACCGGATCGAGGCCCGCAACATCCTGCCTTCGGACGCCCTCGGGTTCCATAACACCCAGAACGGTTCCAAGGATGCCAGTACATTTAAGACCAACGACACGCACCAGTCCGCCGATGCCCTGTTCGCCCGTGCATTCTATTCCTACGATGACCGGTACATGATCACGGGCACCATCCGCCGGGACGGTTACTCCGCCTTCGGTTATTCAAACCCTTATGCCATCTTCCCGTCCTTCGGTGTAGCTTGGACCTTTACCAACGAGTCTTTCTGGAACTGGGATGCCATGGATTACGGTAAGATCCGTTTCTCCTATGGTAAAAACGGCAACCGCTCCCTTGCCAATCCGTATGTGGCCCTCGCCAACCTCTATCCGGGCGGCGGCAAGACCAATGGATACATCCAGAGCAACGGCAGCATGGAGGAGGTCAAATACCTGATGATCGAGCGCCTGGCCAACCCGGGCCTCCAGTGGGAAAAGACGACATCCATGAACCTGGGGCTCGACTTCAGTTTCTTCCAGGGACGCATCAATGGTTCCATTGAAGGCTACCTGATGCAGACCCATGACATGATCATGAACAAGAAAATCCCCTCCATCACCGGATTCGACTCTATCACGACCAACCTCGGACAGGTGGACAACAACGGTTTCGAGATCACGCTCAATACGGTAAATGTCCGCAATCCGAACTTCACCTGGGAAAGCTCCTTCTCGTTCTCTTACAATAAGAATATGATCAAGCATCTCTATTACGAGTATGAGGACATCCTGGACGAGAACGGAAATGTGACCGGACAGAAGGAAACGGACGACACCACCAACGGTTGGTTCATCGGACAGCCGATCGGCGTTATCTGGAATTACGAGGTGACCGGCATCTGGCAAAAGGAAGAATGGGAAGAAGCCGCCAAGTTCGGCCAGGTTCCCGGCGATCCCAAGGTGGCCAACCATTACACGGCTGACGACGTAGTCAACGCCGACGGCACTGTCACCCCGCAGTTCAACAACAACGATAAGGTGTTCCAGGGCACCGGGGCCGCTCCGGTCCGCTGGAGCCTGCGCAATGATTTCACCCTCTTCAAAGACCTGACTCTTACGGTGAATATGTACTCAAAAATGGGGCAGAAGAAGACCACGACCCGCTATCTCAACATCGATGATGATGGCGGACACATGGCTTACCAGCTCGCGACCCTGCGCAAGAAGACTTACTGGACGGTGGATCATCCGACCGACTGGCAGGGCAGGATCGATGCCATGGGCCCGACCGGTGCCCAGCGTCCGGCAGCCCTCATCGACGGCAGCTTCATCCGCATCAGCAACATCTCGTTGGCATACACGCTTCCTTCCAAGTTCGTCAAGGCGCTGGACATGAGCAGGATCAAGGTCTTCGCTACCGTCGGCAATCCTTGCATGATCAAGTTCGACAAACATTGGCAGTATGGTGATATCGAGGCGGAAGGCCTCTCTGTCCGGACCTACCAGATGGGTGTCAACCTTACGTTCTAACCCTAAAAATGCATCGATATGAAAACAATGATCAAGCATATCCCCTTCATCCCCTGCCTTTGCGCCGTCGTACTGATGTCCGGCCTCTCCGCATGCAGCCGGGAATTTTTGGACGCGGATCCGCTCTCCATTTATGAGCCGACCACTACCTTCAGCACCGAATCCGGGTTGAAAGCCGCCATGGCTATCTGCGACCGTACGTTGAAACTCAATTATGCGCACGATTACAACGAAATGCTGTCTCTGGCGACAGAATACATGTTCAGCGAACTGGGCGCAGCCGCCGCGACTGACAAATCCCAGTTGCTGGTCGATGTCGCCCATGACCTGACTCCAACCAGCGACCAGGCTACGGAAGACAACCTCAGTCGTGGAAACAGCATCTGGTATTTCTGGAGACAGGGTTGGCAAGGCATCATGTATTCCAACACCATCATCCAGTATGCGCCACGGGTAGAGGGACTGGATGAGAATATCAAAAACGCCTATCTCGGCCGTGCGTATTTCCACCGCGCCTGGCGTTACTACAACATCTACATGCAATTCGGCGACGTCCCCCTCCTGACCAAGGTGACCGATGTCCCCAAGCAGAGCTACTACTCCTGCAAACGCGACGCCGCGTTCCAGATGTTCATCCAGGATCTGGAGTTTGCCGTGAAATGGGTCCCCGAACAGTCCGAGATGGATGAGGTCGGTATGATCAATAAAGGCGCCTGCAAAGTCTTGCTTATCAAATATTATCTGGCCGTCGGTGAATATCAGAAAGCGAAAGATCTATGCGACGACCTGATCAACGGTGGACGCTATGCTCTGATCACGGGCAATAGCTTCGGAACCTTCTATCCGGGCGGCGAACCTCAAACCTGGCCTATCACCCGCAACGTCATCTGGGACATGCACCGGGCAGAGAACAAACTCATCGCAGCCAACACTGAGGTGATCCAGGGTATCGTGAACCGCGGTTCCGACAAGGAGTCCTTCGTCAAGATGCTGACGATGCGTATCCTCTATCCGTTCTATTTCAACGGACAGGTCCAGGACGTAGACGGCGTACAGGCGCTCCAGAACTACAAGCGGAACAACTCCAACTATGACCCCAAGTACGATTACATGCGCGCCCTCGGACGCGGCGTCGCGACCTGGCGGACCACATGGTGGTATACGCACCGGCTTTGGGAAGTCAACGGAGTACTGGACGAGGGAGACCTGCGTCATTCCTCAAAGGTCGGCAACTGGGTTCGGATGGAAGACCTCAAGGTCAACAACCGTAATTCCAAGCACTATGGCGAGAACCTCCGCCTGTACAACGACGAAGGTAAGCTGCTCTGCACCGATACCATCCGCCGCTGGTTTGATGTCCCCCACTACAAACTGTGGCTGGACGACCCGGTGGCTGAAGCCAACATCTCCGGTTCCGACGGACATCGTGGCGCCCAGACGGGCGGCAATTCCGACTGGTATCTCTACCGCCTGGCGGAAGTATACCTCCTCCGCGCCGAAGCAAAGTACTATATGAATCCCGCTGATCCCACCATCGCCGAGGACATCAATATCATCCGTCGCCGGGCGGGCTGCCAGCAGCTCTACTCCGGTCCCTGCACCATCGGTGACATCGTCAACGAGCGTGCCCGTGAACTGTACTTCGAGGAATTCCGCAATGTCGAGCTGACCCGCATCTCGCTCTGCCTTGCCCGCAGCGGTAAACCGGACGAATGGGGCAACGTCTACAAGCTGGACACCTTTGACAAGCAGTCCGGTACAGATGCTGAAGGCGGAAGCTACTGGTATCAGCGTATCAACCATTACGGCCAATATAACAAGGGCGTCATCAACGTAAATGCCTCCTTGTCCCGTATCAACTACACGATGGACAAGAAGAACATCTACTGGCCGATCCCCGAGAAGGCCATCACCTCCAACACGAAGGGCCAACTGCATCAGAACTATGGTTACGCAGGATATGACCCCAACGTCAAGGAGTGGGAAACCTGGGAAGAAGCCGTTGCCGACCAGGATGTCGAATAAAGGCTGACTACAAAAAAGGCTGACCGGAGCATTTCCGGCCAGCCTATTTTTATAAACTACGATTATGAAAAGAATTATCTGCGTATTCGCGTCTGTCTGCCTGCTGTGTACGAACCTGTCGGCTCAGAAAGGCCTCAGTTTCGAAGGGAAGTATGATCCCACCGTCGTTGGAGAAAAACTTGCCGGACACTTCTATGAAACACTCCGCGAGCCGGGAAGCATCCGTAGCGTAGTCGGATATCCGACGGTCTGCGCATGGCTGGGCTCCCTCCGTTTCGCACAAGTTTCCGGGAACGAAGCCTTGGCCCACCGTCTGCAGGACCGTTTCAATATCCTGCTGGCTAAGGAATTCGAATTCCTTCCTCACCAGCATCATGTGGACCACAACATGTTCGGTTCACTTCCTTTCGAGCTCTATCTTCAGACCCGCCAGATCCCTTACCTCGAGTGTGGTCTGCGCTATGCGGACACCCAATGGACGCTTCCCTATTACGCCAACGCCGGAGAGAAGGCCTGGGCTGAGAAGGGTTATTCCTGGCAGACACGGCTCTGGATTGATGACATGTATATGATCACCATCGTCCAGACCCAGGCTTACCGGGCCACCGGCGACACAGAGTATCGAAACCGCGCCGCCAGGGAGATGGTCCTCTATCTGGACACTTTACAACTGGAGAACGGGCTGTTCTATCACGCTCCTGACGTACCTTATTTTTGGTCGCGCGGCAACGGATGGATGGCAGCCGGAATGGCCGAGCTGCTCAGCGTCCTTCCTACGGACGACCCGTGCTACGAACGGATCTTGGAAGGCTACCGGCTGATGATGAAGACCTTGAAAGGATATCAGCGCAAAAGCGGGCTCTGGAACCAGCTGATTGACAAAGAAGACTTTTGGAACGAGACTTCCGGGAGCGCGATGTTCACCTACGCCATGATCGCCGGAATCAAGGCAGGATGGCTGGACGCCGACACTTACACCCCCGTCGTGCGCAAGGCCTGGACGGCCCTCGTAGACCATATCAACGGAAACGGCGAAATCGACTCTGTCTGCGAAGGGACCAACAAAAAGAACGACCTGCAGTACTACTACGACCGCAAGCGGAACACGGGCGACAACCACGGTCAGGCCCCCGTTCTATGGTGCACCGCCGCCCTGTTGAAGTAGTCCCGCCTAGGATTCTGCCGCCGAGGCGGAATAATCAGTCGGCGTGACACCGAACTGTTTCAGGAAGCACTTCGAGAAATAGGAGGGCGAGCTGAAGCCCGTCATATAACATACCTCGCTGACGCGGAGTCGGCCGGTTTTCAACAAGGCCGCTGCGTGCTTGAGCCGCTCCAGTCGGAGCAGATCATTCGGCGTCATATCAAGGACGCCCTGGATCTTGCGATAGAACTGGGTGCGGCTCATGTGCAGTTCGCTGGCCATGTCGTCCATGCGGAACTCCGTATTGCTATAATTCTGTGCGATGATACGGTAGATATCCTCAATGAAGGTCTTATCCGTATCCGTCACAGCTATCGAGGAAACCGGGATGACAGGCGAACGGGAGAGCGCTTTCCGGACGTTGTCCCGATTGACCAGGAGGCTGGATATACTCGCACGCAGATAGTCCATGGAGAAAGGTTTCTCCACATAAGCGTCCGCCCCTAATTCCATGCCTTGGATCTTAGATCCGTCGTCTGTCTTGGCTGTCATGAGGATGACGGGGATATGACTGAAGCGGATATCCGACTTGATCGTCCTGCACAATTCAAAGCCGTCCATGAGCGGCATCATCACATCACTGACAACCAGGTCCACATCCTGTTGAGAAAGGACCTCCAGGGCGGCAGCCCCATTCCCAGCCTCCAGCACGCGGAATTGTCGTGACAGAATCTTGCGGATGAAACCACGCATATCTTCGTGATCCTCCACCACCAGCACGGTCCTAAAGCCGGTAGCCTGCCCGTCGGCAGGAAGGCTATCTTCGGAAGAAGGGCTCACGCTCGCCTGGTGGAGCGGAAGACGGAGAATGAACACATTGCAGTCTGTCTGAGGCCCCATACGGAGAGACCCTCCATGCGCCTGAGAAAGCGAGCGTGCATAGACAAGCCCGATACCGGTCCCTTGTACAGCCTTATCTCCGCCGGTACTGTAACGGACAAAGGGTTTGAAGATGTCATCCCGGCTCTCCGGAGGTACTACATCGCCGTCATTCCGGGTTTCCAGGACCAGGGTATCTTCTTCCTCACGGAGGGTCAGTTCCAAGGAGCGATCCGCATATTTCACCGCATTGCTGAAAAGATTGGAGACGATATGGACGAAGGCTTCCGGGGAGACGTCCGCATATAAGTCAGTTTCCGGTAGGTGACGGATGAAAGAGAGACCTCTCTCTTCGACCTGATACATCTGCTCTGCCATCACTTCCCGTACCATCGCGGAAACGTTGCAGGAGCGGAACTCCAACTGTGCTCCAACGCTTTCCATCTTGCGGAAATCCAGCAACTGGTTGGTCAGGGAGAACAGTCTGTCTGAATTCTTCTTCATCATATCCAGGTCCTCACGTATATCCTCGTCGAAGCCACCTTCCTGAATGATATGGTCCAACGGTCCCCGGATCATCGTCACCGGGGTACGGATCTCATGGGCTATGTGGGTAAAAAACTGGATTTTGCTCTCGTACAGATCTTTCTCCGTCTTTCTCTCCAGTTCCTTGATCCTTTCCCTGAGATTCATTTCATTCCGAAGATGAACAGCATGGAACACAAGGTAAAAGAACAATGAAAGCAACAGGGCATACAACACTTTGGCAAGCACCGAGCCGTACCAGGGCTGCCGTATCCGGATGGAGAGAGAGGCCAGTTCATCTTCGGCACGCCCCTGGTCCGACACACTGACGACAAAGCGATATCTTCCGGGGGGCAGATGCGGGTAGCGGATGAGCCGGGTTCCCTCCGCAAAAAGCCACTCATCCTCTAGTCCCACCATCCGGTACAAGACCGGTGCCGAATGGGAATGAGATAGCGGTGTCGACAGTTTCAGCGCGATGGAGTTCTGGTTGAAACGCAGGTTCAGCCGATCCGTATAAGAGATACTTTTCCCTAAAGGAGAACCGGGTAAGGAAGGCCGGACGGCTTTGCCGTTAATCTGGAGTTCAGTCAGGACGGCGTTAGGAGTAGCCGCCTCGTGCCGGAGCAAGGAAGGATTGAAACGGACGAAACCCTTGATTCCTCCGAAATAGAGTGTCCCATCATCATCCTTGAAACTCGACCTGTAGTTGTACTGATCGCAAAGAAAACCGTCTTCGACCGTCCAGACCCGCATTTCTTCCGAGTCTGGCTGAAAAGACACCAGGCCCTGGTCGGTCGAGAGCCAGAGCGTGCCGTCTTCCGCTTCCTCCATCTGGTAGACGACATCGTTCGGCAGTCCGTTGGACATGTCAAAGACCTTGAAGGTAGCGGTCTCGGGAAGGTAGCGGGCAAAGCCCCCACCCTGCGTCGTAATCCAGATCCTCCCGGAAGAATCTTCGAAGCATCCGGTCGGACGGTTGTGTGGTAAACTGGTAGCGTCACCGACGACGTGGAGGAAATGCCTCCACTTTCCGTCCGAGGCCATCCGCAGAAAAACGCCCTCATCATAAGTGACCGCCCACAGGTTTCCCTCCCGGTCAAACTTCACGGCATAGATGAAGTGATCCAGGGACTCCGGGACCGGATCGAAACGGCCCGTCGCATCATTAAAACGCTGAATGCCGGAATAAGTCCCGACATAGATCTCACCCAACGGGGAAAGAGCGATCGTGAAGATGCTGTTATCTTCCAGACTCTCGCAATTGACGCCCCTGATGAAGCTACGCTTGATCCGTTTCGAGTCCAGGTCAACGACATAGAGGCCCTTTGAATAGGTCCCTACCCACAATTCGTTGCCCCGTACGCACAGGCCATGCACATTGGAGAAATCCCGGCTCGGCTCGAAGAACTGGAAGCGATCCGTGACCGGGTCGAACAAGTTCAACCCACCATCTTCCGTCCCCACCCATATCCGGCCGTCGGGTCCCTTGCAAAACTCCCGGATATGATTGCCATGCAAGCCCCCGGGGGAAACGGTCGGATAATATTTGCGGACCGGGGAATGCGGTTCCCGGCAATAATCAGCTCCGCCGAACCAACTCCCAGCCCAGACGCCGCCGTCACAATCCTCGAAAAGGGAATAAATCGCATTGTCCGAAAGTCCGAAGGGATCAAACCAGGAACAACGAAGATTGGATAGGCTTCCCAGGATCGGGTCATATACATACAAGCCGGATTCGGTCCCTGCAAGCAGTTTGCCATCTGATCGCAGAAGCAGGCAGCGGGCCTGAATAGGCTTACCTTCTCCATCTGTACGGAAAAGGTTACGGACGGAAAAAGTGGAAATATCCAATTCCCAGACGCCGCCGAAAGAAGCCACGTACAGGCGATTCCCTGTTCCTGGAATCATATCGTTCACATAATCTCCTTTGAAAACTACCCGGCCGCTCCCGGAATCCCGGAACGGAACGATGGACTTCATGTCCGGTGAGACCATGAACAGGCCCTCTCCGAAATCCCCGAGCCATATCCGCCCACCCTCATCGATTAACAGTTTTTGGACCGAATAGGAATCTTCCAGACCCAGTTCCCCATACGGATACCAATCCAGCCGGTCCGTCCCGGGGTCATAGCAGAAAAACGCATCCGTGTATTCAGATACCCAGATACGGCCCTTCGCGTCCGTCTGGATAGAAGATATCCCCCGAGTCAGATGCAGTGCCTCGCGGCTTGCTCTCTGAAACGGCTCGAAGCGTTCCTCGTCCGGATGATAGACATACAGACCGACATCCGTCCCCACCCATATCCGATCCCGCTCATCCACGCACAGGGCTGAGACGAAATTGCAGCCCAAGGACCGGGAATCTCCAGGGAGGTGGCGATAAACCTTCACCTCTTTCCCATCAAAGCGGTTCAATCCATCCTTCGTCCCGATCCAAATGAACCCTCTGCTATCCTGGGCGATGGCCGTCACACTGTTCTGAGAAAGGCCCTCACTTACACTCAGGTGGTCGAAATACATCCTGTCCCCGCCCGGAGCAGCAGGAAGAGATATACAAAAAAACAGGCAAGAGCAAATCTGCAGAAGCCTTTTCATAATCCGTTGTTTAAAGTGAATAGTGTATCAGCGAAATCCAAAGCAGCCTACGGCCGGAGAATAAGCGCGCTGACAGGCGCTACTTCTCGAAGTCGCGGATGCGTTGCTCTTCGGAAAGGGGGCAGATCAGGAGGCGGCCGCCTTTTTCGGCTACGATATAGCCGTCAAGCCCCGCGATGACAGCACCTTTCAAATCAGAGACATGCACCACCGTGCCCTTGCAGTCATAAAGGTGCACGCCTTCTCCCACGACCGCATTACTCCCCTCATCCTTGCCCAGATTGGCATGGAGCGAGCCCCAGGTGCCCAGGTCGGACCAGCCGAATTCGGCCGGGATCGTATAGATGCGCTCCGCTTTCTCCATCACGGCATAGTCGATGCTGATCTTTTCGCAAGAGGGGAACAGCGTCCGCACGACCGTCTCCTCGGCTCCGGTGTAGAAACTCGGAGCAATCCGGTCCATCACGGCTGCGATCTGGGGCGCATATTCGCGCAGGGCGGCCGTAATCGTCTCCACGTTCCACACGAAAATGCCTGCGTTCCAGAAATAATTGCCGGCTGAAAGATAAGCCTGCGCCAACTCCAGCGAGGGTTTCTCCTTGAATGCTGCCACTTCCAGCAGCTCGGAAGGATGCTCCACTCCTGCTTCATCCAGTTCCGCCCCCGTGTCCTGCCGGGCACAGATATAACCATAGCCGGTCTCCGGCCGGGTGGGCGTGATGCCGATCGTGACAATGGCGTCGTTATCCGCCGTAAAAGACAAAGCCTCCGAAAGGACACGACGGTACTCCGGGACATCGAGGACCAGGGCGTCCGCCGGCGTCACCACGACATTCGCATCCGGATACCGCACCTTGATTTTCCAGCACGCATAGGCGATGCAGGGAGCGGTATTGCGGGCGCAAGGCTCGGGGAGGATATTCTCTGTGGGAATCTCGGGAAGCTGCTCCCGCACGATACTCACATACGAAGATGAGGTGACGACCCAGACGTTTTCGGGAGGACAGAGGGTACGGAAACGGTCGGCCGTCAGCTGGATCAGCGTACGGCCGCAGCCCAACACATCGATGAACTGCTTGGGCAACTCCGGAGTCGACATCGGCCAGAAACGGGACCCGATGCCTCCCGCCATGATCACGACATGGGTTTCCATTATTCTTCGTCAAACATTCCCTTATAGCCGGGGATGGTGACACCAAGGCCCTTGTGGAGTTTTTTGGGATCCTGGACCAGGCTGAGCACCTCGCCCGAGGGGCTGATGGCCGCATACCAATCCTTTGCCTCCAGCTTGCTGTCCTTGATCTTGCCGACCGCGGAGAACTTGTAATCACGATAAGCGATCTCGTTCAGCTTGGCGCCCAGGTTATTGCGGATCGAATCTAGCTGGGTCAGATGCAGCTGGTCGCGCTCGATGGCCGTCTTTTTCTGGGAGGCCTTGCCGAGCACGCCGCCAGCGGTGTACATATCATAGAATTTCTGATCCTGCTCAAGCTTGGTTTTGAAGAGATCGATCCTCATCTCGACCTCCTGGCCGATCGTCGTCTGGCCGATTTGTTCAAAGGTGTTGAAAGTCAGGTTCTGCACCTCGCCCATCGTCTCAGCGATCTTTGCGCTGACGGCCGCTTTCTCAGAAGCGTATTTACTGGTACAGGAAGAAAGGAGCAGGGCTGAAACAGCCATCAAAAGGACTGCCAGGGAGAAAAAACGATGTTTCATTTCGTTCGGTTTTTCGTTCACAAATGCGAATATAAAGAAAAAAAGCCAATAATTTGTATCTTAGCAGGGCAATAAAGACCCGACTCTAATATGCAAAAATTGGTCCTTTCCGTACTGGTCGCCGCATCCGTTGCGACCACTGCCCTCGCCTCGGACGGGCGGCTCTTGAGATTCCCCACCACCAACGGCACCGACATCGTTTTCTCCTATGCCGGAGATCTGTACACAGCCCCCCTTGCCGGCGGCCAGGCCATGCGCCTGACTTCCCACGAAGGTTATGAGATGTTTGCCAAATTCTCTCCTGACGGCAAGACCATCGCCTTCACCGGGCAGTATGACGGCAACACGGAAGTCTATTCCATCCCCGCGAAGGGCGGCACGCCGGTCCGGCTGACCTGGACATCGACCAACGGCCGGGATGACCTGGGCGACCGCATGGGGCCGAACAACATCGTGATGGGCTGGAAGCCGGATGGCAAGAGCATCATCTACCGCAACCGCATCGGCGACGGATTCGAAGGCAATCTCTGGACCGTGCCCGCAGAAGGTGGCATGAGCGACAAACTGCCGCTGCCGGAAGGCGGGTTCTGCTGCTGGAGTCCGGACGGGAAACGCCTCGCGTACAACCGCACCATGCGCGAGTTCCGTACCTGGAAATACTACCGCGGAGGACAGGCGGACGACATCTGGATCTGGGACGGGAAAAAGGTTGAGAATATCACCGCCAACGAGGCCCAGGACATCATGCCGATGTGGATCGGTTCTGAGATCTATTTCATTTCCGACCGCGACCACTGGATGAATGTATTCGTATACGACACGGTGACCAAAACCACCAGGAAAGTCACTGATTTCAAGGAATATGACGTGAAATTCCCTAGCACGGACGGATCGCTGGTCGTCTTTGAGAACGGCGGCTGGCTTTACAAGCTGGACCCTGCGACCAAGCAGTATGCCAAGGTGGAAATCAGTCTGGATCCGGAGGCTGTCCAGGCCAGGCCCGAGCACAGGGACGTATCCTATCGTCGGACCGGCGCCAGCCTCTCCCCGAAGGGTGACCGCCTGGCCATCACCGCACGCGGCGAAGTCTTCACCGTGCCGGTCAAGCCCGGCGTCAAGCGCAACATCACCCACACGCCCGGCGCCAATGAGCGCGATGCCGAATACAGCCCGGACGGCAAGTGGATCGCCTACATCTCCGACCGGACCGGCGAGACCGAGATCTGGCTCTACGACACGGAGAAGGAGACCACGGCCCAGATCACCCAAAACAACGACACTTATATCCGTGACCTGGAATGGGCCCCGGACTCCAAGAGCCTGCTCTACACGGACCGTAAGAACCGCATCGTGACCGTCGGCATCCCGGACGGAACGAAGACCGTCGTCACGACCTGCCCCGAAGCGGAGTTCCGTGGCGTACGCTGGTCGCCGGACGGCAAATGGCTCACCTACACCCGGCCGGCCGCCAATGAACTGTCCGTGGTCTATGTGTACAACCTCGCGACCAGGCAGGAGATCCCCGTCACCGAGAAATGGTATGACTCTTCTTCCCCTCTTTTCAGCGCGGACGGCAAGTATCTGATATTCAATGCGACCCAGGACCTCAACCCGATCTACAGCCAGGTCGAATGGAACTATGCCTACACCAACTTGGGCGCCCTTTACATCGCCCTGCTGACAAAGGACGGTGTTTCTCCTTTCCTGCCCGTGGACGGAGAGCCGGCCAAGGCTGACAAGCCCGAACCGGCCAAGGCGGCTCCGGGGAAGGATGCAGCAGAGAAAGAAAAGAAGGCCGACGCCGTCGAAGTCAAGGTAGATGCAGACGGCATATTTGACCGCATCATCAAGATCCCGGCCGGCACCGGCTGGATGCGTCCGATTTACGGCGACGGGAAAGGATTCTGGTTCTCCGGTCGCGGCGGCGTGCAGTATTTCGATTTCCAGAAGCAGGAAGCCTCTCCCGTCGTGGACGGCGGCATGGCCGTTTTCGGCAAGAAGGCCCTGCTCACTTCCGGTGGCCAGACCTTTGTCGCAGACCTGCCCCGGAGCAAGGCTGCAACCCCGAAGGAAGGGATTGACCTGAAGGGCCTCTACGCCAACATCGACTGGCATCAGGAATGGGCCCAGATCTTCGATGAGGCGTGGCGCGCCTTCCGGGACGGTTTCTACCTCGAAAACATGCACGGCATCGACTGGCCGGCGATGAAGGCGAAGTATGAAGTGCTGCTCCCCTATGTGCAATGCCGCCTGGACCTGAACTATGTCATCGGTGAGATGATCGGAGAGCTTACCGTCGGGCATTCTTATGTATCACCCGGCGAGTACAAGAAGCCGCAGCGGATCCAGACGGGCCTGCTGGGTGCCGAGATCGTCCCGGCCAAGAACGGCAGCTACCAGATCCGGCATATCTTGAAGGGAGCCAATTACTCCCCTTCCCTGCGCTCACCCTTGACCGAGCCGGGCATGGATGTGAAAGAGGGTGACTATATCGTGGCGGTAGACGGCGTGCCGACTTCCAGCGTTTCCAGTTTCTACGCCCTGATGGCGGGCAAGGCCGGCGTGCTGACCGAGTTGAGCGTCAACGGGAAACCTTCCGCGGAAGGCGCCCGCAAACTGGTGGTCAAGCCCATCGCCGACGAGTACCCCCTCTATCATTATGAATGGGTGCAGAAGAACATCGCCTATGTCGAGAAGGCGTCCAAGGGCCGCATCGGCTATATCTATATCCCGGATATGGGCGCAGAAGGCCTGAACGAATTCGTGCGTTACTATTATCCCCAGCTGGACAAGGAAGCCTTGATCATCGACGACCGGGCCAACGGCGGCGGAAACGTCTCCCCGATGATCATCGAGCGCCTGCTCCGCACCCCTTACCGCATGACCATGCGTCGTGGGTCGACCCTGACCGGCAAGGTGCCGGAAGGTACATTCTACGGACCCAAGGTCTGCCTGATCAACAAGTATTCCGCATCCGACGGGGATCTCTTCCCTTGGAGCTTCAAGGCCAACGGGCTGGGCGAACTGATCGGAACGCGCACCTGGGGTGGCATCGTCGGCATCAGCGGATCACTGCAATACATGGATGGCACGGACATCCGCGTCCCGTTCTTTACCAACTATGACGCGAAGACCGGGCAGTGGATCATCGAGAACCACGGCGTGGATCCGGACATCGAGATCGACAATGATCCCGTCAAAGAAGCCGCCGGCATCGACCAGCAGCTGGACAAGGCCATCGAGGTTTTGTTGAAGAAACTTGAAGACCGTAAGCCGCTGCCGGGTGTCCCCGCCCCCCGCGACTGGTCTTGGAAAGATTGCACGGATAACAATTGATTTCTATATTTGCCCGCAAAACATTTGACTGGATATGAATTTCGGAGGCATTATCGTCGGGGCGGCAGTATTCCTGATTATCGGGATCTGTCATCCCATCGTCATCAAGATGGAATACCATTGGGGGAAGAAAAGCTGGTGGGTACTCGCGCTCGCCGGCTGCGTGTTCGGAGTCGCCTCCCTGTTCGTCACTGACATGATCGGCGCCACAATCCTCGGTGCCGCCGCCTTCTCCTGTTTCTGGGGCATCCACGAGATCCTCGCGCAGGAAATGCGCGTCCTGCGGGGTTGGTTCCCCGAAAACCCGAAGCGCCACGCGTATTACGAGCGGCGCCGGCAGGAACTGGAGGACCTGGGAAAGTTCCCGTCCCACAAGAATCTCCAAGGAAAACTGAAAGGATAAATAGCATCAGCCTTTGTCTTCGATGAATGCCGGATCAATCGAGCCCTTTTTCCCAATACTTGTTTCCACCATCTGCCCCTGCATCATGAGGAAATGTTATTTTGCAGGCCTTTTGTTGGCCATCCTGTCCATACCCTCCTGTTCCACTGGAACCATGCTTGCGGAACGTCCTGTCGACGCCCTTTCCCTGCCCGTAGCCGATCCCTTCATCCTCTATGAAGACGGCGCCTATTACCTCTACGGGACCGGTGCGGCAAACGGGATCGCCGTATATGTATCCCGGGACTTGCATAACTGGAATCGGGAACCGGACCTGGCGCTGCACAAGAAGGACTCGTACGGCGAGAAATGGTTCTGGGCGCCGGAGGTCTATCACGTCGGCGACAAGTATTACATGTACTATTCCGCGGAAGAGCGCATCTGTGTCGCGACAGCCGATTCCCCAACCGGTCCCTTCGTACAAGCCATCCATGAGCCCATCATACCCTATGGCGCAATCGACAACAGCCTCTTCTTCGACAAAGATGGCAAGCCATGGCTTTTCTTCGTAAAGTTCAACCACGGCAACCAGATTTGGTCGGCCCGTCTCGAAGACGACCTGATGCATATCAAGTCCGGCACCGAAAAGAAATGTCTGGAGATGGACCAGGAATGGGAAAAGGTCTTGCCTACTGTCAATGAGGGTCCCTTCGTCCTGTATCATGGCGGCCTGTACTACCTGACCTATTCCGCAAACGGGTATCAATCCCCCCAATACGGGATCGGCTATGCCACGTCTAACTCCCCTGCCGGTCCCTGGACTAAATATGAGGGCAACCCCATCTACCAATGTGTAGGCGGGCTGGAGGGCGTCGGCCACCATGCCTTCTTCCACGACGCCAAGGGTAAAAGACGCATCGTGTTCCATTCCCACTATGCGCCGGGACGGATCCAACCCCGTATCACCCATATCAGTGACTACCTTTTTGAGAAAGACGGGACCCTTGTTATCTCACCCAAGTTCTTCACACCCTGGACAACACAGAATGAATAGGATCCGGCTCAAGTGTCAGGACGCCGCCGACGGCATCGCCCCAGAAGAGACAAAAAAATCAAGCACTCTCACAAGTGCTTGATTTTCAGAAGTGCTCCCTTAGGGGCTCGAACCCTAGACACCCTGATTAAGAGTCAGGTGCTCTACCAACTGAGCTAAGGAAGCAATATTTCAATTTCGTGACCCGTTCGGGGCTCGAACCCGAGACCCCCACATTAAAAGTGTGATGCTCTACCAACTGAGCTAACGAGTCTTCCAACCTCATCACAAGCCCGGGGGCTCTCAGATTTGGG
>JAEEGI010012683.1_pt1 | contig 17984 bp, 10 predicted proteins | sample 8958751 | NCBI WGS metagenome assembly JAEEGI01 (sample SAMN16246545, study PRJNA631951) | gut metagenome | biome: gut microbiome; feature: rumen; material: KS-attached | host: Bos | place: Iran: Karaj | collected 2018-10 | reverse complement strand
GTCGTAGTTCTCCTCCATCCAGCGGAGGCCCTCAAGGAAGTAGTTGATGAAACGTGAGTTGGGAGTAAGGACCAAGGCTGCGTCAGAGTCCCCTTCCTTAATGAGGGTTCCATCCCTGATGTCGTCCAACGGTGTATACCACGCCGGCTTGTAGTCATCGACCAGATGCTCGCATTCCCATGGAAGGCCGTATCCCGGACCTTCAAGGAAGATCTCATGGTTCAGGCTGTGGAAGGCATAGACTTCCTCGCAATGGGTGGTCAGTTCCCGGATGGTATAGTATAGCTTGACCTTGCGGCCGTTTTCGTGCTGGCGCCTGATGTGGGCTATAAGGGAATCCCTGACGATATAAGGATAGTTGATGAAGGGATTGAGCTTCCGGGCGTGATGGATGTTGGAGACATTCGCTCCATCTGCAGCCGCCCTGTCGAAATCGGCAGGATCGGAATGGAAATACCTTTCAGAGAAATGCCTGGAAGGATCGAGATCCTTAAGAGGAGTTATCAGAAGATTGAATTCATAATTGACCGGCTCCCGGCCTATCGTCCTTTTTCCGGTAGAAGCGGTCACAGTGGCCGGTTTCCCCTTAGCCCCGGTGACTGAAACCCGGCCAAGGCCTCTGTTACTCCAAACGGGGGTCGGTTCAGGCTTGTAGTCGGCAATCAACGGGCCGTGATATGTCCCTCCGCGGAATTCGGTGTGCATACCAGCCTTGACTCCTCCGATCCAATAACTGTCATACGGGCCGTCCCAACTGTAGATATGACTGGCAGGCCTGTAGCCTCCTGCATATCCCACTCCCATGAAATACTCGGAAGAATATTCCGAATATGTTGTCACGAGCTTCACATCCCTGACTTCAATCTCCTCCCCGGAGGAAACATTGATATCGAAATGCATGTGGCCGTCAAACTCCATATTGCCGTCCATCACGAACCTCAAGCCCTGCACTTCGGAGGACGCGGTCCATTTCACCAGGCCCGCAGATTCCTTCTTGATCTCGAGGTTATCTGCAGTAAACGGGATATCGCCTTTAGCGGTAGAGACGATGATCTGCTGAGGCCTTTCCAGTATTTCATGTCCGTTGATCTCGACTTTCTGTATCAATCCGTTCCGTCCGACTGTCACCTTACGGCCTGTTGCTTCGATCACATTGCCGTCAAGGGTCATCTCCTTGTACGGCGCAACCGGTTCATCATCCAATGCGATGGTGGAATTAAGCCAGCTGAGCCTGGAGTGCCGCCATGGCTCGGAGTCACCCTTGTTCGTCAGTACCTTTGACGAGACTTTGATGGCCAGTTCTATGGTCTGGGGCTCGACACCGTCAGCGGAAACTGTCGCCTGTCCCTTGTAAGTTCCGGGTTTGGCGTCTTCCGGAATATCCATTCCGCACCATAGGGCCTGAACCTTACCTTCAGGAACATTGACGACGAATTCCAGCGGCTTGCCATCCCAGTTGGTCCCCTCCTGGTTGAAACAGGTCATAGCATCCGAACCGATGGTTGCGTATCCATTCCGCAGTTCTGAAAAAGAGACCTTGACATCCTTGAGTTCTTTTTCTGCGGCCCAGACACCCAACTGCCATGTATAATATTCATTACGCTGGGCAAGTCCGTGGAATTCCTGCTTCGGAGCCGTCCTCCATCTGACAGGGATCTGGTAAGTCAACTGGATCGGGAACGCCCGGTCCTCGGGGAAGATTATCATCTCCCTGCCGGCTTCGGCCTTAACAGCATCTATTTCCTCCTGGGTGGCTATCAGGCCCATCGGACTCCAGAAATTGAACCTGGAGACACTTTCAAAGCATTCCACTTTCGCTTCCGGGAGCTCATCCTTGTCCCGGACAACATTTTCACGCCAGGAGGAATCTGCATCATATTCAGGCGCCAGATAATCGTTCCATGGGATGCCGTACCGTGCATCACCGTACTTTGAACGCCAGTAGTAAGGAAGATAATAGATGTAATACACTCCTGCCCCTGACGAAGGCCTGAAAACGACCTCGCCTCTCTCTGATGTCATTTCAGTAACCGCGACATCGCTTATCTCCTGGTCTTCGGAGTCGGTCACAACGATTTTCTTGGTGTCAATCCTCAAGTCAGGGCGTCTCCAAGGTAGTTGTGCCACAACTCCTTCCGCAGTTCCGTCCTCAACCTTGACCACCGCCCTGTGGTGCCCCCTCATGTCAACCTTCCATTGTGAATCAGCCACCTTGAAGGGAATCCCGTCAGGAGCGAATGACTCGTACCGGCTGTCTCCATCGGGGTAATTCCCGGAACCGGAGCAATTGACCATATACTGGCAGATCAAGGCCAGAGCTGCCAGAGGCAAAAAATGATTATGAATTGCCATATGCATAGATTGTTGCCTTGCCGCCCTTGACCTTCAGGAGGGAATACGGTTCCGAGGGGAACACGAGGTTGGTTATGGCCGCCTTTCCTTCTGAATCGAAAACCTCGATGCTGCAGCGGTCCACGAAGATACGGAGCTGCTTGATAACTCCGTGTACAGGGGCCACCGTCCTTGCCGGGAAATCCTTATGGAACGAGGTGTCACCGCTCAGGTTCCTGTCCACGAACAGTTTCCTGTCCTTGGGGTTGTATTCGATGATGACCTTCTCCCCTTTAGGGTTGGAAAGGACGATGCTGGTTACGTCCTTGACATCCACGACGATCTCGCAGGCCTCCGTAGGCTGTTTCACCTTGCTGCCACGCATGGCGAGCAGTTCCTTGGAAGGAGTGGAACCGCAGAAAAGGCCGCCTCCGTATTCAAAGATGTCCAGGTCGCGGGGAACGCTGTTGGCGGAACGGAACTGCATCGTCGGCACGACACCGGCATACTGCCAGTTGCTCATCCAGGCAAGGGCGACCTTCCTGCCATCCGGGCCGTTGTCGAATGTAACGGTAGCATAGTGGTCCTTCCCGTAGTCCATCCAGAGAGTCTCTTTCTGCTCGGTAGTGAACCTGTGACCGTCGAAATCTCCGATGAAATACTGCGTGCCGCTTCCTCCGGCGGGCAATCCGCTGGTATTGCAGATCAGCAGCCACTTCTGCCCGCCTGTCCCGCGGACATTCAGCTTCATCAGGTCAGGGCATTCCCAGACTCCCTGATGGCAGCCATAGCCTTCTCCGAAAGAACTCTCGTATTTCCATTCCTTGAGATTCCGGGATGAATATATCCTCATCTCCTGCCCTGCCGCCAGGATGAGGTTCCATATTCCGGCATCTTCGTTCCAGAAGACCTTGGGATCCCTGAAATCAGGGATATCGCCGACGATTACGGGATTGTCCGGAAGCTTCGTAAATGTCTTTCCGTCATCGGTGGAGAAAGCCGAAGACTGGGTCTGGTTCCTTCCCGCCGAAGTATAGAAGGCCACTACCGCTCCCCTGCCGTGCCCTGAGGTATTTGCATTATCCACTACGGCCGATCCGCTGAAGATGGTTCCGAGAGCGTCCGGCTCGATGGCGGTCGGCATGGCCTCCCAACGGATCAGGTCACGGGAGACGGAATGTCCCCAAGTCATGTTCTCCCATTGCGAGCCGTATGGATTCCACTGATAATAAAGATGATAGAGCCCGTCTTTGTAGAACATGCCGTTCGGGTCGTTCATCCATCCATATACCGGGGTATGGTGGTACACGGGGCGGAACCTTTCCCTGTTCCCGGTATCGAAAGAGTCGCTCTGCCGGATCCCTCTCCAGCATTCATACCCCTCCAGGTCATTCCTGGATGTCCTGTCTCCACGGAATATGATGTCGAGGAGCAGCTCCTCCTTCCCGAACCTGGCGATATCCAGGGGAACGTAATAATCCACCTTGTCAGCCGCAAGCCTCACATTGAAAGACTGCAACTGCTCGCCGCCGGAAATCACCTGCACTGCGGCATTGTTGACACTTTCCTGGACAGGCAGAAGAAGGTATCTGCCGGTGACATGGACTTTCAGCATTGCATGCCCGTTACCGGGTATCTGCGGAATTTGTGCGAGGGCAGTCGCTGCAACCAGCAGGACGGCTGTCAGAAAGAGTATTCTTTTCATGATAGTACTAATATAAGAATTTTATCGTAATTTTAAGGACAAAACCTTTTATGCAATGAAATACAGATTGTTGGCCGGTGTCGATATCGGGGGTACCAAATGCGCCGTCACCCTCGGTCTTCCCGAATCGGGCGGGATAGTGATCAAGGACAAACTGCGCTTCCCCACAACCGACGTGGAAGGTACCATTAGGGACATAAAATCCGCTCTCAGGGAGGTCATGGAAAGGAACGGGCTGGGGTCTGAGGGTATAAGTGCTATAGGTATCAGTTGCGGAGGTCCCCTGGACAGCAGGACCGGAGTGATCATGTCTCCTCCAAACCTGCCTGGTTGGGACAACATACCCATCGTAAGGATCCTGTCCGAAGAATTCGGAGTCCCGGCTGCCGTCCACAACGATGCCAATGCCTGTGCCCTTGCAGAATGGTTGTTCGGTGCCGGCAAGGGTACCAGGAACATGGTTTTCATGACTTTCGGAACCGGATTGGGAGCTGGATTGATCCTGGATGGGAAGCTGTACACAGGCACCAATGACAATGCCGGCGAACTCGGACATATCCGTCTGGAAGGATTCGGACCGGTGGGTTATGGGAAAGCCGGCTCGTTCGAGGGTTTCTGCAGCGGCAGCGGAATCGAACAGCTTGCCAGATCGATGGTCAAGGAACGTCTCCAGATGGGACATTCCGTGCCTTGGTGTCCTGACGGCAATCTGGATGGTATTACGGCAAAAGCCGTGGCTGATGCCATGAGGGAAGGCGATCCCCTGGCCAAACGGGTCTATGAGATCTCTGCCCGTCAGTTGGGCAAGGGCCTGTCGATAGTTATCGATATCCTCAATCCCGAGGTCATCGTCATAGGAAGTATCTACGCACGCAACGAGGACATATTCAAACCCCTGATGGAAGAGGTCCTGGCACAGGAAGCCCTGCCTCTGGCCAACAAGGTCTGCAAGGTGGTCCCGGCCGCACTCGGTGAATCCATCGGCGACTATGCCGCCCTCTCAATAGCTGCAAGCATATTATGAAAGATATCCAAGGAATAATCGGACACAGCCTGGAAGAGGCACGCGATGAACTGGACCGGTTCCTGGCCGATCCGGAAACCATTCCCGCCATACAGGAGGCAGCCGGCATAATGGCAAGATGCATCCTGGCCGGTGGAAAGATAATCAGCTGTGGCAACGGGGGTTCCTTGTGTGACGCCACACACTTTGCAGAGGAACTGACCGGACGTTTCAGGTCAGACAGGTCTCCCGTACCGGCCATGGCCATCAACGACCCTGCATACCTGACCTGCGTCGGGAATGACTATTCGTTCGACGAAGTCTTCAGACGCTGGATCAATGCATTCGGGAAGGCCGGAGATGTGCTGCTTGCCATAAGCACCAGCGGGACCTCGCCCGATGTTGTCAATGCGGCACTGGAAGCACGGGACAACGGAGTGGCGGTCATCGCGCTCACATCGAAAAAAGGCAAGCCCCTTTCAGAGCTTGCCAATGTTTCGATCATGGCTCCTGATGCACCTCATTCGGACCGCATCCAGGAAATCCACATCAAGGTGATACACATCCTCATCGAGGCGATAGAGGAAATTATCGCTTGGAGGTGACTTCCTTCTCGTACTTCTCGATGCAAGGGATGAACTCCTCGCCGACGGGAACGTCGTTCTTGAAGTTGAAATAATCGAACACGGCGCCGAACGGCAGGGTCTTGGCCTCTTCGAGGAGGGCGAGCTTCTGGAAGCCCTTGCCTTCGGCCTCATACTCGCGCAGTTTTGCGAGCGGCTCGAGCAGTGCGCTCAGGATGCACTTCTGAGTGGCACGGGTACCGATGATGTAGGCTCCTATCCTGTTGATGGAGGCATCGAAGTAGTCCAGGCCGACGTGGGCGCGATGCAAAGCCTCGCTGCGCACGAGCTCCTTGAAGAAATCAAGGGTCATGTCGTTCATGATCGTCACATGGTCGGAGTCCCAGCGTACAGGACGGCTTACGTGCAGCATCAGCTCGGGAACATAAAGGAGCAGAGATGATACCTTGTCCGCCACATTCTCAGTCGGCTCGTAATGACCGGTGTCAAGGGTGTAGATGACCTTCCTGGAGGCACAGTATCCCTCGAAGAAATCCATCGATCCGACGGTATAGCTCTCGAGTCCGATTCCGAACAGCTTGGCCTCGACGCAGCTCTTCATTCCCGGCAGGTCCTCCTTGAGGATCTCATCAAGGGAAGCGGCCAGTATCTCACGGTACTTCTTGCGGTTGACCGTATAGTCCTTCTGGCCGTCGTGTACCCAGATGTTCATGATGCAGGGATCGTCCTGCGCCTTTCCCATCGCGTCGGCTATGCGGCGGCAGCGCTTGGTGTGCTCGATCCAGAACTCGCGGATCGCGGGATCGGGATTGGCGAGGGAAAGGTCGCCGCTCTTGGGATGTCCGAAGGAAGTGGAGTTGAAATCGAGCTTGAAGTTGTTCTCCTTCGCCCACTCGATCCAGCTCTTGAACTGCTCGACACCAACCTGGTCGCGGTCTACGAACTTGCCTCCGAAATCTCCGTAGATCTCATGGAGGTTTACGCGATGGTTACCTGCAAGCAGGGTTTTCACGAACTCGAGGTCTGCACGTACCTCATCGATATTGCGGGCGCGTCCGGGATAGTTTCCGGTAGTCTGGATACCACCGGAAAGACCGGCAGTACTCTCGAATCCCATCACGTCGTCGGTCTGCCAGCAATGCAGGGAAATCTGCTGCTTTTCCAACTGCTCGACCGCCTTGTCGGTGTCGACGCCGATGGCTGCATAACGCTCCTTGGCCAACTCATAGGCCTTCAAAATCTTTTTCTCTTCCATATTGATAAATTATTGATTGTTTGGCATGTAAGTTTTGACTTCTATCGAATCCGCAATGATCCGTCGCATCTCCCAGCGGTCTTTCACCAATCCTGCCACCTTGGCCTGCATCATGATGTTTCCGATGGCAGTACCTTCGACCGGTCCGGCTATGACCGGCATCCCAAGGGTGTCGGCGGTGAGCTGGCTCACGAACTTGTTGGCGGAACCTCCGCCGATGACGTGGAGCTTGTCGATGGTGAAGGATGCGAAATTCTGGAGCATCGCTATAACGTCCTTGTATTTCCTGGTAAGGCTGTGATAGATGCAGCTGATCATCTGCGCGTCATTCTTAGGGACAGGCTGTCCTGACTCCGCGACGGCCGCCTTGATCTCGGCATCCATGTCCTTCGGAGCGGCGAAGCGTGGATCGTCAGGGTCGATGGTTGACGGGAAATCGATTTCCTCGCGTCCCATTGCCTCGATCTCGGCATAGGTGTAATTCCTGCCTTCTGCGGCCCAGGTCTTACGGCTCTGCTCAAGGAGCCACATTCCGGTTATGTTCTTCAGGAACCTGGTAGTTCCCTCTATTCCACCCTCGTTGGTAACATTATATTCATAAGACTTGCTGTCAATCACCGGCACCGGGGATTCGATTCCCATCAGGCTCCAGGTTCCGCTGCTGAGGTAAGCGAAATGCTCGTCCTCCGCAGGAACGGCGGCGATCGCGGACGCCGTGTCATGGCCCGCCACGGCGATCACGGGAACGGGATCCATTCCGGTAGCCTTGCAGATCTCATCCTTGAGGACGCCCACTTTCGTCCCGGGCTGGACTATCGGCCTGAGGATGGACGAGTCTATTCCGAGGCGCTCGAGAAGGCTGCGGTCGAAGTCCCTCGTCCTGGGATCGATGAGCCCCGATGTCGAGGCGTCGGTATATTCGCAGACCCTTTCACCGGTGAGCATGTATGCCATCAGGTCGGGCATGAAGAGAATCTCCTTAGCCTTGTGGATCGGGGAATCCGGCTCCTTGTGCTGGGCGTAGATCTGGAAGATCGTATTGAAGTTCATGATCTGGGTTCCGGTGATGCCGTAGAGTTCCTCCTTGGGAATCACCTTGAACACTTCTTCCGGAATTCCGTCGGTGTAGGGGTCACGGTAGGCCCTGGGAAGGCCGAGGATCGAGCCGTCCTCGCCGATGCAGCCGAAGTCCACGCCCCAGGTGTCGATCCCTATCGATTCCACCTTGACGCCCCTAGACGCCACCTCCTTCAAGGCAGCCTTGAAATGGTCATAAAGTGAATATATGTCCCAAAAATACTTCCCGTCGATTTCCTTGACGGCATTTGGGAACCTGTAAACTTCTTCCGAGGCCAGACGGCCGTTGTCCACACTGCCGAGGATTGCCCTGCCGCTGGTGGCTCCGAGATCGAATGCAAGAAAATACATGATTATGTGGTACTTTACGTCTTTTACAAATTTCCCCTTTTTTCCATTCTGTTCAAGTTAAGATTCTGACAATATGACTTGGAAATTTGATTTGGGAATTTTTCATATATTTGTCAAGAATATCACCTGTTTCAAATCTATCACGACTTATGGAGTCCGTCCACCTCAAATATTTGGCAGTAAATCCTGTTGACCTGAAATGGGGAACGGCGGTCAACTCCGCAGGCTTCCAGGAGATCCCTCCGGGAGCGGACTATCCACCGAGGAACCATCCCTCCCGATACATATTCAAGCAGGAGAGAGGAAGGGTCCTTCACGAATATCAGCTGCTGTACATCACCGAAGGCCGTGGAAAGTTCTTCTGCGAGACCCTGGGAAGGACGAGGGCAGTGAATATCGAGAGGGGGATGATGTTCCTGCTGTTCCCCGGGGAATGGCATTCCTACCATCCCGACAGGCAGACCGGATGGAAGGAATACTGGATCGGCTTCAACGGGCATTTCGTGGACAACCTTATCGCGCAGGGCTTCTTCAGCAAGGACAATCCAGTGTTCAAGGTCAATATCCACGAAGACATCGTAAACCTTTACAAAGATGCCATCGCTGCGGCGGAGGCCCAGGAATCCGGTTTCCAGCAGTTCCTGGCCGGGATAGTCGGACGTCTGCTGAGCCTCGCTTATTTCTATGACAGGAACTCTCAGTTCGAAGACTCCGATGCCGCGAACAAGATCGGCCAGGCAAAGGTGATGATCTATGACAACTACATGAATATCTCTCCGGAGGAGATTGCCTCAAGGCTGTGCCTGAGCTATTCCTCATTCAGGAAGATATTCAAGGAATACACCGGTTTCTCCCCGGCCCGCTTCATCAACGAGGTCAGGATGAGCAAGGCAAAGGAACTGCTCACCCACACCGCCATGAGCATAAAAGAAGTAGCCTACCACGTAGGCTACAACAATCATGACTATTTCTTCACGGCATTCCGCCATGTGACGGGTCATACTCCCGGAGAATACAGGGCGATGACCCAGAGCCCCAAGGCCTAGCGCCTGCCGAAGAGCAGGTCCATGTCCCTTTCCAATGCCGGGCCGGCCAAGTCCTCAGGAACGAATCTCCAGTTCCCGATACGCGCAGGGTCGCCTACAACTGCAGGATCGATCGAACCCATATCCATAAGATAATTGTAAAGGATGTCTCGGATCTCCGGATAGGTCTCCACTATCCTTTCCTCGATCTTTCCGGTATCGACCCCGGCCGCCTGCATGAGGCCGCCGCCCCCGCTGGCACGGTAGGAAGTGACGGCTACGTTGTACGTCTTGTCAGGCTCGAGGGACGCTCCACCGACGAGGGAATCCACGGCGACCCTCTCCCCCCTCGGTTTTGTCACATCCACCGTGTAAATCATACCGGCCGCTGAGTCGAAATTGTAGGAACGGCCCACGAACGACCAGGACTTCTGCCCTGTCCTGGGATCATCCCTGTCGACGATCTTGAGGACGTGGTCGGAAGGTGAAGACACAGTATTTATCCAGTTGTCGTAGGAAGCTTCCAGATAATCCTTTATCTCCTTCCCCGTCATCCTGATGACATACAGCTGGTTCTCAAAGGGGTAAATGGTAAATAGGTCATTGTATATCAGGGTCCCGGCCTTCACGTTCCCGTTGTATGTCAGAGGTGCGGCGAATGACAGCTGCGCAGGCTGGCAGGTGATGCTCAGGGTGTGGATAAGGTTGAGATAGTCACACTGCCCCTTGTAGGCATCCCTGGTGGCCAGGTTCACCTTGAGTTCGCCGACTTCCCTGGTGGTGAATTCCTTCACTGCCACATAGTCGTCATGGAACTTCGCAGCCATGAGGGTATCGATCTTGTAACGGTCCGTAAGGATGAGGTGGGCTGAAACCGACTTCTTCTCGACCTTCCCCTTCCTTACGGTCACGTCCAGTTTCCCTTCACCCACGTAACGGCAATGGCTTCCGGAATTGATCAGGCACAGGGTATCGCTGGTGACAACGGTCGGCCTGTGGTCATGTGAGCAGACCAGGAAGTCCACGCCCCTGAGGTTCTTCATCAGGTCCAGGCCCTGGCTCTCAAGCTGGGAACCGTCACCGGAGCCGGTGGCGGTGTGGGTCGCGACTATGACCACGTGGGGCTTCTCCTTTGCGATGACCTTGTCGACATCCTTCTGGACGAGGGGGATCAGGTTCTCGAACTTCATCCCCGACCAGAGGCGTTCCGAAAGCCATCCGGCGATATTCGCATTGTCGTAACCGAGTATGGCTATCTTCAGTCCGTGGCGTTTAATGACCGTATACAACGGGAAATACGGCTTTCCGTTGTCGTTGCGGATGGCGTTTCCGGCCAGGAAGGGAATCTTGTTGGACTTCATATCCCTGGCAACCCTGTCATAAACGGCATGCCCGGTCTCGATGTCGTGGTTGCCGAGGACCACGGCGTCATATTCCATGTATTTGGCCATACGCGGATATACGTGGGGAGTGACCGTGTCCACATAATTGAAATAGTATGCGGCATTGTCCCCCTGGAGGATGTCTCCGGCATCCAGAAGGATCACATTCTCCTCTCCCGCGTCAGCCCTGACGCTGTCCACCATATACTTCACGCAGTAGAGGGACTTCTTGACATTCCCGCCCACATAGGTCGAATCGAAGAAAGTACCGTGGATGTCGTTGGTAGTAAGGAGCCTTAATGAATACGTTCCGTCCTTCGGACCGGAACAAGAAGCGGCGATAATGGCAGCCGCCAGGATGGATGTGATTCGTATTGCTTTCATGATAGGGATATGGCCCAAAGGCCGGATGACAAAAATACTATTTTTTCGTAATTTTGCGAATATGAGAGAACTCAAACTTCAGACTCCGGTCGATCCTGGTAAAGGCCGCCTGGGACTGTCGCTTGACGACGGGATCGTCATGCTTGGCAGCTGTTTCGCGGACAGCATAGGCAGGAAGATGGAGGAACTCGGCTTCAATGTCTGTGTCAACCCCTTCGGCACGCTCTACAACCCGGTCTCCGTCTGCAATTCGGCTGCCCGGCTGCAATCATGCTCCCCGTTTACCGAAAAGGAATGTGTGGAGATGGGAGCCGGTGCCGGACTGGTCTGCTCTTTCAGCCATCACACCTCGTTCGCCCGTCCGGATGCCACCGGATTCCTGGACAATGCCAACAAATCCCTTCTGGAAGCATCCAGAGCCTGGAAAGAAGCTTCAAAGGTAATCATCACCCTGGGTACGGCATGGTGTTTCGAGCACATCGGCACCGGCGAGATAGTAAGCAACTGCCTCAAAAGGGACGGAAAGGAATTCAGGCGCAAGCGTCTGGGGGTCGGTGAAGTATCCCTGATCCTAAGGAATATGGTGACGAGATATCCGGATAAGGATTTCATATTCACCGTCTCCCCTATCCGCCATATGGCTGACGGGGCACATGGGAACCAACTCAGCAAGAGCACCTTGCTTCTGGCCGTAGAAGAAGCCTGCAAGGCCTTTCCGGACAGGGCTGAATACTTCCCCGCCTACGAGATAGTCATGGACGAGCTTCGGGACTACAGGTTCTATGCACCGGATATGGTCCACCCGTCAGAACAAACCATCGACTACCTGTGGGACAGATTCGCCGATTGGGCAATCCCGGAAGCAAGCCTGCAGGAGATGGAGAATCGGCGTAAGACATATCTAAGATTAAAGCATATTCCTATAATTCATTAAATTTGTCCGTTTGTTACAAAACATTTGTTTGAAAACAAATCACACATTTTATTTACAAACCTTATTTTTCATGAAAAAGAATCGCATTTCAAGAGTTTCGGCTTTTCTCATGATTCTCCTGGCAGGCTCGCTCTCAATGGGCAATGCTCTTGCTGAAGGATCGAAAGCCGCTCTCAAGTCTGCGACGGAAGCTCAGCAGAGAACGGTTTCCGGTAAGGTAGTCGACGCACAGGGCAATCCCATTCCGGGTGCCAGCGTCATGATTGCCGGAACCAACCGCGGAGCAGTTACCGCCACAGACGGTTCATTCTCACTGGCTGTGCCTGACGGCGCCGAGCTGGAGGTTTCCTTCCTCGGCTATGTCACCGTCACGGTTGCAGCAAGGAATGGCATGACTGTCGTTCTCAATGAAGACGCCGAGTACCTCGAGGAGGTAGTCGTTGTCGGTTACGGTACCCAGAAGAAGGCCAACCTGACCGGTGCCGTCTCGACCGTGGACGTGGAAAAGACCCTCGACTCCAAGTCTGAGACCAACCTCGGAAAGGCTCTCCAGGGAGCTGTCCCCGGCCTCACCGTCATCAACATCAACGGAGACATCAATGCCGATCCTACTATCACCATCCGTGGTATCGGTACCCTCTCCAACAGCGGCACTTCGACCCCCCTCTACATCGTGGACGGAGTTCCGATTGACAACATCTCCTACCTCAATCCCCAGGACATCGAGAACATTTCCGTCCTCAAGGACGCAGCCTCCACTTCCATCTACGGAACCAGGGCTGCATTCGGTGTGGTTATGATCACCACCAAGGCCGGAAAGGTCAATGACAGGGCTGTCGTCCGCTACACCAACAACTTTGGTTGGAGTTCAGCCACGAACCTTGCCGACTACGACATCCTGAGCAAGCAGGTGACCGCTTTCAACGAGGTCAATAAGAACATGGGTGTTGAGTCCGAGCTCTTCGGTATCTACTTCGACGATCCCAAGTTCATAAATGCTGTAAACGCATGGGAGAAGAAGCACGGCGGCAAGTCCGGTTACCGTGAGATGGTCCTTGACGACGACTACTATTTCAACGCCAATGGTTCCGGATCATACGTGGCCGACTGGGATGTCGTGGGCATCGTATTCAACAACGCCACCCCTTCCCAAAACCACACCCTCTCCATTCAGGGAACCTCCGGAAAGACCAACTACTACATGTCGGTCGGTATGGACAAGTCGCAGGGTATCATGAATTTCAACCCTGACAAGCTTCACAGGTACACCGCCACCGTCAACGTCAGTTCCCAGATCAAGAAATGGCTGAATGTGGGCGCCCGCGTGAACTACATGAACAAGAATTACGAGTATCCGTACACCCGCGGTATGGGTCTGGCCTACGTCTGGCGCTGGCCTTCCAACTTCGGTCCTTACGGTACGATCAACGGCATCGATGCCCGTAACATCATCGGTTACCGCAAGCAGGCCGGTGACGCTTACGACCGTACAGCCAACCTGCGTCTCGGTGCTTACGCCACAGCAACCCTGGCCAAGGGTCTGACCCTCAATGGTGACTTCACTTTCACGAACAAGACCACCCGTTACAAGGGTGTCGGTATTCCCCTCACGGTGTACAACTCATGGGGTAATATCCAGGAACCCAGTTCCTCGCTTGTGACTTCTACCTTCGTGGAGACTTCCAGAAGCTTCACCAATGGCTACACAGCGAACCTTTACGCGAAGTACCAGCTTGACCTCGCGAAGAACCACCATCTCCAGTTCATGCTCGGTTCCAACGTTGACGAATCCGAGTACGAATATCTCTACTATGAGAACCACGACGTGATGGACCCGGCTCTCCCCGAACTCGCTCTTACCCCCACGTTCTACAGCTATACCCACCGCCACACCTGGTGGGGCTCTGCCGGTTTCTTCGGTAGGATCAACTACAATTATGCAGACAAGGTCCTCATCGAACTGAACGGCCGTTATGACGGTTCTTCCAAGTTCCCGGCCAACAGCCGCTGGGCATTCTTCCCTTCAGCTTCCATTGGTTACCGCATTTCCCAGGAAAGCTTCTGGGAGCCCATCAAGCCGGTCATCAGCAATGCAAAGATCCGTGCTTCCTACGGTGTAATCGGCAACCAGGAGGTTGGTACCAACATGTTCATCGAGACCATGACCAAGTACGGCACCTCCGTCAACTGGCTGGGCACCGGCACATCCAAGTATGACTACTTCGGACTGCCGAAGCTCGTATCCGCAGACCTGACATGGGAGTCCCTGGCCACCACCGACATCGGAGTTGACCTCGGCTTCCTGAACGGAGACCTCAATGTAACATTCGACTGGTTCCAGCGTGACACCAAGGGTATGCTCGCCCCCGGTCAGACTATGCCTGCGGTACTCGGTACCAGCGCAGCTTACGAGAATGCCGGTGAGCTCCGTTCCCGTGGTTGGGAAGTCAACGTTGACTGGCATCATAACTTCGGCGGGGTCAACCTTTACGCCATTGCGAACCTTTCAGACTACACGACCAAGGTCATGTACTGGAAGAACGACGCCATGCAGCTCAACACCACCTACACCGGCAAGACCTACGGTGACATCTGGGGATTCGAGACTGACCGCTACTTCACCGACGCCAACGATGTTGCCTCTTCCGCAAGCCAGAAGAAACTTGAGAACGGCAACTTCCACTACGGTCCCGGTGACATCAAGTTCGTCGACCAGGACGGTGACGGCGAGATCAACTGGGGCAAGGGAACCGAGGAAGATCACGGTGACCTCATCAAGATCGGAAACACCACTCCTAGATACCAGTACTCACTCCGTCTCGGAGGCGAATGGAACGGCTTTGACCTCGACATTTACCTCCAGGGAGTCGGCAAGCGCAACATCTGGACCGTTTCCCAGTTCGTAATGCCTTATTCCCGTGGTGCTGACGCCATCTACAAGGGACAGATGAACTATGTCACCCTTGACCAGATCGCCAGTGGCAATGTCGACCAGAACGCCGACCACCCTCGTCTTTACGGAGGTGCCGGTAACCAGGGAACCATCAGCTCCAACATCATCACCACCGGACGTTACAACTACTATCCCCAGACCAGGTACATTCTCAACATGGCTTATCTCCGCCTCAAGAACGTTACCCTGGGTTACACCATCCCCAAGAACCTTACGAAGCAGATCAACATCGACAAGGTCAGGGTATATGCCTCTACCAACAACATTCTGGACATCATAAACCACAACCGCACAAACGGTATCGATCCTGAAATGAACGACGGATCGGGAGTCTCCTGGGGACGTGTCAATCCTCTGATGAAGACCTACTCCTGCGGTGTTCAGGTGACTTTCTAACATAAAAACGAAAAGAGTTATGAAAAAGATAAGCAATCTCATCGTTTTGATACTGTCTGTCGCCGTAATGGCAAGCTGCGAGAAAGTACTTGACAAAGAGCCTCTCACCGACTTCACCAACTCCAATTTCTGGACAAGCGAGAAGAATGTCGAGATGTTCGCCAACTACTTCTACAATGAGTGGGTAGGCTACGGCAACGGAACCTCCACCAATGGCGTCTTCTACTGGCAGACACTGAATGACAACCAGATCAGCAGCGGTTTCCAGGATTGGTATTCCCGCACCGTGGACGCTTCCAACGGTACATGGAACGGCAGCTACACAGAGATCCGCCGTGCAAACACCCTCATCGAGAAAGTCCCTGGAATCGAAGGGATGAGCGATGCAGCCAAGAACCACTGGGTCGGTGTCGGCCGTCTCTACCGTGCCCTATACCACTATTACCTGGTACGTTCCTTCGGTGACTGCGTGTGGGTCGACCATGTGCTTGATGTTACCGAGGAAGACCGCGACGGATTCATCTTCTCTGCCCGCACCGATCGTGATATCGTGATGGACAAGGTTCTTGAAGACCTCAATTTCGCCGTCTCCAACATCAGGGAGTCTTCCTCCAGGGTTGAAATGAACCGTGCTATCGCCCAGGCCATCAAGTCTGAGATCTGCCTCTATGAGGGCACATTCTGCAAATACCGTTCGTCCGCCGACGGCCAGAAGGCCGCTGACTCCGGTCGTGCGCAGAAGTTCCTGACTGAGTGCAAGACAGCCAGCGAGGCCATCATCAACAATGGCAACTATGCCCTTGGTGCCTCCTATCGTGCTGTTTACAACTCGATCGACCTGAATGGCAACAAGGAGATGATCATGTACAAGAAGTACGCTCTGGAGAACTCCTTCTGCCACTCCCTGATCGACTACACCTGCTCTTCCACCATGCAGAGCGGAATGTCCAAGGCCGCTTTCGACTCGTATCTGTTCCGCGATGGCAATTGCCTCGCCAACACTACCCTCGACAAGAACGACCACGCCGTCTTCACTGAGAGCGGTAGCACCTGGGTAGCGGACATCAGCGAGGTCCTCGCCAACCGTGACCCTCGTCTTTCCGAATCGATCGATGCGAACCTGATGTACAACGGTACCCCCTACCAGCGTTACGGAGTTGGTCACCTGACCACTTCTTCCTCCGGTTACGGCGTACTTAAGTTCGATACCAACGAGATCCCTGTGGCCTACCGTCCTGAAGGAGGTAAGAACTACACTGATGCTCCTATCTTCTGGCTCGCCGAGATCCTTCTCAACCATGCCGAGGCCTGCGTCGAACTTGGTGACAACGCCGCTGCAGTCAATTCCATCAACAAGCTCCGCGCCCGCGCCGGAATGCCCAACCTTACCACCTCTCCCGCCGCAGATCCCGCGAACAACATGGGAGTCAGCGATCTGATCTGGGAAGTCCGCAGGGAGCGCCGCGTAGAAATGATGTACGACAAGAACGACCGTTACTGGAGCCTTATCCGCTGGCATCAGCTTGACAAGCTCGACACCAGCAAGTATCCGGACATCGCCAAGGGAGCCTGGGTGGGCAACCATCTGACTGAAAGCTCTACAGCCAAGGCCGATGCCAACGGTTACATCGACATGACCGGCAAGGGCACCCGTACCTACGACAAGAAGCACTATCTCCGTCCGATTCCTTCAGGTCAGCTCGACCTCAACCCGAATCTCGGACAGAACCCCGGCTGGTAACAGTCAGGCTTAATACCTCTTAATTTGTCCGCGGGACCGAAAGTCTCGCGGACATTTCTTATATTTGCAGACTTAAATCTGACTTTGATATGTTCGAGAACCTACAGGAGAGACTTGAAAGGTCCTTCAAGATTTTGAAGGGCGAAGGCAGGATTACCGAAATAAACGTAGCCGAGACCCTTAAGGACATCCGCAGGGCCTTGCTGGATGCCGATGTCAGCTACAAGGTGGCGAAGGAATTCTGCGACAGGGTGAAGGTCAAGGCCATGGGCCAGAACGTCCTTACCGCAGTCAAGCCTCAGCAGATGATGGTCAAGATCGTCCATGACGAACTGGCCGAATTCATGGGCAGTTCCTCACAGGACATCAATATCAAGGGGAATCCCGGGATAGTCCTCGTCGCCGGTCTGAACGGATCCGGAAAGACCACGTTCTCGGCCAAGCTGGCTGCCAACATCAAGAGCAAACGAGGGATGAAGGTCCTGCTCGCTGCCTGCGACACCTTCCGTCCTGCCGCAATCGAACAGTTGAAAGTCCTGGGAGAGCAGATCGGAGTCGAAGTATATACCGAAGAAGGTGAGAAGGATCCCATCAGGATTGCCAGGAATGCCATAGCCAAGGCCAAGTCTGATGGCTATTCCGTAGTCATCATCGATACCGCGGGACGCCTGGCCGTCGACCAGGAGCTCATGGATGAGATCTCAGCCCTCCACAAGGCCGTGCAGCCTACCGAATCCCTGTTCGTGGTCGATGCCATGACCGGACAGGATGCCGTCGAGACGGCAAAGGTCTTCAACGAACGGCTCGATTTCGACGGAGTCGTACGTACGAAGAGGGACGGCGACACCAGGGGTGGGGCAGCC
>JAEEGI010012675.1_pt1 | contig 17996 bp, 8 predicted proteins | sample 8958751 | NCBI WGS metagenome assembly JAEEGI01 (sample SAMN16246545, study PRJNA631951) | gut metagenome | biome: gut microbiome; feature: rumen; material: KS-attached | host: Bos | place: Iran: Karaj | collected 2018-10 | reverse complement strand
GATGATGAAATTAATTTTGAAAAACAAATTTTAATAGATGCAGAAAAAACAGTAGAAAAAAAAATAGAAAAAAAAATAGAAACAAAAATTGAAGAGAAAATTGAAACTCAAGAAACTCAAAATAATGAAGAAAAAAATGAAAAAAAAAATGTTGAAGTTAAAAAAGAAAATGAAGAAAAAGTTAATGAAGAAAATAAAGAAGAAGAAAAAAAAAGTGAAGAAAATAAAAATCAAGATTTTGTTAATGATTATATTAAGAAATTAAATAAAGAAGAAGATCCTATTACTAAAGAAAGAAAAAAAAATGTTGCTGAAATTTTAAGAATTTTGAAAACTGATATTATTCTATGGAGTGGTAAAGATGAAGGTCATGTTAAATTTTAATATTTTATTTTTATTCATCAAATTCAAAAATATAAAAATATTAAAAATAATAAAAACATTAACTCTTAAAAGAAAAAAAAAAAATAAACCAAAATTTCTTTAAATAAAATATTTACAAAAAAATAAAATAAAATAAATTAAAAACTTATAAAAAAAATATAAATTAAATATACTCATACAGCCCTTTAACATTTTTACATAATTGTTTAACATTAATATTATCAGTATCCCAAATGAAAGTTAACTTATCTAACATCCATTTAATTTTTTGCATAGAAACTCCTTTAACATTATTATGACTGATTATAATATCTTTAACAGAAGCAAAAGTAACATAAAAGACACTTAAACTTTCATTCCAAGTACAATTAATTTTAGCAGGGAAAATTCCAAGAGAATTTAAATTAGAGTTTTTAAAACTAAAAGGGAAATTAATTTGAATTAAATTATTAGAATTAAAATTATTAACTCCACCATTTCCACAAAAATAAATTTTTCTATCTTCACTTAAAAAGTAAGAATTTCTTAATCCACAGCAAATATTAATAATTTTAAAATTAACATCAATCCACATTGGTTTATTAAAAGAACTTTTAATACTAATTCCACATTGTCCATTAGAGTTAGAACCCCAAGAATAAATTTTTCCATTTGAAGATAAAGCAATTGTATGTTTATAACCACATTTAACACTTATTATTTTATCTCCATTTTTAATAAATATTGATATTAATGTTGGTGTACTTCTTCCTTTAAAATCTCCTAATCCTAATTCACCTTTTGAATTTTTTGTTCCTCTAGAATAAATTAAACCTGAATTTGTTAAAAACATTACAAATGATTTTCCACATGAGATTTGCTTTATTTCTACTTTATTTCCAAAATTAAATGTATTTATTGAATCTTCATATATGTAATATATCATATTTTTTTTTTTAGTATCTGTTGCATATAAATGACTTGTTCTTGATGAAGAAATATAATTAAAATTATTATTTGAATATGATAAATGACTTGATGATAAATTATTTTTATTATCTAGTAAATATGAATCATTCCTTGTTGTACATATTTCATTATAAAATGTATTATTTGATTTATTTATTCCATTTTCAACATCACATTGTTTATTTTCATTCCAACCAAATGAAAATACTTTTCCCTTTGAATTTAATATTAAAGTATGACATTCTCCTAATTGAATATTAATAATATTTGATGAATATATTTTTTTTGATATTAATTCTATTTTCGAATATTTATCTATAAAATATTCATCATTCAAATAATGAATTGTTGAATTATATAAATCAATATCTATTATTTTACTAAAGAATAATATTTTTTTCACATATATATTTTCATTTTCTGATATATTCTTATATGAGGAATTTTTACTATTAAAATATTGTTTTATTCTTTTAATTTCATCATTATAATATTTACTATAATGTAATTCTAAATATTGATTAGTTAAATTTTCAAAACTTGCTTTTTGATTTAAATATTTTTTTACAGCTTTCTGTATTTTGATAATAGAATTTCTCATTGAATCAATTTTATTAACAGCTTTAATCATTTTCCAATAACCTCTTATTAAATCAGTTGAAAATTTTTTACAATGATATTTCATAAATGAAGAATAAGCTCTATAAAATGTTTGTATTTTTAATGCACTTTTTGTTAATATTCTCAAATATTTTTTTTGATTTATTAACTTTATCATTGTCTTATTATTTATTCTATATAACCACATTCTACAAAATGAATTTAATTTTATTGAAAATTCATATTTTTTTTTATATATTATTTTATCAAAGGATTTTTTTATTATTGAATATACATAATTTTTTATTTCTTTTCTATTTTTTAATATTTGCTTTGTTAAAAAATATCTTATATGAGGTATTATTTTTCTTATTGAATTCTTTATTTTTTTTATTTTTTTTCTTTCTAACATTCCTTTAAAAACTTTTTGAATTTGAATTATTTTTTTTTTCAAAAATAAAATTTTCTTTTTAACTTGATATTTTCTTATACTTGATTGTAAAAAAATTACATTTTGTAAATATAAAACTTCTTCTAATTTTTTTTTATATTTTCGATAAAAAATTTGAAGATAATTAATTACTCTTTTAAATTGTAAATATTTTTTTCTGGCTTTAAATCCAATCATTTTCATTGCAATTCTTTGAGCGAAAAATTTTTTACTCATATTTAATTCTTTTAATTTTTCTAATAATTTTTCATAGAAAGCTTTTTGCATAAAAATTTTAGTATTTCCCATTAAATATTTAGTTTCTTCTTTAGATTTATTATCATTCACCATAGAACTTTTTTTTTCTTTTGGTTTATTAGGAATTTTAGGTCTAATATTATTAACTCTTGCAACTTCAGAAGATAATTTAAAATCTATTAATTTATCTATTATTATTTTTGCTTTTTCTTTATTATCTAAATTATTTGAATTTTGAATTATATTTTCATTTACAACTCCAGCAAAAATTTCATTATTAAACTTTTCATATGGAATTTCTTCATCAAATTCTTCATTATAAAAATTTATTATTTCTAATATATCATTATATACAATTTGATTATAAATTAATCTAGGGAAAATTATTTTTTTTTCGAATTTGTTATTACTTTTAAGACATATAATATATTTATTTTTAAATTCAGAGAAATTAAATTTATATTGTTCAATATTAAAATGAGAATTAGAATCTAAAGAATTATTATTTGAACTTAATCCAAAATCAAAAATAGGATTTACAATACTTAAAAATTTATTAATAATATATCCTGATTTTCTAGGCTTTCCATTAGACATAATATAATCATCATATAAATTATCTTGTTTTTTTAATATTTGATTTTCAAAAAGAACTCCCATCATTATCATAGAAATTTCTTTAAATTCACTTGATAAAAATAAATCATAAACACTTTGAGGAACATTATTATAATTTTGATATATTATTTTATTTAAAGAATATTTACAAACTCCTTCAGTTTGATTTAAATAAAATTCAACTTGATTATTTGTATTATTTAAATTGAATTTAATTTGTTCATTTAAATTATATTTCTCAGTTAAATCTAAAAATTTTGTTGCTAAAACTAAATCTAAATTATCAATTACATTGTTTTGACAATAGTTAATAATAAAGTCAAACAAACCAAAAGTTTCACTTTCATATAATTCAAGTATATTAGAATTATTATGAAAATTCATCATATTTGCATTATCAGCTAAACCTTCTTTAATTAATTCATTCATTTTTTTTCTATATATTGTTTCTGAGAAAATGGATAATATTTTTTCATTAATATAATTTCCTAAGAAAGTTGATAAAGAAAATATATTTTCATCATTTGAATTATTATTCATTATATCATTTAAATTTGTATTTAAACAATTACCTGAAAAACCAGGAGAATCAAAAATTGAATAAATATGAATATTTGTATCACTTACTGGAATTGTATTTAAATAACTATTTATTTTTAATATTATCCATTGAAATATTTTATTATATGTTTCTTTACATAATATTTTTTTAAATGTAAATGCTTCTTCATGTGAAAATAATATTTTATCTACTTTTCCATCGATTAATTTATGAGTAAATAATAAAGTATTTTTTATTAAGTCGAAATTAATTTTTAACATTTTAGAAATATTATTTATTCCTTCTTCATTTTGAATATAAATTAAATTATTATTATCTTCATTTACTTCAATATTAATATTATTAAATATTATTATTGAAGATAATATTTTAAATATTAATTCAATTTCTAATTGAGAAAAATTTAATGATGAAAAAGCATTTGTTATTTCTTCAATTTTAAAAAGTTCCGAAATATGATTTTCTTCATTATTATTTAAATTTTCAGGAATTTGAATAAAAAGATTACTTTTCATTTCTTCATCATCACAATTAAATAAAGTATGAAAAATTAAAAAATCTTCAATATTAGAAGTGTCATTAAATAGAAATCCATAAATTTTATTAGCTCTAATTTTATAATTTTTTTTATCTAACATATCATAGAAAATATCATTTCTATACAAAAATTTAGAACTAACTTTACATTTTTTAGAATTATGATTTAAAGCACAACCAAAAACTTGAATAATTTTATTAGCATTTTTAATTTTATCTTCAATTGTAATTGTTTTATTATTTAAAGATTCACTTTCACTTGAATTAGAATTATTATTATTATTATTAGTTTTTTTATCAAAAAAATCAAAATTTGAATTTGAATCATTAGAAATATCTTTAGAATTCTTACAAAAAGAATTTAATATATTATTAAAAATAGTAGTTTTTCCACTATATAATTCTCCTCTGATAATTATATTTAATTTTCTATTATAGAACATTTCATCTAAATTTAAAGTAAAATCTTTATAAATTTTCATATCAAAACTTTCAATATCATAATTATAATTTAAATCATAAATTTTTTCATATGAATTTAACAAAAGTAATATTTCATTTCCAACTTTAGTAAAAATATAACCTTCTTCAAATCTACTTGATAAATTAGTATAAATATCCATATTTGTAAAAGGAAGAGGAATATCAACTAAATTATTTACTGTTTTTAAAAGAGGATTTGAAGGTAAAGGAAGAGTCATTTCATATTTTACTGTTGAATTATTTTTAAATGATGGTACATATACATTTATTTCTTTTTTAGGTCTATTTATTTGAATTATTGTTGCTTGAATATAAGGAAAATCTGTCTTTTCATCTATACGAGGATTTTCAAATGGATTTACATCGTTTTGAATTAATATTTTATTATTTGGTATTATATATGAATAAGATATTGTTGAGTCGTTTAATGAATTTTTGTCTGAGAGATTTGTGTTGTTCATTTTTTTAAAATTTTTAATTTTTTTTTAAAGTTTTTTAAAATTTTTTTTTTAATCATGGAGTTTAGAAATGGAGAGTTTTATTATAAAAGAAATAATGGGAAATATGCTATTTTTGCTGTTTTTCTTTTGTTAACTTTGGTTATTTTTTTCTTTGGAGGTGAATCCTCTGAAGAAAAGATTAAATATGAAGTTATTGAAATTGAAAATAAAGAAGATAATAAAGAAAAAAGTATAAATGAAAATAATATTAAAAATGAAAATAATGATAATAATAATAATTTAGATGATATGCCCCCTGATGTAAATTTAACTACTTTAAAAAAGAATATAAATAAAACTAAAGAAGATTATGCAAAATATATTGAAGAACAAAGATTATTATTTATTGAACAATCACATAAAATACAAACATTTTTTTTAATATTATTTTCTTCTATTTTGTTAGGTATGTATTTATGGAGTGGATATAAAATACAACAATCAAAATTAAAAAAAGGTAAAAAATCATCTTCATTAGAAAAAACAAACAACGAATATAAATTATTAATAAACGAAGATGAAATAGACGATTTATTTTCAGAATGAGTAAAAAAAAATCAAAAAAATATAATTAAAAAATATATAAAAAAATATAAAATTTAAAATTAAATAAATATAATAAATATTTTAAATAAAATCTAAATGATAACTATCCTCTTAGGATCCACAGGAGCAGTAGGAAGAGAATTACTTGAATGTCTTTTATCCTCATCAAAATATTCTCAAATAATTCTCCCTTTAAGAAATCCTCTTAAAGAATGGGAAAATTATCCATTAGAACAAAGAGAAAAAATGAAAATAATAAAATTAGAAAATTTTGATTGTTTAAATGGAACAAAAGAAGAATTAATAGAATTATTCGGAACAAATGAAATAAATTCATTTTTTAATTGTTTAGGAAGTGTAACAGCTAAAGGAGAAGAAGAATTAAGGAGGATAGATAAAACATATGCAATATATGGTAGTGAAGTATGTGAAAAATTAAATATAAATCATTATTCAATGATAAGTGCACGAGGAGTTTCAAAAGATTCTTGTATTTTATATATGAGAGTTAAAGCTGAAGCTGAAGAAGAAGTTTTAAAAAGAAATGTTAAATTTATTGATGTTTTTGAACCTGGTTTAATTAAAGGAAGAGCTAATGCAAGATGTGGAGAAAAATTTATGGGTTGCTTTTGTCCTTGTTGTTATGCTAATGTTCATGTTAAATCTTTAGCTAAAGCTATTATGCTTTTTGATTTAAAACTTTATGATTCTGATAATGAAAAAAAAAATATTAATGATGGATATAAGAGAATTGTTTCTAATGAAGAAATTTTAAATATTGTTATGGAAAAATAATATTAAGAGTTTTTAAAAAGGTTTTTATTTTAATTTTATTTTTTTTTTATTTTTTATGTATATTATTAAAGTATTATTATTATTTGAATTGTTATATTTATAATTATTAATCTCTTTTTTTTTATTTATATATGAAAATATTAGTTTTCTTCTTTTATGATTAAATTATCGGATATATTCATAGCACCATTACTTGTTTTTTTATTTACATTTTTTAAGATTTTATCCGATGTTTCAGAACTATCATATTCATAATCATCAAAATCTGAATCATCATAATCATCATAATCAAATTGGAAATTTTCAGTATTATTTAAATCAACTTCTCTAATATATTTAGATCTTTTACTATCTATATTTTTATGATATTTAATTATTCTATCTTCATAAATTAATTTAAATTCTTTATATTTAATATTAAAATCTTTTAATTGAATTGCTTTAAATTTAATTAATTCATCATAACTCTTAAGAGTATATTTATTTCCAATCCAAAAAATTAATAACATTAAATTAGTTACTTTATTACTATCATAAAAATTTTGAATAACATTATGATAATAATCTGTTATTCCACTACATAAATAATTATGATATATAACTAAATGATTAATATTTTTATTTATTTTAAAAATACATTTTTCCATTTTAACATCAAATCTTTTTATTATATAATTAAAAAAATCTGTGATTGTTGGTTCGAATTTTATTTTAGCTAAAAATGAACGATAATATTTATCTCTTAATAATTTTAATTGTATTTTTAAATTTAAAGAACGAAATAAATTATTATTAATTTGATTATAAGGTTTTTCTAAAGCAATATTAAGTTTACTTTCTTCATCAAAAGTATAATTTAATTTATGTGTTTTTAAAGTTTCTTTTACTTTTGTCATTTTATATTTTAAATAATGATCAAAATAAAGATTATATGATTTATTCTTTTCATTTTTACTATAAATTATTTTGATTTTTTGATAAGCTTTTAATTCTTTTTCAGAAGAAAATTCACATAATTTTAATAAAGAAGTAATAAAAGAAGAAAATAAAAATAAACTTATACAAATAGTAAAAATTAAAAAAATTTGTGTTGGTTTTGTTTTAATTTTTTTATCTCCAAAACCAGAATTTAAGGTTGATTGAATAATAATCCATAAACAATTATAAAAAGAATCTCTATAATTATTTTCAACAATATTTTCTAAAAGAGAATAAATATATGAAAAAGTAAATAAGAAAAAAATAAGAACAATTAAATAAAATAAAATTGGTGAATCTTGAATAAATTTTTTCAGGATTTTTTTATATACATTATTATTACCATAAAAATTCCAAATTCTAATATTTCTATAATATGTAGTAATTAAAAAGATTCTTGAAAGAGTATATAATCTTAAAAAACTTAAAACTACAAAAATCATATCAATAGAAAATATTGTTGTGAAATTATTATCTTCATCTTTATAAAAAATAAAATTATATGTTATATAAGGATATGGTTGAATTATATGAGCAATATATTCAAACAATAATTTTGTTATATTTTTCTTTGATGAAGGATATTTTAATTTAATATTTAAAATATATTTTAATATTGAGATTTCTTTATAAATTATTCTTCTTATTGTTATGAATATTATTGAAATACAACTTAATATTAATCCTATTAATCTATATAAATTTATTTTTGAATTTAATTTTAGATTATTTTTTAATAATAAATGATATGATAAACTCAATAAAATTAAAGAAATTATATCTAAAATGGATACTATAAATATATCAATTATATTTAATTTTTTCTTCTGAGATAAATATAAATTTAATATACTTTTATAATCATAATCTTTTAATTTAAGAAATAATTTTTTATTTCCAAATGCATCTTTTAATATTATTTTATCTCTTTTCTTTTTCCAAGAATAAATTCTTTTTCTATTTAAATGTATCACCGAAGAATGAGATTTTCTTGAATAAAAATTTTTTTTATTCCCATTGTCTGAATCATAATTCATATCATTTGGTATTTTATTTTGGGTTAAACTATGATAATAAGCAAATTTTTTTTCATTTAATCTGTTTTGTAAACAATTTTTTGGAGAAAGAGTTCCTTCCATAAATCAATTTTTAATCATTTAAATAATTATTAAATATAAAAGAAAATGTTTGAAGGAAGTAAAAATTAAATTTTCAAAAAAAAACTTAAAGAATAATATATTTAATTTAATAATTGATTCTTTTTAATGAAATTAATTATAAAATTAATTTATTAATTAATATCAAAATCACAAAAGAAGAATTACTTTTTTTCAAATAAAACTATACTTAATTTAAATATATAAATTAAAAATTATTTTTCTCAATAAATTGATAAATAATATAAAATAAATACCTTTCATTATAAAATATAAAATAATTATAAAAAAATGATAGTGGAAGAAAAAGAAGAAGAAAGAAAAATAGAAAATCAAACAAAACAAAAGTTGAAAATCCAATTCAAAAAAAATTTAAAATTAAAACCAATAGCAATATTAGATAAGGATTATTACCTAATAAAAAAATTAGGTAAAGGATCAACATCAACAGTTTATCTTGGATTTTCTCCTCGAGATCCAAGTCATAAATTATATTCTTTTAAAATAATAAAAAAAAATTCCGAAATAAATGAAAATTTATTTTTTAAAGAAGTATCAATTTTATCTCAATTAAATCATAAAAATATATTACAAATATATAAAAGTGGAGAATCTGAAATAAAAAAATCAAATAAAAAAATAAAGAAAGTATATTATATAATAGAAGAATATATGAAATACGGAGAAATATTAGAGTATATATATTTAACAAAAGGATTTGGTGAAAATTATGGAAGAATTATATTTTTATCTTTATTAAACGCAATAGAGTATCTTCACGATAATAATATAGTTCATAGAGATATTAAAGCAGATAATATAATGATAAATTCAGATATAGAAATAAAATTAGTAGATTTTGGATTTGCAAATAATTTAAATATAGGGAAATTAAATACTTTTTTAGGAACTCCAAATTATGCTGCTCCAGAATTACATTTAAAAATTCCTTATTATGGTAAAAGCAATGATATTTTCAGTTTAGGAGTTACTTTATTTATTATTGTTACTGGAACTTTACCTTTTAAACTTCCTTTACCTAATGACCCTTTATATCAATATATTTATAAAAATGATTATATTGCCTTTTGGATTAAAAGAAAATTAAATTTAAGCCAAAGTTTCATGGAATTATTTGAAAGTTTAGTTGCTTTTGATTATAGTCAAAGACCTACTATCAGTGAAATTAGAAATTGTCAATGGATGAAAGAGATTAATTTAAATTTAATTGATTCTTTGAAAGATGAAATTAAAAAAAGATTTTGCTTTATTAAAAATAAAGAAAAAAAAAGTAATGGGATAATTAAAGAAGGTAATGTTTATAAGTAAAATTAACATATTTTAATAATTTTATTTGTTTTTTATTTTTAGGAAAATTAGATTAAAGGAATTTGATAATATATAGTTTTAGGGAATTAATTTATTATTATTTTAATGATAAATGAATATTTCAAATTATTTATTAAATTAGCATTTAAGAATGTAAATATTTTGGTTTTTTAATATTTACATTTTTTTCATAATTTAATAAATTTCCTTGAATTTATCTTTATCATTATTATTATTATTATCATTTTTTTCATCTTAATTTAAAACTTTATTAATATAATAAATAGAATGATATTTCAATAATAAAAATAATTATCTTAAATAAAAAAACTGATGAAAAGTTTAACTTCCAATTAATTTAAAACCATTTATAAAACAATGTAAAATAATAGAATGTTCAAATAAATTTATATGTATTTTAAAAGGAGGATATTATGATATTATTTTGGTTTTATTTGTTCTAAATATTCATTATTTAATTCTTCTATTTCTTTTTCAACAACCATAAATTTAATAATATACTTGAATTTAATCTTCTATTAAAAAATAATCTAAATTATTTGCTGACTCTAATTCAGTTTTTGTATCTAAATCTTTTGAATTTAATAAATAATCTTAATCATTTAAATTTGTCATTTCAAGAAAATCAATTTTTTTTTTCTCAATTACATTTTTATTTTTTTAAATATTTTTTAATAATTAAGATTTTTAAAAAATATATTATTTTTTATTTTAAATTTGATAATTATTAATTGGTGAAATTCCCTTTACAAAATCTTCATAAGATAACATTAAATCTTGATCATAATCAAATCTACTGAAAAGAATATTAATTCCCAATTCAGTTAAATTATCTTTTTTATCAGCTCCCGCAACTAAAAAATTATAAACCATTCTTTTATCAATTTTTCTTGCTTTTGGAAATCCTTGTCCTTTTAAAATTAAGAATTCTTCATAAGGAGAAAAGTTTTTATTATTTACATATTGCATTTTTAATTTTTCTATTTTTTCTTCTAAAGTTAAAGTAGCTTGAAAAATTTGAATAATTAATTGTTTTGAGTCATTAGAAATTTCTTCTGAATTTAATTCAATTAATTTATCTCCTTTATCTAATTGATCAAAAGGAATTAACATTTTTTTAAAGTCATTATAAATTAAATAATCTTCATTATCTGAATAATTATGAAAAACTAAATTAATTTCTACATTAGTTGGTGAAATATTAAATTCATTATAAAGAGTATTTTTAAAATTATCTTTTGTTATCATATTTTGTTCATCTTTATCAAATATATAAAATAATTCAATTGGAATTATTTCATTATTTATATAAACTTGTTTTCTTAAATTATATAATATTGTTTCATATTGAATTACTGATAATAGAAATTGATGTAAATTTATTTTTTGATATTTTTCTATTTGATTTTTTATTCCTTGTTTTAATAAATTTAAACTGTCAAAAGAGTTTGATAAATTTGTATTGTTTTTATTAAAGTTTATCATTTCTTTTGACACAACAAATAATTTAAATATATTTTTTAATTGAGAATATGATATTTTTCTATTTTCATCTGCTTTTAAATAATATAAGATTATTTTCATCTCATTATGATATAATTCAATGTTATAATCAAGACAAAATTTTTCTAACATATTTTCATTTATATAATTTGCTCCGTTTGGATTTAATAATTTTATTATATCATAAACAGTAAAAATTTGATCTTCGAAAAACTTATCTAAAGAAAAGGAAATATTTGTAATTAATTTTATTTCATTTAAAATTACTTTACTGAATATTTGTTGTAAATCAAAATCTATATTTTCTATATTTTCTTTAAAATCTACTTTTGAAGCAATATAAGTTTTTGGAAATAATAATTGTTTAAAGTCATTATAAGTTAAAAAAGAATCATTTATTGATGAATTTTGCATTCCAAAATGAATTATTAATAATTGTAATAAACTAATTGGAATTTTTACTGAATTTGATATTAAAAAATTATATAAATCTGTTACTGTGATTACTCCTATTTTCTTTTTATCAATTAATTTACATAATGTATCATAATTAAATTGAGGATTTTTAAATAAACTTATTTTTGGTTTTTCTAAAAATTTCGCACCATTGATAATAGTTAATAAAAGATTTTTTAAATTTGAAATTAAAAGAGTTTTCGACATTAATTTAAAAAAAAACTAAAATAAAAAAAAAAATTAAAAAAGAAAGAAAAAAAAATGAATTTAGAAGACTTAAAAAAATCACCATATGACACATTAAAGACAGAATACAATTCAAAAATTCACACATCAAAAAATTTGAAAATAAAATGTTCAACATCAAATAGTATAGAAGTAAATTGGTTAAATGAGAGTCCAATAGAAATAAAAGAGAATGAAATATTAAAAAATTTAGAAGAAGTGAATGTAACATATAAAAGCACAAAATATTTTGATGGTAAAAACAAAGGGTCTCCCCTTGATTTACATACTTCAATAATTTATCATCCAAAAATGAAAAAAGCTTCAAAAATAATAATATTTATTCCAGGAGGAGGATTTGTTCAATGTAAATATTCAACAGCAAAAATAAATGAAAAAAAATATTTTGCTTCATTTGGTTATTCAATAGTATCAATTGAATATCATATTATAGGACAAGGAATATATAAAGATGCATTAGATGATATTTTAGATTTAATAAATTTTCTTAAAGAAAATAAAGAAAAATATAATTTAGATATTAATAATATTTCCTTATATGGAAGTTCTGCAGGAGGTTATCTTGCAACTTTATTTTCAATAAAAGAAAAAATTAAAGAAATTAAATGTTGTGTTATTTTATATGGAATTTGTTCTTTGGGAAAAACTGGAGATGATTTTGATGATGAAGGTAAATTATCTCATTTAGATAAAAATAGTGTTGAAAGTCATTTTATTTTTGGAGTTTATAGTAATAAATCTATTTTAGATAATGTTGATGAAGTTAATTTAAGTGATCCTTTATTTTATATTAATGGAAAAGAAGTTCCTTTTCTTTTGTTTACTGGTGATGAAGATAATTTAGTTAGTCCTAGTCAATCTTTAAATTTACATAATAAATTATTGGAATTTGGAGTCAAGAGTATTAGATATTCTTTACAAGGGGCTACTCATGGAAAAGGAGGATTTAATTGTGAAAAGTGTATGAAAGTTATCTTAGAATTTTTAGAAGAAAATTTAAAATAAAAGAAAATGATTATTTATATTGCTTTTATATTATTTTTTAAATGGATTTTTTTAATAATTATAATAAATTTTATTATATTTTTAAATATAAAATATTGATTATGAATATAATAAAAAAAGATTTGATATTAATAGAAAAGCCTCTTTAGCTCAGCGGTAGAGCGCCAGCCTTTTAAGCTGGTGGTCGAGGGTTCGATCCCCTCAGGGGGCGCGCATTTTTAGTTTAAAAGAAAAATTAACAATGTATGATGAAATAAAACAAGTATGAATAAGATGATACTTTTAAGATTTAGGGAATATTAATATGAGTAAGATGCTTGAGTCTCTTCTTTTTTTTATTTAATTAATATAAAATATGAGCCTATTTGTGGAATTAAACTAACTAAATAAGGCCCATTTTTAGTGATTAAAAAAGAAAACAAAGCAATACTATTTATTAAGATTTTTATTAAAGATATATTATAAATTAGATAATAATTAAAAAAGAAGAGAATTGTTGAAATTCTTTCTTTATTTTAATGTTAAGACAAACAAGCATGCTTGACAAATAAATAAACTAAACATATATGAGTTATTATATTTTTAATTAGTCTGTTTGTTGTTTTAACATATTAAAAATAAAACAAAAATTTATTAAAATGATTTTTAATGTTTTTTTTTGTGTTGAATGTTATTATTTTATTTTTTATATTTTAGATATTTTTTAGGAATCTTGATTGATTACATTAAAATTTGATTTGAATGTTTTAAACTTATCTTTTAATTATCTTTCTTATATAAAAGAAATATTAAATTATTTTTCAATTAATTTTTATTAAATAACATTGATTATTTATTGAATTATTTGATAAATATATTACTTGATTAATATTATATATTTTCATTGTTACAATATTATATGTATAAAATTTAATTTTTCTGATATTTAATAAGAAACATTTATAAATTATAATATTTTAAATAAAAAATAAATTGAAAATATATCAAAAAATGAATTTAAAAATTTAAATTATTTTATGTCCACTGATTGTTTAAATAAAATATTAAAAAAAATAGATTTATTTTGTACTCCAATAACTTTTAGAATAGAAAATTCATATGATTATCATTCTTCAATAGGAGGATTATTTACAATACTTTTTATTCTTTTTTCACTATTTTATTTCTGTTATATGGGATATTTTTTTATAATAAGAGATAACGTTTCATTTATATATTCAAGAAGAATAATAGAAACAGAACCATATATAAATTTAACAAAAGTAGAATTTAAATTTGCTTTTGGATTACAATATGCAGATGCTGATGAAGATGTATTAATTGAATTAGGAAAATATTTTGATTTTTCTTTTAGATTTGTTGAATGGATTGGAGAAAGAAATATAACTTATATTCCATTTAATTATAAAAGATGTGAAAAAAGTGATTTTTTAAATAAAGTAGATGATCAATTTGAAATAAATAGAATAGAAGATTTATTTTGTCCTGATGATTCATCTATTGATAATTATACTATTAATGGTGCTTATGTTGATGATTATTTTAGATATATTGAAGTTAAAGTTTTATTAAGTGAATATTCATTAAATAATTTTAAAGAATTTCAAAATATAATGTTAAATACTCGATTAGAAATGGTTCTATTTTTTTTAGATAAAGCAATAGATTATGAAAATAGAACTTTACCTTTACCTTATCATTTTGGTTTTTCATATAAAGGATTAGATCCAAATTTTAAAAAAGAAACGAATATATATTTATCATGTATAGAATTTTATAATGATGAAAATTGGTTTTTTGAAAGACCAAAAATACAAAATGAAGCAATGTACGATCAATCAGTTGATACATTTATATATTTATCAAATAGAGAAGATAATAATGCAAATTTAGGGATTTATAATATTGAAGCAAGTTCAAATGTTTTTGTTTTAAATAGAAAATATGAAAAACTTCCTACTTTTTTTGCTAAAGTTACTGGAATTTTAAGTGCTATTAATCTTATTTGTAACATTATCAATGAATATATTAATCGAATTTATATTAATGAATATATAATTCATAAAACAATGAAATATAGAGGTAATAATAATATTAATGTTGAAGATATTCTTTTTAAATTAAATAAATTTGGAATTGATAAAAAAAAAAATTTTCATCAAAAAATGAATTCTGATGTTGAAATTAATTTTAATTTCGATACTATTACTACTGATTCTAAAAATTCTACTTTGAATAAAAATTTAAAAGATAATTCAAATGAAAAATCAATTCCAATTCCAGTTAAAAAAGATAAAAATTTACCTGAATTATTAGTGAATGAAAAAAAGAAATATCATAAAAGTGAAAATGTAAATGGAACAAAATTAACTGAAGAACAAAAAATAATTTACAGGAATAAACATATAAGATTAAGTAAAACTACTTTAATTCAAAAAGATTTTTCAAAAATGAATATTATGAAAATTTTAAGTTCTTTTTGTTGTTTTTGTTTTAGTAAAAAACAAAAATTAAGAAATTATTTTTTTAAACAAGCTTCTCAAAAAATTAATTGTTATTTAGATATTAAATCTTTTGTTGAAAGAGTATTTGAACATGAGTTAATTTTACAATTATTATTTAATTGGGATGAATATTGTATATTTAAATTTTTATCTAAACCAAATGTTAAAGTTCGAAATTCAGAAATTTTAATTTTTCAAAATTCTTTTAATTCTGAATTTTGTTTAAATCAAAATAATGATAATAATATTATTAATAATTTAATTCAATCTTATAATTCAATTATATTAAAAGAAAAAAAAAGTAAATTGTCAAAACAATTATTAGAATTTATGGAAGAACAAATAGATTTTTTAAGTTGAATTTATGTATTTATAAAGAATATAAATAATAATAATATTATTTAAAATAATGAAGAGATTCATAGGTAATAATTACTTAAAGGGATTATGGTAAGATTTATTTAATTTTTTTTTTGTTTTAAAAATTTTTTTATTGAAAAACTCAATATATAATATATATAAAGTATTTATTTATAAAATAAGTTTAGAAAGGTTTAAAATAATAACAAAATTGAAATAATATATTTTTAAAGACTTTTATAAATATATATTTGTTTAAAAGATAATTATTAATTAAACTTATTTCTTTAGTTTTGTGAAAATAAATTAAATGTATTATCATCTAATAAATCCATAATATTTGAGTTAATATGAATTAAATTTTGATATAATTCTTCAATATTTTTATATTCTATACAATCTTTTTCTTTATCTTTAAAAGAATTAATATAACGTTCAATAATTTTAATATATTTCATTAAATTTTCTTTACTATTTTTTTCTTGATAAGCTAAAGAAACAATTTTTAAAATAACTTTTTTATCATATAAAAATTTTAACATTTCTATATTTTTTGTAGAACTCAAATTAAACATTATATCACATATTATATCATGAATAAAATTATCACACGATTGAATTAAATAATTAAAACTAGTTTCATTAAAAATAATACAATTGATTAAACATCTTTTATATTCATATTTAGTAGCAGAAAGATTAAATAATCCAAATAAAGAATATAAAATGATTTGTTTTTCTTGTGGAAATTGTTTTAAAATATTTTCATAAAAATCAACAACTCTCATTTTAATTAAATCTTCAATTAATTGATTACTTCCACAAAGTAAATTAGAAATAATTTTAACACTACAAAGAACAATTTCAATATTATCATTTTTAAATTTTGATTTTAAAATTTTAACAACAGCTCCTTCTTTTTCAATTTTTAATAATAAATCTTTATCTGATATTTCACTTACATATGATAATATTTTATAAGAAAGATAATAAGAAGCATAATTTTTATTGAATAAATTCATACAACTTATTTTAATTATTTCATTTAAAATATTTTTATCTCTTTCATTCTTTTTATTATATTTTAAACTATGAACTAAAGTAGAAAAAAATTGCAAACAATATTGTGATAATTCAACGTCACAAATTTCTAAATTAGATAAATCAATTATTTTTTCTATTATATTATGATTAAAAAGTATTGTTTTATATTTTTCATGAATAACTAAGTCATCTAACATCCAAAGAATAGAAATAATAATTTGATCATAATTTGAATTTAAAAGATTTAAATATAACATTAATAATTTTTCTGAAATTATACTTAATAAAAAATCTATATCTGAAGAACCATTAACTTGAATATTTATAAAAATCCAAATTATTTCATTAACTATTTGAATATCATTATTATATGTTTGAAGAATTAAACCTAATAAATCTAATGTTTTAAATTGTTTTATTATTTCAATATCTTCATTTGTAAAATCATTATTTACTGAATATTCTTTTAATAAGTGAATTGCATATTTTATATAACTTATATTTTGAGAAGATAAATAATCAGTTATTTTATATATTTCTTCTTTTAATAAATTAAAATTTATTTTATGTTCTTTTCTTATATTTAAAAGTTCTTCATTAATTTCTAATTCGGATTGTAAGTTATTTATATTTGTATTATTTAATCTTTTTTTTAATAAATTTTCATTTATTTTTTTCTTTCTTAATGTAAGTTTATTATTTTCTCTTTCTTCATTTAAAGAAATATTTTTT
>JAEEGI010012673.1_pt1 | contig 18003 bp, 10 predicted proteins | sample 8958751 | NCBI WGS metagenome assembly JAEEGI01 (sample SAMN16246545, study PRJNA631951) | gut metagenome | biome: gut microbiome; feature: rumen; material: KS-attached | host: Bos | place: Iran: Karaj | collected 2018-10 | reverse complement strand
TCGAAAGCAGTGCTCTCGATATCGGATCTGTAAACGGAGGTTGCAAGCCTGCGGGCTCCCTTCTTCACGAATTTCGAGAAATGCCCGATGTAGTAGTAGCTGAGGCGTTTTTCATAGTCGGTGAAGTCGTCGTTGCACATTATGGGTGCGGCGCAGAAGTTTCCGACATGGTTGATGCCGCCCTTCGCATCGAGGAGAAGGTTCCAGTCCAGTATGCCCGTTGCTCCGGAAGCGAGGTTTCCGAGCATATCATGTCCGTACATCTCTGCCTTTCTGACTTCGTTCGAATCCGCGAAGCGGCTGTATTCCACGCAGCCTTCCGTGAAGATCAGTTCCTTGCTCGGGAACCTGTCCTGTGTCAGGCGGATCGCATCAAAGTGGTCGCCCGTGTACCAGTGGAAGGCGAAGCCGCCGATGTACTTGTCAGCGCCGGGAACGCTCATCGCACCGCAGGCACGGTCAAAAAGGATCTCTTTGTTGTGGTCCCAGACGAAGATCTTCACATCCGAAAGTCCGGCAGCTTCAAGAGCGGGTCCGAGGAACGAAGCGGCGAAAGTGCCCTCTTCCTCGGCGGAATATATGCACGATTCCCAGGTCTGAACCGCAGCGGGCTCATTCTGTACGGAGATCATTGAGATGTTCACACCGCGCTTTTTGTACTCCTGCACGAACTTCACCATGTAGGCTGCCCAGTCGCCGTAGAACTCCTTTTTAAGCTGTCCGCCGTTCTTCATGTCTCCGTTTGTCTTCATGTAGGCCGGCGGGCTCCAGGGCGAAGCGAGGAGTTCAAGGCTGCCGTGTTCCGAAGCTTCTTTCAGCATCGGAAGGATGTACTCGTCGTCGACCGAAAGGTCAAATGCGCTCAAGGGCTCGGAAGCATCCTTGAGGTAGGCATAGTCGCCCGTCGAGAAATCGCAGCTGTTGATGTGGACACGGCCGAGGTTGTAATTCAGGCCGTCTTTTCCGAAGTAGTCCCTGAAGAACTGCTTCCTCTTGCTTTCCGGTAATTTTGAAACGTTGATACCGCTACTCTGTGTGAACGCACCGCCGAAACCGCGAATCGTCTGAAACTTGCAGTCTCTGTATATGCGCACTGTCTGCATTGCGTTCTCGCCTTTTTCAAAGTCTGTCATTTCAGACCAATACTGTTTTTTAGCATCGTTTGTTACATATGCCTTCATAACACTCTCCCGATCCGACTTTCGGCCGGATCATCCTTTCTCCCGTACGGGTTATTCTGTGACATTTTCCTGCGCGATCTTGTAAAAGAAGAGGAGGAGCCAGCTCGCCGCGCCGGTAAGGTAGGGATACATTCCGCGCCCCTTGGGGTCGAAGTACTCGGGAATGCCCGGGTAGATGCGGCTCCCGGCAAAAGTCATGCTCTGCTTTACGAGCTGCGCGACCACTTTCAGTGCAGCTTCCTTAAAGCCTCTTGTCAGTAGGGCATATGCATACATTACCGCCATGTGGCAGAAAACAGCGCCGTTTTCTTTGGTTCCGTATGCAAAGCCGAACATTCTTCCGAGATTGTGCGCGTAATACTCTTCGTTTCCAAATCTCGTGTTTAATCTGTAACCGCCCGAAACCTCGCTGAAGAGGTATTTGTCGGCAGTTTTTATCATTTTTTCGACGTCGCTTTCGGACGCGATCCCCGACATGATCGAGAAAACAGCTCCCGTCAGCATGATCCTGCCGTCTTCAAGGCTTTCAACAGCTTTTCCTTCATTATCGTAATAGCCGTTTATCCAGCCGTATTCTCCGTCGTAAATGAATTCATTTTCCTTTATATGCTTTGAAAACGCCGCAGAAACAGCGTCAAGTTCGTCTGCCAGAAGTATTGCGTCGATCTCACATTTAACGCCCGACACGTCATGGCGAACGGATTGGCAATATCCTTTAAGAAGCGCCTGCTTTTCCCTTGCGAACGCTTTGATCCGCTCTTTTGAATCCTTCAGAGGCTGTTCCGTCTCTTTTTTGCAAAGTTCGGAAAGCCCCGCTGCAAGATCTGCGATCTCTTTAAGGATAGAGACTTTTCCGCCGCGTTTTCTTAAGTACCCTGCCATTTCTTTAAGGTTACCCGCATATGCAGCCGTGAAAGCAACGCTCTCGCCCTTTTTGTCAGCCATGTCGAGGGCATCGTTCCAGTCTGCCCCGCGAAGTAGCATGTTGCCGTTTTCTCCGACATCGCAGGCAACCGTGAGATGCATGAGGAGCATATGCTCGAAAAGCGATCCGCGGTAGATCCTGCCGGTTGAATCCTTGAGAAGAGTTTCCGTCTTCTTGTCATCAAAGCACTTTTTTCCGCCGTGGACATCGTTGCTCTCATCGTCAACGTCTCTCGCCCTCATGGCAAGCCTGTCCTTAAAGTAGACCTGCTCGGTCTCAAGGATGTCCGTATCTCCCGAAAGATCCGTGTAGAGTTTCATCGTGATCCATGTCCAAACGCCGTGATCCATCCAGACTCTGGCGATCCCGTTACGATCCGCAACGAATTCACCCGGCTCTTTCCCGATGATCGTCGCATTTGTTCCGTCAGCACGTACGCCTGCGAAGTTGTTTATGAGAAGGTCGCGAACGGACTTCGGATCGCCGAGCATGAGTGCAAGGCAGTCCTGCCAGAGATCTCTCCAGCCTCTTCCGCCCTTGCCGTAATCGTGGTAGGGAAGGAATGAGCAGCCGAAGATACGGCGAAGCACAGGTTCCGCGGAAACCCAGAGAAGGTAGTTTTCCGCATCGGAAAGCTCCAGTCCCGCTGCCTTTGCGATCGTTTCGGCAGAGCCTTTGCACTTGGAAAGACCTTCCTTCGAAAGACGGGTCCAGTGGGAAATGTTCCTGTCGAGAGCTTCCTTTGTAAGCCCGGAGGAACCATAGTTTTTAAGCATCTCGGGGATTTTTTCGGATGCGTTGTCATCTGCTCCGATAAAGATGATGTATTCAAACGAAGCACCGGGAGCGAGTTCTTTCATTTCAAACTCAAGTCCTCCGACCGCTTCGACGCCTTCAAATCTTTCTCCCGCAGGCACATTGTTACCGGCTTTGAGTCCCAGAGGGCGCTCAAAGTCGCCGCCTTCGGAAATAATATGCCCGACTGTCGGGTAAAAGGCTGCGGGTGCTTTTCCGCTTCCGTCGCAGCCGACAACAAAGTAGGTCGTGTGATTCTTTAAATGTCCGCGCTCATCGAAACTCAAAGTGGGAGTCACGGTAACGCCGTTTTTCACGGTTTCGATGCGGTGTAAAAGGCTTGTCACGTGCCTGTGATCACGGAGATTGTCCGCCGAGCGGGCATATAAGGGGATGACGGATACGGGCGTGAAGCTCACATTTTTGTCTCCCGTGTTCGTGAGACGGACACGCATGATCTCGCATTTAAAGCTTTCAACAGGCGCAAAGTCCAGGATCTCCGCCTTGATGCGGTCTGAACCGTGTGTGATCGTGTTTTCGACCTCGTGCCACAAAAGTCCTGCGCGAACAGTCGTGCCGCTGCCGGTCTCCTCATCCCTCTCCGCTTTCTGCCAAACGGAATTTCCCGTAGCGGAGCGCAGCACGCCGTCCTCAAAGCGGAGCCAGAAGTTACGCGCATTCCTGTTGTTATGGAGGTTCTCGACGCTTGTGGGCTCAAGGATGAACCTATTCTTGTCAAGCATCAGATCTCCGCCGAGAGTGGGTGTGAGGGATCCCATGATCCCCGCATCGTTACATATAGGAAAATACAGATAGGAATTCCTATCCGCATTCTCAAGTTCAAATGTTCCGTTGTTATCGATAAATCTGTACATATTTTTTCCTCTGAAATGAAAATGAACTTCTAACCGCATCGGAATGCATGATAATTGCCTTCGGCAAGCATTCCTCCTGTCCTCAAAGGGTCATTCGGCCGCCAGCTTGCAGGATTCGCGGAGCACCAGGGTGGGCTTTAGCTTCTGGCAGGTGCCGAAGTCATCACCTTCCTGGCGGACCAGGCGGATGATCTCGGTGGCACTTCGGCTGCCCAGTTCCACAACGGGGGCATGTACCGTGGTAAGTGCTGGACGATAGAGGGGGGCAAGGATGGAATCATCGAAGCCCACGACACTGATCTGATCCGGCACCCGGATCCCCATGGCGGTGAGGGCGCGTATGCTTCCCTGAGCCATTTCGTCGTTTGCACAGAAGAAGGCGTCCGGGAGTTCTCCTCCACGCATCAGGAGCTTGTACATCTCGCTGTAGGCCACAGCTTCTTCAAAGTAGCCGTTCAGCATGAATTTTTCCTCAACGGGAAGGGAAAAACGTCTTAAAGTCTCTTTAAAAGCATTGAATCTCGCTTTTTCATCGAAGTTGTCAACACCGTGGAAGTAGCCGATCCTTCTGTGTCCGAGCTTAACGAGGTACTCTACCGCCTGAGTCACGCCGTAGCCGTTGTCGATGACCACGCTGGACACCTTCCCGGACTTGTACTCACGGTCGATGAAAACGATGGGCATGTTGAGGCGCTCAAGGCGGTCGATGTAATTGTCGCTTAAGCCGTCGTTCATGATGATCGCACCCTCAACTCCGGAGCTCAATATCATGCTGTAGATCTCTTCACTGGTGTTTTCGTTGCTGACGTAGATGTTCAGTATGTAACCGTTGATCTTACACTGCAGATGCACGGCCTGAACCAGCTGTCTGTAGAAATCACCCTGTACGCTGGATACAAACAGACCTATGGTATTCTTTTTATTTGTCTTCAGATACTTGGCGTTCACGTTTGGGACGTACTTAAGCCGCTCCACGACTTCCATTACCTTTTTTGTGGTCTCCTGACTCACGTTCCCCACATTGTTCAAAACGTTGGAAACCGTGGAGATCGCCACGCCCGCTTCCCGTGCAACATCTTTAATGGTTACCATTTCATTTCCTCCAGAGTAACGGTACTTTTAAGTCCGCTCCTCAATCCTCTTTTTATCACTTGTTCCAGGCAGATTTCTTTGTTCTGTCAACATTGTACAGACCCCAGTGCTTTTCAGGCTCCGTGGGATCCTCGCTTCCTTTCCAGGGTTCATCGAAGGCTTCAAAAAGGAACACCTGTATGTCTTCACTTTCCGCCCATTTCCAAAGGCTTTCGATGTACTTTACCTGATACTCTTCATTTGCCTGGGCACTGCTCATACCCTTGTCGTTGCTCATGGTGGCCCAGCCGCATTCCGTGAAGATCACTTCCTTGTCGGGGTACTTTCCCTTGATCAGGGCATAGTCCTGCTTGTTCATTTCCAGCGCCTTGTCCACCGCAACACCGTTCCAGAGGGGATAGCTGTGGATTGAGATGATGTCGATGATCTTCACGAGCTCCTCGAGAGCGAGCCACTCATGAGTGCCTTCGTTGTAGGTCACGGGCTGCTTGCACCCGTCCTTAAGCTTATGGGCAAATTCAACGAGACGGTCCGCAGTCACAAGATCCGCGCCCCAGGAAGGCCTGTTCTCATTGCCGACGGACACACACATGATCTCTTTGTCGTATTCGTTTGCAAGGGTGATCAGATTTTTGATCATCCTGTCGTTGTAAGCCGCATTCTTCTGCAGTCTTGATGCGTTCAGCGATTCCTTAACCCAGGGACAGCCGATGTTATTGAACTCACGCTTGGGGTCGATCCCGAGCATCACCTTTAAGGGGAGCCTGTTGTCGCGTATCACACGGAGAGCCGTGCGGGCATGCGCTCCTGGCTCGTACATACGGATGTATCTGTATCCGTCAGCCACAAGGAGTCGCAGATCCTCTTCCACCTGACTGTAACCCGGGCATATGCCTGTAAGAGGGGACTGCCCTTCTCTGTAACCCGAATAGCATATAGCTTTTTCTGTAGGCCAATATTTCATAATTAAACCTCTGTCATAATCTCTTTTTTATCTCAATTCGGCGTCGATGCGGACAAAGCTGCCTTCTCTGAGTCTTTGAGCCATCTCGCCGGAAAGCGTGTCGCCGTCGCAAAGAACGGTTTCTCCGCCTGTTGTCAAAAGCTTCATTGAAACCACCTTGACGCTGTCCTTACCGTAAGTGTTCCTGCGTTCGGGGTTGTGGTACACAACTCTCGTCTGTCCCATGAAAGTCCAGGAAGCAACACCGTCTTCGGTGAAAAAGTCACCGGGAAGAGCAGGCGCAAATGTTGTTTTAAGAGTACCGTCTTCAAAACGGAACACCTTTTCGCCCATGAACATGCGGATCCACATTCCGAGAAGCTCTGTGGTGGAGCCGGAAAGTCTTGCAACAAAGCCTCTTCCGTGCACTCTTTCATCCGGATTTGCACTTGATGCGATGAAGGAGGAATTTTCCAGTGTACTCCTTCCGTAAACCGCGGGATCCATGAAGGGGATCATGGCAGTCTTCGCTGCTTCGTAGAACTCGTCATAGAGTCCGTTCTTAAGGAGTGCATAGAGATACTTATATTCCATGTGAAGGAAGATGCTCTCTCTTTCAAGCCATCCGGGAGTAAAGGCACGTACACGGCCATAGGAATGGGAAAGCTTTTCAATAGATTCGCTTGTTTTAAACATCTTGAGTTTTTTATCGTAAAGGTCGCTCGCCATAACTGCGGCATGAACCTTCTTTGCATCATCCGCTCCGGAAGCGAGGTAACGGGCGGGGCCTTCAAGGAAGCGGGGAACATTAAGTACCTTAAAGCCCTTTGCCCTCACGTTCTTTCTTCCGCTCTCGTCACATGTATCCAGCACATCGTAATCTGTAACTTCGTATGTGAAGTAGGTGGGGATCTCTCCTCCGAAGATTGCCTTCGCTTTTTCTATGCCTGCGTTGACCTTTTCAAGTGCGGCAGTGAGGAATGTCAGCGCATCTCCTGAAGAAAGCACGGACATTTCACCCGACAAAGGCTTGTAGATCTTCCTGCGGTACTTCTCTCTCGCAGTTGCGACAGCATCCCAGTACTCGTGATCCTCAGTTCCGAAATTTCCGTTCTTTTCGAGAGCGGCATCGAGAGGAAGAGGATGCTTCTTAAGAAGCGCGGTAACCTCTCCGAAGAATTCCGTAACTTCAGCGGGAAGTGAAAGATCCTTTTCGGAAATGTTTGCAACGAGGAACTTAAGGAGACGTTTAAGCTCGAATGTCTCAGGCATGGAACCTGCAAACATGGCGGGAAGACCGTTCATGGCATCGTTCCAGCCGGGCTTTCCGCCCTCCATCTCCACACCCATTCCGTAGGAATCCATGATGGTAAACTTCGTAAGTGCCAGCGTGAAGAGCTTTGCAAAGAGAGAGACTTCCACTGCATTACCCTTCCTGTCCTTCTTCCAGTTGGTGATCCCGGAGGTAAAACCTTCATCTTCCGGGGAGACCCTTTCCGCGGAAGCATACTGATGAACGCCGGAGTCATCCAGAACATAGGAACGGCTCCTTTCTTTCACGCGTACATCGCTTTCGTAAAAACGATACCCCTCGGCATTTAAGAATTCCTGTGTACGATCCGGGAAAACGGAAAGATAGTTTTCCACAAGATCCATAACATAGTCCCAGTGATCGCTCCAATAGCCCTCAAGTGTGCCCGCTTCTATGTGCTCGTCGCAGAGAAGCAGAAGCTTTTCAACCAGAGTTTTGGGATTTTCCTTTAATTTAAGCCCCTTTGCGGAAACAGTCCTGAAGATCCTTCCGGGCTTAAACTTTCCTTCAAGCACGCTGTCCGCAGCATCACTTCCGCAGGCTTCGTGAAGGAGAGTCTTCGCTTCCTCAAGCTTTCCCTCCTTAACGGTGAAGGTAGCGGGACGGATCTCAAGGGGATTGTAGCCGTCCAGCTGGATAAGGCTTGCAAAATAGCGTACATTGTAATCATTGAGGCCGGGGCAGAAGAAAACATCATTTCTCCTGTTCTGGCAGACATCGCGGAAATTACCGTTTCCCTGGGAATAGTACTCTCCGTCTATCGTAAAGAAATTGTAATCGCGTTCGGGATCTCCGTGCTTACGGCTGTAAAGGTAGAGAACAGCGTCTCCCACCGTAACGGGATAGCCTCCGCGCAGGAAATTGTCAAGGTAGCACTGCTCAACGTACTTGTTAAAAGCGGGATAGGCAGTCTCTGTTCTCACATCTGCCGTAAGCTCCTCCGCAAGTTCGTTTGCAAGGGCAAATCTGGAGGAAGCATAGCCCCTTCCAAGAAACGTTTTTACTTTTTCGTTGAGGAAATCCTCCGAAGGAGTGTAACCCAGATAGGATGTCCAGATCAGGGATTCTCTGTCCATTATCTCCACTTCAATGGGAGTGAAAGCACAGGGAACCTTGTTCACAACAGCCTTTGACACAGGGATCTCTTTAAGGGACTTTTCCTCAAAATTAACAGGGAAGCAAAGAGATGTATCATATCCGAAGATCTGATCGGGATCGCAGATAAACTCTTTGGCTTTTCCGTCCATAGCGCAGAAGTAGAAATAGCCGTCACGGATCTCGCCCACTTCCGCGGAATCCGCGGTGGAAGCTCTCATGGCAAAGATGGGAGCGTTGTTTTCCACGTTTCTCACATCGGTCCAGCTCTTAAAGAGGTTACTCATCTCCTGAAACTGACCGTTACTTATGCCTCTGGGGATGATCTTTGAAACTCCGTCCAGGATCTCTGCCTTAAGGGGTGCACCGCTGATGTTTTCAAACTTTACACGCCTTACAAGGGCTCCGATGGGCTCCTTGGGCAGGATAAAGTACTCAACCGCCATCTTGAAGCCGTGATCCTTTGAGATCTCTTCTATGGTAAGGCTGTTCTTCCTTACGATCATGGTGCGCTTTGCATCGCCTCTGTATCTGAAGGGCTCACAGACTTTTCCGTTAACTTTTACAAAAGTCCTGTAGCCCTTAAGTGCCGTATTTTCGTACTCAGTGCATGCAGGATTAAATTCCATTATCGCTTCGGCCTTGCTGTTGATGCCAAGGCTTGCGAGCCCCTGACCGCGGTTTGTGTAAAATGCCCACATGGGTATCCCGTCTTCTCCCGTAAGTCCCGGAAGAAAACTTGAAAAAGGGGGCAGACGGTCATAATCCTCTATTATAAATTCACTTTCATTAACCCTGTAGTTGTTCACTGTGTAATCCTCTCAGTCTTTATCATTTTGTAAGCTCTGTTATCTGTGGACTCTGATAAACTCTGACGTATTCAACCTCCATCGTCTGAGGCCAGATGTTTTCGTCAACTCCCTTTACTCCGCCCCAGTCGCCGCCGACGGCGAGGTTCAAAAGAAGGTGGAAGGGCTTGTCAAAGGGCCACTCCTTGTAGGTGGGAGTGCTCTTGTATTTGGTGGGCTGATACGTAAATGTCAGATTGTCGTCGGTGTAGAAAAGGATCTTGTCCGGCAGCCACTCTATCGCGTAATCGTGAAACTCATCGCTGACGCCTTCAAATCTTGTGGTGGAAGTCTTCTGGGTACCGATGGAATGATAGTAGGATTCCGTGTGTATCGAGTAGTGGATCACATCCTGATCGTAGCCCACGTGTTCCATGATGTCGATCTCTCCGGACTTGGGCCACCCGCCGTACTTCCAGTCGGTTGAGAGCATCCAGATGGCCGGCCATGTGCCTCTTCCCGTGGGCAGCTTCGCGCGCACCACGATCTTTCCGTAAGTCCAGTCTCCCTTGCCTCTTGAAACCAGACGGGCCGAGGAGTACTCCGCTCCGCCGCTCTTTTCCTTAATGGCGGTAATGAAAAGCTTACCGTCCTTAACTTCAGCGTTTTTAAGTTCCTTTGTATAATTCTGGAGCTCGTGATTGCCCCAGCCGCTTGCGCCCAGGTCGTAACCCCATTTATCGGGATCCGGAGCACCCTCGTAATCAAATTCGTCCGACCATACAAGCTCGTAGGTCAGGGAATCGTGATCGTATTCAAAGCCTTTGGCCTTTATCTGATCCTCAGGCACGCTTGTAACCGATGAGGGATCGACGTAAGCACTCGAAACCTGTCCGCCGACCCTGAATTTACTGTCGTCCAAAGTCATTGTTCCTCCCTGTGTATTTCCTTCAGAAGGCGCTTCCTTTTCGGTTCCGCAGGAAGCCCCAAACGCAGCCAGCAAGCATATGCCTGCCGTACAGATCATTTTCTTAAAAGTCATAAGATCTCCTTTAAAGCAATGAAGAACGAAAGATCATTCGCCTGTGATACCCGTATTCTCGATACCCTCGATGAATCTCTTCTGTACAAAGGAGTAGAGGATAAGGAGCGGAGCTATGGAAATGAAGGTTGCAGCCATTTTATAGGCTTCGTTCAGCTTAAACGCGCTTCCCGAACTGGAGGCGGCGCTCTCAAATTCACTGTCGAAGAGGGACAGCTTCATGGGAAGGAGCTGAAGTCCGCTTCTTAAAAGAGTTCCCGTAACGTAGGTCTCGTTCCAGTTCCACACGAAGGCGAAAAGGAAAACAACCAGGACCGTGCTGATGCTGAGCTTCAGACCGATGTGAACGAAAACGCGGAAAGGACCGGCTCCGTCGATCATGGCTGCCTCATCCAGCGACTTGGGGATCAGATTAAAGAAGTTCTGGAAGATCAGGATCAGGATGGTGGAATTCACGCCCTGTCCGAGGATCGCCATGATCACCTGCGGAATGGGTGTTCCGATGAGGTTGAACTTAAATGCCTCCTGAACCGTCACAAACATCATGAGTCTGGGGACCATGAGCACCGTAACGGGAACGATGAAGCAAAGGAGGATCATCACGTACCAGAATCTTTTTCCCGAAAAATTGTATCTCGAAAGCGCAAAGCCCGTGAGTGCCGCGCAGAAAGTCTCTGCTACCGCAAGTCCGCCTGAGAAGAGCACGGAGTTCACAAGAGTCTTCTTAAGGTTCAGGACCTTTATCGCTACCTTGAGGTTATTGAGCGAGAGCTTTCTGGGCACCCAGTCGACCACCGGGTCGATGACGTCTTCGGGAGTCATGAATGTCTTTGAGATGATCCTGAAGATGGGCTCGAGGAAAACGAAGCTCACGCACACCAGAAGCAGGTAAAACGCGATGCGCATTGTCTTTTCAGTGATTTTTTTCTTGTTTAAAAGCTTTTTCATAGTCGATCCTCATCAATAATGCTTAACCTTGCTCTTACGCTCCTTGAAGATCAGGAACGCAAGTCCCATGAGAAGGAGAACCACAACCGTGTAGACCCATGCATATGTTGCGGCAAAGCCGAGACCGCCGCTGGTGTTGCCCATGTAGGTCACGATCAGTGAGTACACGGGATTGATGTCAAACATACCGAGCTGAACGATGGTAAAGATGGTGATTACAAGAGCTGTGGGACGGACAATGGGAAGAGTGATCTTCCACAGTATCTGCCAGCCGTTTGCGGAATCCATCTTTGCCGCTTCGTAAAGGCTGGGATTGATCTTCTGCAGGCCGTTTATAAAGAGCACGATGGGAATACCCGTAAACCAGAGTATTGTCGAAAGCTGTTGGAACACGTCGGTTACAAGTCCCGCGAAAGCTCTTGAGTAGCTTGCGATCATCTGTATGATGAAGATGTCGGAGTAGCTGTGACCGGACATCAGCTCCATCTCGCTGACCTTGGTGTCGAGAAGCTTGCTCATTACAGGTCCCGACATGATGATAACGGGCAGGAAGTAGATAGTCCTGAAGAAACCTTTAAGCTTCACCGTGTGCTCAAGGATGTATGCAATGATGAAGGAAACAACGACGATCACAAAGGTGTAGGGGATGACCATTTTGAGGTAACCGCCCAGTGCGGGAACAAACTCGACATTCTTAAAGAATGCGGTAAAGTAATTTGAAAGTCCCGCCCAGCTGATCTCGTAGCCCAGGATGGTGGAGCTTACGTTCGTAAAGCTCAGGAACACCGTTGCCACAAACGGAAAAGCCGTAAATACGGCAAATCCGACGATCCAGGGCAGCATGAACATGTAGCCGTTTCTGTTTTGTCTTTGTTTCCATGTTTTCATTCTTTTCATGGATCGCTCCTATCTTACAGTCGCGCTCATGGCGGGAACTGTTGTATTCAGGCAATTCACGGCAGAATCCGTGTAATTGATGATCACTTTCTTTGTATTTCCGTTCTTTACGTAGGTGTTTACGATGACACCGCTCTCCATGACCTCTCTGTCGACCCAGTCGAAGCCGGAAACCTCGGAAAGAACGCCGTTCACCTGCCTGTAGACCTCATTGCAGAGATCTCTGTACTGGGCATATTCCGTAGAGAACATGTCCGAAGACACCGTGTCCGAAAGAAGGTAGGAAGGCTGCTTTGTGAAGATGAAGGAAGGAGAAAGGTTGTAATCGATCATCCTCAAAATGTCGCTCTTCGTATAGAAGGAGAAATTCGAGTAGGGTCCGTAGACTTCCATGGTTCCGTGAAGAAGGATCTCAAGGAAGGGAACGGTATCCGTTTCAAAAACGTATCCGGATGTGCCCGCGGGTGCATTCAAAAATCTGTCTGTAGCTTCCCAAAGGTACATGTTGGGCGTCTCGATGTTTATCTTCATTTCCTTTGAAGCTTCCTTTACGGCATTCAGGATCAGGTCCCGGGACTCGGTAAGGGAAGTTACGACACCGTTTCTGTCATAGGTGCTCACAAGAGTCTTTCCCGTTTCCGTAAGTGTAAAGGAAGGGCTGAAGTCCGAAGCCTTGTCCGTAAGCTTTTCGATCCACTGAGCCGTCTTTTCGGGCAGTGCATATCCCGTTTCCCATATGGGAGCGTTCTCGGGATAAAGAGTGGACATGTCCATGGCCAGATGCCATGTGTTTACATGCTTCGCGGAGTTCGTTGAGTAGCTCACCATCTTTTTGTTGATGGTGGTAAAATCCCTTGAGAAGGAAATGTCTATGTTTTTATCCGCGAACTCCGTCATAAGACGCTTGAATTCCTTCTTTGAACCGATCTTGGAAGTAAAGCTGAAGCTGTACGGCTTTGCGAGTGTCTCCGACTTTTTCTGCCAGCCGATGAGTCCGGAATTAATGTTTTTGATCCCGAGTCCGATCATCTCATCAAGTATCTCACGGACGTCATCAACAGTGGTTGTCACCACCTGATCCGTACCGATGACACTCTTCTTGACATCGGACATGAGGAAATCTATGCGGATGGGGATGTCTCCGCTTACGGAGTCCATCGGTGTGAGCACTCCGAGATCCGTAAGGTGCTCTCTGTAGGCAAGTGCCATTCCCACATAATTTGCCCTGAAGCCCGTATCTCCTTCTCCCGCAAGGAAGCGGTAGGTCATGGAGATGTCGAAGTTGTTGGGTTCCTCCATAAGAGTGAAGTAACCGGCTCCGGCGTTATTGTAGACCTGATAGTAGGTCATGTTGTATTCGAATCTGGGATAACCCCAGGTGTATTTTACTTTCTTTGTCTCTTCGGGATTTACGATGATGTCGAGATACTCGGCTCCCTTGTCAGCCCAGGCCACAAAAGCGGCCTGCTCGTTTCCGTGTGCGATCCCGAACACGGGCATTACGGGTGACTTTACGGGAACAGCCGAGGAAGCCTCGCTGTAGTAGTACTTCTCGGTGGCGGGATCGGCGCCGTACACGTCTCCCACGTATTGATTGAAAGCCACGTTGTTGTCCATGAAACGGATCAGCGCTCCGGAGCCGTCGGGAACGAAGACGTAACCTGGAGTCATGTATTTGGCTCTTGCAGCATCGTAGTCCCCCGTCTCGGGATTATAAAACTCCGCTTCACCGCCGCTTGCTCCGAGGAAAGGAGTAAGGATCACCGCAGTCAGCTTTTTTATGCCTTCTCCCTTCATTTCATCAAAGGGAACGTCGTAAGTTACGGTGTCCTCTCCGAAGGTAATGTAAACGGAAAGAGAAAGATCGATGGATGAAAAGTCTGCATCGAGTTTCCATGTGTTTCCGTTTGCTCCGACCTTTGAAAGCTTTGACTGAGCACCGCTTTCGGAAGCGGACGAAACGAACTTGGTAGCTTCAAGCTCGCTGTATTCCACCGTCACAAGGGAATTTGCGATTCCGATGTAGGTGGTGTTAAGGCTCTTCTCCTTCGGTTCGGATGCAGCGATCAGCTCTTCCTCCGTCTTTGCCTTCGAAATGTTGTTCTTAAGCTCCTTGGAGAAAGGAACATCCACACCCGTTTTCCAGGTGTAACCGGAACGTTTGTCAGCAATCGCGATAATGTCCCTGTCTTCCCTGAAAAGGTACTTCATGGTGCCCGTCTCATAAAGCAATGTGTACTTGTTCAGGTCCTGTACAGAGAACTCTGCGCTTTCCGGTGCGGGACGGGTGTCGAAATTTGTATCGATGTAAGCCGCATTTGCGCTGCTGCCGGCAAATGCTCCCGTGCAGAAAGCACATGCAGCAAGAGCGGCAACGGCACGCTTCAGATTGTGTTTAAGCTTGTCAGATAACATTCAGGATCAGCTCCCTTCCCACTGAAATAATAAAGCTGAAAAGTTTTTCAAACATGATTGTGAGTATCAAAGCAATGATCATAGCGACCACCATGAAAAATGCCGTCATGATGATGCTCTTCACCGTTTCCTTAAAGGTGTAGTCATGCACGTTCATGAGTCCGCAGAAAAGATTTACAACGCTCCATATGATGCTGACAGCAAGGATCAGTGTCAGGATGAAGCTCTCGTTGTAGGTCAGGCCGTAGCTCATCACAACGATGACGATCATTCCCACCATAAGGGGCGCGATCGCATATGCGGGAAGCATGTACACCGTCTTCAGGTTTCCGTCACCGTCGTTTATGGATGTCACAAGCCAGTTACAGATGATGAACAGGAAGATGAGTACGAAGAAGCCGGCAACCGTGCCTGCAATGTCCATGTCTTCAACCGAAACGTACTGGTAGATGAAGCCCTTTCCCGTCCTGTAGATCATGTAGACGATGAAAGCCAGAACGTAGATCACGGTAGCTCCCAGAGCGGTTGCATGTCCGTGTCCGTAACCGCGTTTTTTCACGGAGTATTTTACATTTCCCACTCTCACGTCGTAATAACGGTCATTGGGATGTCTTGCCACACGGAACATGTAGAGCACGTCACCGAGCACCGGAGTGTCCAGTATCCTGTCGGCGATGTTCCTTGCGGTGGTGGCTATCACCCTCTTCCTGTCGATCTTCTTTGCGATCTGCGTCAGAATGATGAGGAGGATGATCCCCACAAACACATAGGGAAGTGTTTTCTGTATGGTCTCATTTCTTACTTCCCAGAAAGCTTCCGAGAAGTAATCACGATTTTCGGCAACCTTGAAGTGCTCGAGACTCTCTTCGTAGCGCTGCGCATGGAAGAGTGCCTTTCCGACGCCATTGTGAGCGAGCATCGACATCTGGTTCAGTCTCAGCACTTCCGACCATGCCTCAAGGCTCTCTTCATAGCGACCGCTCTCGTAGTAGGCCATGGCATCGTAAGTGGTGGTAGCGTAATCGGTGGGGCGGAAGGACTGAAGGTAACCCTTGTCTCCGTCCACTGCCCAGATGTAACCGTCAGGGTCAACAGCCAGAGCGGGAAGTGAAGTGAAAAGTCCCGCAATGTCCGTTCCCGTAACAAAGGATCCGAACTCAAAGATGAATTCTCCGTCCTTTGAATAGATCTGTATGTATCCTCTCTGTGTAGAGGTGTAGATTATCCCGTTTTTGTCCACATAAACATCGGAAAGATCGCTCCAGCCGACAGTTCCGTTCTTAAACATGTTTCCGCCGGAAGTGTTGTGCTTCTTAAGGCAGTTCTCGTCGTTGTTCATGCTGGTGGAGTAAACTATGCCTTCCTTCTCGTCAACAAAGATGTTGGAAAAGGTCGTGGGAACCGTCATGGAGAGATTTGCAAGCTGGTCTCTCGTAAAGAGGACCTTCTGGAGCATCTGCGAAAAGCTGATGAGAGTCTTGTTTACCGCGAAATAACCGAGGAATTCTCCTGTGGGAGCCATCTGGATTATACCGTTGTAAACACCTTCGCCTATGATGTACATGTTGCCTGCGTTGTCCACGGCGACCTTTAACGGATCGAAGTTCGTGTCCGCAAAAGAAGGCTCCGTCGGTCTTTCAAAAGATGCAACATGCTTTAATCCCTTATCGTATTTAAGGACGGCCTTTGCTCCCTTGTCCGCCACATACACATCTCCCGAACGGGTGACAAAAACACCTGTGGGTGTCTTCATGGGAGCTCCGGAGATCTCGTTCACCACTTTGTTGTTCTTTATGTCGTAAAGAACAATCCTGCTGTTTCCGGTGTCGCAGATGTAAATAATATCATCATCCGTGATCACGAGATCCGAGGGCTTCGAAAGTCCGAGGGACGTCACTGTCTTCTCGGGAAGGTAGGCATCCTGAGTACGGACAAATTCGTACTCTCCCGAATTCACCTCAAGAGTGTAGGTGTAGGTGGTGGCTGCGGCAAAAGCACTCACAGCCGGAGCCGTAAGAACAAGAAATAATGCCAGTATTAAACTTGTAAGATGTTTTTTGTTTCGCATAACGATCTCCAAATCGATGTTTTGGGAAAACTCCTTCCGGCTACTTGATACCGGAGTGGCTCATTGTGTTCATTACCTGTGACTGCATTACAATGAATATGATGAGGTTCGGAACGAACAGGATGACACTGGCTGCCGCCTGCATACCCGCCGCTGCCACGGTGTTGTTTGTGGACAGGGAGGAAAGGTAAAATGCAAGTGTTCGCATCGAATCATCCGTGATGAAGTTGTTGGAGGCTTCCACCGCTCCCCAGACCTGCTGGAAGGTCAGCACTATGCTTGTCGCAAGAGCGGGTTTCGTAAGAGGGACAATGACCTTTCTGATGATGACGAGGTCATTCGCTCCGTCCATTACAGCTGCCTCGATGAGTGCATCCGGGATCTGATCCGTGAACTGCTTCACAAGGAAAAGTCCGACGGGCATGGCAGCGAGAGGAAGGACGTGAGCCCACCATGTATCAAGCATACCGCTCTTTACGATAACGAGGTATCTGGGAACGGCCACAGCCGTAGGCACGAACATGAGTGCAAGCTGGTTTATCTCAAACAGGGCTTTCTTTGCTCTGAACTTCTTTTTCGAGAAAACGTAGGCAGCCGTGATCGTGATCACCAGGTTCAGCAAAATGGTAAGGAACGTGATGAGGGCCGAGTTCAGAAGGTAACGCGACATCGGTATGCCTGTTGTACCCGACAGCCTGAACAGATCCTTGAAGTTCTTCAACGTAGGGCTTTTTACGAAGATCGTGGGAGGGAATGCGAAAAGCTCTCCCAAAGGCTTAAAAGCCTGGTTAATGACATATATGACGGGAATGATCATGAAAACCGCAAGGGGAAGGAGGATCAGATAAAACTTGATCTGACTTCCTGAAAAGTACTTGGGGTTGATCTTCGCGCCCATGAATTTTGATCTTTTATGTCTTCTTTTCATCAGTCTTTCTCCGCAAACATCTTGTGTGCAACTATGTTAAACAAATAAACGATAATCAAAAGTACGACCGAGATCGCCGCCGCGTAGCCCATCTCGTAACGGATGAAGCCGTAGTCGTCGATGTGGTTCGTGATCAACTGTCCGGAGTACTCCGGCGTGGGGTTCGCTCCCGAAAGAGTGACTCCGATCCAGCCCATGTTGAAGGCATTTACGATGGCCATTACGGCGCCGAAGAGCATCTGGGGCTTCATGGAAGGAACCGTTATGTAGATGATCTCCTGAAATCTGTTCTTCATTCCGTCGACGTAGGCAGCTTCGTAAAGCTCCTCGTTGATGTTCAGGATACCGGAGATCATTGCCAGGAAGCCGATACCCATTGCCGACCACAGCGAGATCAGGATCATGATCTGCATGAAGTAATCCTTGGTCAGAAGGAACTGGATGGGTGTGTCGATCACGTTGAGCTCCAGGAGGATGTTGTTGATGATACCTCTCTGGTCGCCCGAAAAGATCGTCTTCCAAACGACTCCGATGAAGACCTGGCCCACCATCGAAGGTGTGTAGATGGCCAGAGAGATCACGGTTCTCGGGATTGCCTGGATCTGTGCGAGCATCCATGCGATCAGGAAGGAGATCACGTAACCGCCGGGTCCGACGATCAATGCATAGAGGAAGGTGTTGGGAAGCACCTTCTTCATG
>JAEEGI010012671.1_pt1 | contig 18006 bp, 13 predicted proteins | sample 8958751 | NCBI WGS metagenome assembly JAEEGI01 (sample SAMN16246545, study PRJNA631951) | gut metagenome | biome: gut microbiome; feature: rumen; material: KS-attached | host: Bos | place: Iran: Karaj | collected 2018-10 | reverse complement strand
CTTTAAAGCTCCAAGAAGTCCACATGTAATTGTGGTTTTGCCGCTGCCACTGGCTGTGGCAGCCAGGATTACTCTTGGATAATTCATAATTCTCCTAAATATTAAAAGTCACAATATAAACAGGGTTTTGCCCCTGCATAACACTATAATCCCCTGCTCTTTTTGCCTTGCTGACATTCAGCTGAACGATATCTGCATCATCTATTCCATTTGCTTTCAAAACAGTATTAACCTCTGCAATGGTTTCTAATGTCACTGCATTAATGACAATTTTAATAGGTGTTTCATAGCCCTTTAAAACAGTGATAAGCTCTGATAATCTGCCGCCACTGCCTCCGACAAATACATGAGTTGGTGCAGGAAGGCCACTTAAAGCTTCTGGCGCAACCCCCTCTATCAAATGAACATTTTTAAGGTTAAATTTCTCAATGTTTTCTTTTATAAGGGAAGTGGCATCTGGTTTAAATTCAATGGCATATACCTGCACAGATGAATCAAGTAAAGCCATCTCAACAGCAACAGAGCCACTGCCGCTACCGATGTCATAGACTATTGCATCTCTTGTAACTGAAAGCTTACAGATAGAAAGGGCTCTAACCTCTGACTTTGACATTGGAGTTTTGTTTCTGTTGAAGGTCTCATCAGATAAGCCTGGCACTAATCGTTTACCATCAGCTTTGTCATTTTGAATCAAAAGCACGCAAAGGCCATCCTCGTTTACTGCGGTGCATTGCTTTGCAGAAAGCTTTAATAGCTTTTCATCTGCATAAAGATTAAAGCCTGCTTTTATATCGTATTTACGATTATACTTTTCCTCTAAGGATAGAAGCATTTGTCCTATGGTTCTAACATCCTTTGAGCCGGATGTAAGCATGAAAAACTTTTTGCTGTGATTAGCCAAATCTAAAAATCTGGCCTGCCATACATCAGCCTCCACACCGTGGGAACTGATTATATCCGCATCCTGAATTGACTGGCCGCATTTTGCTGCTAAAGCGGATACAGATGATATACCAGGCAGCACCTTTGTGGCACAGCCTTCTATATCCTCTAAAGCACTAAGTAAATTTTTAGCGCCACTATAAAAACTGGTATCACCTGAAAAAAGAACTACTGCTTTTTTTCTTCCACCAGTACCATTTTCAATTTCATCTTTTATGACAGGAATAATGTCCTTTGCCAAATAATATGGATATTTTTTTCCGTTTGCTTCTATTGAAGCAATCATCCTTGGAGCACCAAATATAAAGTCAGCTGTTTTGATAGCTTCCTCCACCTCTAGAGTAATGGAGCCAAAGCCCATGCCAAAGCCTGCCAAGGTTACTTCTATTTTGGTAGGCTCTGAAGACTTCATAACAAAATGCTCTACTAAGTCCACACCAAAGGCCTCTGAAATCTTCTCTAAGACCTGGTCAAAGGAAAGGCCTTCCACCTTTTCCTCTGGACGCTTAATGATGTAGATTTGCGCACCTGCAGCTCTTGCTGCCTCGATGCGTTCAGCCTCGCCGCTTGCTTTACCACTGTCTTTCATGACAATGATATCCGCACCTGTTTCCTTTAACATGGCGTAATTAATAGCCTTGGAGAAAGGTCCCTGCATGGCAATGATTTGCTTTCCTGACAGGCCATTTGCAGTGCAAAGCTTTATACTTTCTTCGCTAGGAATGACTCTGGCAAAAATGCGTTCACGTAAAGAATCATCATGGCAAAACAAAGGAAGCTCCTTGCTGCCAGTAGTAAGAAATACTGTGCCTGTTGTATTAACCAAGGCCTTGGCACAGCTTTCCGTATTTTCAAAGAATTTACAGCCACTGTAGTCTATAAAATCTTCGTCCCTAAGCAATCTAAAAAACTGAATAGCAGGATACTTTTTTAAGCTTTCAGCAATTTCTTTTTTAACAATTTCAGCAAAAGGATGAGTGGCATCCACCACCACGCATGGACTAATGGCATCGTATAGACATGCCATTTGGCTTGCATCCATTCGTCCTTCATGAACCTTTATGTAATCGGACTGGGTGACAGGCTGTTTTCCATATTCTGTTGCCACACAGTAAACCACGTGAATAGCTGCGGCTGCCAGCCTTTCGGCTAACTGTCTGCCTTCAGTAGTTCCACCAAAAACAATAATCTCATTCATAAGCTTCTCCTGTTATATAGAGTATCCTCGTTTGGTTACTAACTTACCTTCTATTATCTCACTTTTTGAGTTTCCAATGAATACTGTTGTAAACATATTTACCTGAGCGTCCATTAACTGACCCAATGTACATACAGTACTTTTTGTGCCATCACGTCCTATATTTTCCACGTAGCCACAGGCTCTTTTTTCATCTGCACCTGCATCTAGCATGATTTGACAAGCTCGCTTTAGGTAGTCGCTACGCTTTTTGCTGGATGGGTTGTAAAGAGCAATGGCAAAGTCGCCATCAATGGCTGCTTTAAGTCTTTTTTCTATGACCTCCCATGGTGTCAGCAAATCGCTAAGTGATATAACACAAAAATCGTGATTTATAGGGGCGCCTAGCACCGCTGCTCCAGAAATTGCAGCCGTTACACCAGGGATTACGTATAAATTATCTACAGAAATCCCCTTTTTTAGATACTCAGGCAGAAGCTCATACATAGGAGCTGCCATGCCATAAACACCAGCATCGCCACTGCAAATAAAGGCTACGTTTTCTCCCTGCAGAGCAAAATCAAAGCAAGCTCTGCAGCGCTCCACCTCCTGTCTCATAGGGGTGGTGAAAAATCTCTTATCCGGAAATACGTTTTTAACTAAATCAATGTAAACTGTGTAGCCTACAATAACGTCAGCATCCTCCATAGCCGAAAATGCTTCTTCGGTCATCATCTGCCTGTCCCCTGGACCCATACCTATTATGAAAATATTTCCGATTTTATTTGCTACCATACTAAGCTCCTTAGTTCTCTTTTAGCCACAGCAAGTGTCATGCCATCCCTTGCAATCTTTTCTTTTGTAAGAACAGCTCCTAATGCCACTGCTGCTCTTTCACTTACATTATCTACTCCTACCGTTTCTCTAACAAAGGATGAAGAGCTAAAGTGCCCTTCTACCTTTTTAAGTTCTTCGGCAGAAAAAGTAATGAGATATGTATCAAGATAACTAGCCAGGGCTAAAAGTCCTACCTCCCTTGCCTTTACATCAATAGAAGTGATGGCGTAAATATCTTTTTTCAGTTCATCCACATCAAACTCTGAAGAAACAAATCTAAATAGCTCTTGGAATTGTTTGTCCTTTTTACAGCCCATACCTAAAATAGTTTTTCTTGGAACTAAAGTTAAGTCATTTAAGTTTTCTTCAAGGGCTTCCGTAATGATTACGTCTGGATTATCAGCTTTTTCATCAAGTATTACATTTTTTGGCTGATCGCCTTCAAAGGTGACATTACTTAACTCATTTTTTATAACAATAGTTTCCCCCTTTAAAAGCTTGGAAGAAACATTTTTTATCATTTCTTTATTAACAATTCTCAGGCCATTTTTTACAGCAAATACATCAATGGCAAAAATATCATTAATGTCTGTTGCTGTTGTAATAACAGGGGTTGCATCAATGGCCTTTGCGATATTCTTAGAAATTGCATTGGCCCCGCCCACATGGCCCGAAAGTATCGGAATTACGAACTGGCCTAATTCGTCTATTACAATAACAGGGCTGTCCACTAGTTTGTCCTTTACAAATGGACTAATGAACCTGACGGCAATGCCTGTGGCACCAATAAATATAATTGGAATGTGCAGATAAAAAGCCTTCTCAACACTGTATTCATCAGTCAGGACATAATCAGGACATGCCTCTTTTAACTTTTCATATAAAGTTTTGCCATTTTCAGTGAAATACATCACTTGTATCAGCATTTATTAATCTCTCCTACTCCTAAAAGCTGTTTCAAAATCAGGATCATAGAGCTTTGAAAGGCTATAGCCTGATTTTGCAATAACATCACCTATTAAAATCACTGCAAGGTTTTTAATGTCATTTTCCTTTGCTGTTTCAGCCAGTGTTCCTACTGTACATATAAACTTCTTCTCATCTGGCCAGGTAGCTTTGTACACAATGGCAGCTGGAGTATCCTCCTTGTAGCCGCCTGCAATAAGGCGCTTTGATAACTCCTCCATCATGCCGCTGCTCAGATAAATCGCCATAGAGGCACCGTGGGCTGCAAAGCTTTCAATGGATTCTTTTTCTGGCACAGCAGTGCGGCCCTCCATTCTGGTGATGATCAATGACTGGCTCACATCTGGCAAGGTGTACTCTAGATTCAAGGCTGCAGCCGCACCAAAGCAAGCGCTTACTCCAGGGCAGCTTTCATATGCTATCCCCTTTTCATCCAGCACTCTCATCTGCTCCTGCACTGCGCCATATATGCTAGGCTCTCCTGTGTGAAGGCGAACAGTCATCTTTTTAGCGTCCGCCGCCTCCACCATCACCTCCATCACCTCATCTAAGGTCATGGTGGCACTGTTATAAATTTCGCAACCGTCCTTTGTATATCCCAAAAGCTCAGGATTCACCAAAGAGCCTGCATAAATTAACACATCAGCCTGCTCCAAAAGCCTCATGCCTCTGACAGTAATCAAATCCGCTGCCCCGCATCCAGCCCCAACGAAATATATAAAGGAGGCTTCCCCTTGAGGGGAAGCTGTCATCGAAGATGACTGATGAGGTGTATCTACATTTTTATTCAAATCCAAGTTCATGTCTTATTTCCTCACATACAGCTGTATAGTTGTTGTTAATATCATAATTAGAATACCTTAGAACTTTTATTCCTTTATCCTTCAAATAAAGATCTCTTTCAATATCTTTATTATGACCTTCTTCTTCATAATGTTGACTTCCATCTAATTCAATTGCTATTTGTTTTCTAGAACAATAAAAATCAACTATATAATCTCCTATTACTTGTTGTCTTTTAATTGTAATAGGTAGTTGTTTTAAAAAGTCATACCAAAGATGCTTTTCTTCTTTAGTCATTTCTTTTCTTAATTTTTGAGAATATACTTTTAGTTTTGGATTATAGTTTTCATTCATATGGCCACCTCATCCGTCAGCTCCGCTGACACCTTCCCCTCAAGGGGAAGGCTATAATAAGTTATATATAAACTCCATATCTAAGTTGTTTCTGACTACCTCTGCTAGCTTGTCGTATTCGGCTTCCTTGAAGGCCTGGTAGTCTAGGGTGGTGTCTAAAGTTTTGCCTTTGCGGCTGGCGATGGCAGATACCAGGCGTAAGCTTAAGTCTGAGTTATCGAAGATGCCGTGTACATAGGTGCCAAGGAGGTTGCCTTGCTGTACAAGGATGATGTTGCCTTCGTCGTCTCGTTCTATGATGCCATTAAAATGGTCATCAGCTAAGGTGGTAACTCCGTTGTGGATTTCATAGCCTACAAATTCCTCGCCAGCTAAGCAGCTGAAAATGTCTTCTAAATCGTCAAAGCAGTCTTCTGTTTGGCTGCGGTATTTTTCATTTGATAGAACAGTATTTAGGTTAAAAAGCTCCATGCCGCAGATGGTGCCGCCCTCTTCCACCATATCAGGATCAGAAATCAGTCTTCCCATCATCTGAAAGCCGCCGCAGATACCAACAACTGGGCCAGTAACTGCAAAGCGTTTTACAGCTGCTTCCATTCCTGACTGTCTCATCCAAAGTAAATCTGAAATGGTATTTTTGCTGCCTGGAATGATAACAAGGTCAGCTGAGGCTATTTCTCTAGGATTTGTAACGAACCTTACATTTACCCCATCAATGCTTTCAAATGGGGCAACATCAGTAAAGTTTGATATTCTAGGAAGCCTTACCACTGCTATATCAACTATAGCCTGGGTATTTTTAGAATCACTGTCTAGCCTTTCACTAAGGCTATCCTCATCATCTATCATAAGTTTAGTGTAAGGAACTGTTCCCACTACAGGGACCTTGCCCCTTTCCTCTAGCATATCTATTCCTGAATCAAGCAGGCTTTTATCACCTCTGAATTTGTTGATGATTAACCCCTTTACTCTGTCTCTTTCATCTGGCTCTAAAAGCTCTAATGTACCAAGAAGCTGAGCAAAAACCCCACCTCTATCTATATCTCCAACCAATAAAACTGGTGCATCCACAAGCTTTGCCATGCCCATGTTTACAATGTCATCGCTTTTAAGATTGATTTCTGCAGGACTGCCTGCTCCTTCAATAACGATAATGTCTGCCCATTTTTCCAGCTCATGAAAGGCCGCCATAATATCTGGAACCAGCTGCTTTTTATAGGCAAAATAATCTCTGGCATTCATGTTTCCAATGGATGTGCCATTTACTATTACCTGACTTCCGATGTCGTTAGTTGGCTTTAAAAGGATAGGATTCATATATACGCTTGGGGCAACACCTGCGCACTCTGCCTGCATAGCTTGAGCCCGGCCCAGCTCTAATCCATCTGCAGTAACAAATGAATTTAAAGCCATATTCTGTGACTTAAATGGCGCCACTTTGTATCCATCCTGTTTAAAGATTCGACACAATGCTCCCACCAAAAGGCTTTTTCCTACATTTGACATTGTGCCTTGAACCATTATTACTTTTGACATTTATTTTCCTCTAATCCATGGTATATAAAATCGCATTTACGATAGCTGCTGCTATATTGCTGCCACCCTTTCGTCCCTCATTGATGATGTATGGCACATCTGAGTTTAAAAACAACTCTTTGGCTGCCACTACATTAACAAATCCAACCGGCACACCAATTACAAATTCAGGACGAAATGTTTTTGCCTCCATCATTTCATATAAGCTGATAAGTGCTGTAGGTGCATTTCCAATTGCAAAAATCACTGGCACCTGAAGGGATGCTGCTCTTTCCATTGAAACGGTGGCTCTTGTAACCTGACGATTTTTAGCCTCATCTGCCACATCCTCATCTGCCATGAAACAATGTACCTGACCGCCATACTGGCTTAGCTTCTTTTTATTTATTCCAGACAAAGCCATATTAGTATCGGTGACAATATGAGCCCCATCTCTAATAAGCTGTCGTATCTTTTCTATAGCCCCATCTGAGTAACGCATGGTATTTGCGTAATCAAAATCAGCGCTGGTATGTATCACTCTTTTTGTAATAGGAGCCTCATCCTCAGGAATGGTTATTCCCATTTCTTCTAGCTCCTTTGTGATAATCTCAAAGCTTCGCTTTTCTATTTCATTTGGTAAAACAAATTCTATGTTCATAGTAATCCTTTTGCATCCTTTGACTGAGCTAGCAGTCCAAATTCATTTGAATATAATATGCAGTCTAGCTTTAACTGCCCCTGGGCTCTGAAATCTAGATAGAATAAAATCTTTTCAAGAACGATTTCCATAGTAGCTGCAAGCAAGCCTGCATCATCAATTAAATGAAGGGCCTCCTCTGTATTTAGGCAATTCAAAATATTCTTAGCCAGCCCCACATCTGCCCCTGCTCTGATGGCGCAGCTAGCTAAGATTTCCATCCTGGCATCCGCTTCATGAGAATGGGTATTCATTATGCCACCAGCCACCTTTATGAGCTTACCGATATGACCTGTAATAAGAAGCCCCTTAAATCCCAGCTCTACGCACATATCCACAGTCTCTCCAATAAAATTAGAGCATTTTACACTCTTATCTAAGTCGTAATTAAAGGCCTCTTTCATAAACTTAAGACCGTAGTTGCCAGGAGTTACTATAGCAGTCTCTGCTCCCATTTCTTTCTTTTGGGTAAGCTCCACTCTGATGGTATCTACAAGTGCCTTGGCGCTCATAGGCTCCACAATGCCAGTGGTACCAAGGATAGAAATGCCATCCACAATCCCAAGTCTAGGATTAAAGGTTTTGCTGGCCAAATCCTTTCCCTCAGGAACAGAAATAGTAACCTCTAATGTACCATTAAAATCTAAAAGGGCACAAACCTCTGAAACTTCCTTTTCAATCATTTCCCGAGGCACATGATTAATAGCTGCATTGCCAACTGGTTGATCAAGGCCTGGCAAAGTAACTCTGCCTACACCTTCTCCACCGTCGATAGCTATAGAAAGCTTTTTATCAAGGCCATTTTCTGTAGATGGAAATGCCATTGATACAGTTGCAAATACATGACAACCAGTTGTCACATCAGGGTCATCCCCGCCATCCTTTATAACGGCACAACTTACCTGGTTTTCTGACCTTGCTATATCAACGATATCTGCCTTAAACATGATTCCTGCAGGTGTTTCGATTTCTATATTCAGTTTTTCCTGACCTGTCAGCAACATGTATGTTGCAGCCTTTGCTGCCGCTGCTGCGCATGAGCCTGTAGTGAATCCTTTACGCATAAATTGTCCTCGTTATGGCCTTTGCATAGTCCCAAAGTCCATCTATTAACACATTGCTTTCTGACACATCCATTTTGTACATCTTTGCAATGTTTTCCCCAGTAAGTATTTCTGATGGAGTGCCGATTTTATAAACACTATCTCCGGCTATTCCAATGACCAAATCCGCTATGGCTGGCACAAATTCTAGCTCATGAATAGACATAAGCACCGCCACGTTTTTTTCCTTGGCGAGCTTTTTTATAACCTTTAAAATATCCAGCTTAAACTGTAAATCCAAAAATGATGTAGGCTCATCTAAAATCATAATGTCGGTATCCTGACAGATGGCTCTAGCAAGCATGATGCGCTGACGCTGGCCATCGCTTATTTTTGCAAATTCCTTAGTGGCAATAGGTTCAGCCCCCACCATCTTTAAGGCATCTAAAGCTTTCGCCTTATCCTCCGATGATAGAATTCCCATGGCCCCTGTATATGGATAGCGACCAGTGGCCACCACATCAAAGCATGTCATCAGCTCCGGATGAATGCGCTCTGTCATAACCATAGAAAGCTTTTTTGCCACATCAGCTTCAGTGAGCTTTCCCTCATCCTCGCCACCAATATACACATTTCCATCCAGCTTTTTTAGCTGCCTTGTGATGGTCTTTAACACTGTGGATTTTCCTGCACCGTTTGCACCAATTAGGCATATTATCTGGCCTGCCTGCAAATCAAAGGAAACATCCTTAAGCACCGGATTATTTCCGTAGCCCACCTGCAGATTAATTGTTTTAATTTTATTATCCACGAGCAGCCTCCTTTCTAGCCACAAGCAGATAAATAACCACAGGTGCTAAGAATATTGATGTCACTGCACTGATGCTGATTTCCGTTGGAGAAAATGCAGTTCTTGCGATGTCATCGCAAAGCAAAGTAATTATTGCCCCACCTAAAAAGCAGGCTGGAATCATAATTATTGGCTTTGCTGTTTTAAGAAGGCCACGCATAATATGAGGCACTGCAATACCCACAAAAGAGATTGGTCCTGCAAATGCTGTGACTGTTGCAGAAAGCACGCTTGATGATAAAATCAGCACTATGCGAAGCTTTTTAATATCCACACCCATATTTCTGGCATAGTTTTCCCCTAGCTGATAGGCCCCAATAGGCTTTGACATAAGAAACGAGAAAATGACAGCCACAAAAACAATAGCCAAAGAAACATAAACATGCTCCCAGCTAATGCCTGAAAAGCTGCCTAAAGACCAGTTATGAAGATTTACAATATTGGAATCCTCTGCAAAGGTAATTACAAATTCTGTTATGGCAGAGCAAATATATCCAATCATAACTCCGCACACTACCAGAAGTGACATATTGCGAACCTTCTGGGAAAGGGCCATTACTACTGCCATAGCAAGAAGTGAGCCTATAAAAGCCGCTACAACCATAAAAAATGAGCTAAAGACTGCTCCCCTATCTAAAAAGAACACCATAGCAAGGGCCACGAAAAGCTTTGCTGAAGATGAAATTCCCAGCACATATGGTCCTGCTATAGGGTTTTGAAAAAAGATTTGAAGCAAAAATCCTGATACTGAAAGGGCGCCGCCTAATGCAACAGCGGCAATGATTCTAGGCAAACGAATAGCCATAATAATCTGTCCCATATGAGCCTCGTTTGGATTAACAAGTGACTTTAAGACGTCAAGGACTCCAATATCTGCAGAGCCAACGCCTAAGCTTAATATGAAAAAGATTATCAGCGCCAAAATCAGACCTATTAGCACGTATGTTATTCGTTTGTCTGTGGATTTCATTGTCTACTCCTTAAGTATGAAAAAACACTGCCCCTCTGTAAAATCACCCTCTAAAATTAAATGTAGCTCCTCTATAAATTCTGCCACATTTGTAGTCTTTTGGAAATAACCTTCTCTTAAACAATAAACATTCCCATTTTTAACAGCTTTAAAATCATTAAGGCTAGCCTCAAGCTTTGTCAGCTGATCTATAGATGTAATCTCCCCTTCAATAGTGCTGTTGTATATGAGTACGTCTGCATCAACTGCACCTAAGTAAAAATCCTCAGTAGTGATTTTCATGGTAGATAGGGCATTTTCCTCTGTTGAGCCAATGTTACTTGGCACATACTGACCTCCTGCCATGTCAATCATCTTTGAAATATAATCACCAGGCTTTCTAATCACAATCTGGCCATTAGAGTTAATAGAAAAGAATGCCACTGTCTTACCAGTTTTATCTAGTCCTTCTACAGCATTTACTCTTTTTACCTGCTTTTCAAAAACACTATTTGCCTCTTGCTCTTTTCCATATAAAACGCCATAAAGCTTTATCCACTCTAGCCTGCCAAGAGGGCTGGATTCGTAGCTGGACTGCTCTATGAGGACAGGAATTCCGATTTCTTGAAGCTTTTCAAGAGTCTGTGGAGTGTGATAAATCATGGTGTTTTCAATGGCAAAATTGCAGCCTGATGACAATAAAAGCTCATAATCTGGTGCAGAATATTTTCCTGCATAGGCTATCTTTTTATCCCTCATGGCAACTTTTGCCGCTTTAATGTCCCAATCACTGACCTTTGTGCCTGAAAAAGCAATATCATCCATAGCGTCAATGGAAGCCATTAAATCCATAACCGATGTAGAAACAAGATAGGTTTTATCCGTATTTTCGATAATGGTTACATTGTCAGAAATGATCAGTGATTTATCCCAACCAGCTGGTACCTTTAAAAGCTTTTGGTCTCCAGTTTGGATAAATGCATAAGATAAGCCTTTTTCATCCTCATAGTAATCCACTGAAAAACCAGTGGCATAGTCTAGCTTTAAACTGCCTGTCTTTTTCAGACTACCTAAACTCACATTCTCATCACTGACCTTTGAAGATTTACTTTCCTTAGTCTCTTCTTGCCTTACACCAGGTGAAAATACAGTAAGCTTATACTCTATCTCATGAGGCTTGCTCATAGCTGTGGTATCGCCTATTACCGTAAATGCGGTATCAAAGTTTTCAAATGGAATGGTAAATGTAGAGTTTTCCTCTGGTGGAGCCTCATTATCATACCTAGTCTCATCCACTACCATGTAGTCATAGTTTGAGCTAGACCAAACAAGCTTTACAGTCTTTTCATCACCAGTAACTACAACCTGAGCTGGAGACTGGACAGTGGCTTTGCCACTACCTCCTTCTAAGATAACCTGGCACTCATATTCAGTTATATCGTCCTTAATAAAAAAGCTGCAGGCTGTTAAGCAAGTAGCCAGCACTGCAGCAATAAAAAATATTTTTTTCTTCATTATTGTGGCATTTCAACCTTTACCTTGTGGTCATACCATTTACCCTTTGAACCGATAAGAGCTAAATCAAACTCCTCATCAACAACAGGCACTGGAACATCAAAGCCATAAACTGTCTCTGTTGTACCATCATCATATGTTACTTCGTCTTCTGTTGGCTGAAGCCAGTTCGCCTCGTTAGCCTCAGCATCAGCTGCAAGTCCAAGATAAAGATTAAGGATTCCTGTTCCAGCAAGTGTGATATGAACTGTACCCTGTCCGTCCTTTACAGTAAGTGTAGCCTTGTTATCAAGCGCTTCATTGATATGGAACATGCCGCTATCTGTTGTAAAACGAACTGTGTACTCGCCATCCTCTACTGGAAGAGCGCCCTCAGCATTTGCTACTATAAAATCAGAAGCAGCTGCTGTATGCTCAACATAAATCTTCTGAATATCTGAGATTCCACCTAAACCTGCAATCTGGCATTCAATAGACTCAAAGCTGCCATCTGCTGTAAACTGTGATACCCATGACTCCTCATCATCAGGGTCTGCCATATCGTTGTTAGCATGGTCACCAGCAACAACCATAAGTGGACGAAGAACTACCTTTGTGTAACCAGCTTCCTTAACAGCTGCGATAATGTTTTCGCAAGATGTCTCTTCTGGCTCACCCTCAACAGTACCGATGAATACATTCTTGTAACCAAGGTCGTTCATCTGTGTCTGCATCTGAGAATAAGTTACTTTTGCAGTGTGGCTTGTTCCATGACCCATGAATACAAATGCTGTGCCGTCCTCAGCAGCTGCATCTAAGCTATCATAGCTTGTCTCACTAACAGCCTGTGCAGTAACAGCCTTAGCAACTGTTTCCTTATCCTTGTTAACCTCTGTAGCGTCAGCTCCTACCTGTCCAAGAAGTGGCTCAGAAATCTTTACTGACTCGAACTTGTCAGCGTATGCCTCTACTGTAGATGTAAGCTCATCATACTCAGCACCATGCATAAGATGTGTTGGCTGAATAACAAGATTCTTAACACCGTTAGCAACTGCACGCTCTAAAGCCTGATCCACGTTATCAATCTTCTCGCCATCTCTTGCCTGAATATGGTTGATAATAATCTGTGCTGTAAATGCACGTCTTACTGACCAATCTGGGTTTGCCTTAGCAATAGCGTTTTCGATTCCGCCAATATCATTTGCGCGGCTATCATTGAATGAAGTACCAAAGCTTACTACAAGGATTTCATTTTCACCGATCTCATCCTGGTTGCGTGGGTCATCCTTTGAAGCATCGCCTGTGTCTCTACCAAAGTAATCAGGGTCTGCAAACTCTCCCTCTACCATTTCCTTCTGTGCATCTGTAAGGGCATCCCATGCTGCCTTTGCTGCCTCACACTGAGCATCAGTTTCATCTGTTCTTTCCTGAACATAAATGGCATCGATAAGTGCTGCACAATTATCAGCAGCCTCCTGATCTGAAACCTCTGCTACAGCTTCTGTAACAGTAGCCTCTTCTTGTGCACCCTTACAAGCGATCAAGCTAAGTGACATAGATGCAAGTAAAAGAAAGCTTAAAATTTTCTTTTTCATTATTACGTATCCTCCTAAATAATGCGGACACAAATCAAAAGGGTCGCATAGTGCGACCCTTAATTACTCGTTCAAGAATTAAGATTCGAAAGTCCGCAAATCATAATTTAAAGAAATAGGCAGGTCTCCTGACTTCGATCAACGCTTACAATCTCTTCCCGATTTCTCAGTGACATGATTGCAAACTCCCTAACACAGTGACGGCTTCGCTCTGGATTCGCACCAGATTCCCTTTTCACCTATACCGTATATACAATATACTATAGGCACCTACTTCCAATTACTATTAAATTCAGCAACAACGGTATCACATTTGACCATCACTGTCAATTAGTTGGTTACTGAAGCTATTACGATTTCTATTGCCGCTGCATTTGTAATAGGGTTCATTGAAATCAACTTTAAAAATACGTCCGTAACATATCCATTTTCATTACTTTGTGATACATTCTCCCATTTTCCTGTTTCAATGCACCGCTCCACTGCCTCCATAAATCTAGGCTCTGGCATTCGCTTTACAGGAAGCACTCCAGTGCCCAAGTCTTCTCTATCAATGAAATCCGTCTTAAGAAGAAACTGGGCGTAGGTTTTGTTGTATCTTAAAATATTGATTGAATCCTCAGCAAATTCTATTATTCCCATTGGAAGTGGACCAAAATATTCATCAGTATCGATACTGTAATCATCATTGATATCTGGTTCTATCAGATTTGCTTTACTAATAGAATCAAAATAGCTAGTCTCAATAGTAGATTCTGGTGGATTTCCAATATCGCTTAAAAAGATATTATGCTTAGCCTCTAGATTGCAAGGCTTGCCCCAATAATAGCCCTGCATTTTGTCAGCACCGATTTCTCTAAGAAACTTCGCCTGCTCTATGGTTTCAACGCCTTCTACTACAGTGTTAACATTCAGCTTTAAAGCCATTATCATCAACTCGAATAAAATAATGTGGCAGCGTTTGTTTACCGCAAACTCACGCATAAACTTCATATCAAACTTGATGGTATCAAAGTCGAAGGTCTGAAGCATATTAAGGGTTGAATAGCCACTACCAAAATCATCCATCCAAACGGAAAAGCCCGCCTTGTGTATCTTATCTATTTGAGATTTTACAAAGCTTTCATCAAATTCAGATACGCTTTCCGTAATCTCAATAGATATAAGTGAAGGGTCAATATTTGCTTTTAGTACTCTCTTTTCAATTTCGCCAATAATATCACAAAGCTTAAAATCAAATTTTGATAGATTTATAGAAACTGGGACTAAGGGAATACCCTTGCTTCTGGTGTTATTCATATCCTCTAACACACGGTCTACCATATATAAATCTAATCTATGAATCAGATTGGCGTCCTCTAAAATACCTATAAATTTATCTGGCGGAATCAACCCCTTATTAGGGTCTTCCCATCTGCATAAAGCCTCCTCATCGCAGACCATTCCATTGATAGAACGGATAATAGGCTGATAGTAAGGTCTTATCCAGCCTTGCTCCATGGCCTTTTCAAAGGTATTTAATACGTAATTATATACCTTTGACTGATCATGAACCTCGGTTGTGTAAATAGCATATACAGAATTATATACGCCCTTTTGCATGTCACACGCTACTTTTGCTCTATCTAATGCAGTAGCTGCTGGAACATCCTCAAAGCTGGCTGTATATATTCCCACATGAACAGGCAAGCTTCTGCCATCATTGCACCTTTTAAAATCATAAAAGATAGATTCTAAGGTGTCTTCCATATCATCCATCTGACCAAACAGCGCAAAATGGTCCTGTCCCAATCGTCCACAGTTTTCGTTTGGAAAATACTTTTTTAGGATGTTTGCAAATTCTACTAAAAGAACATCTCCCCCCTGCAATCCATACTTTTGGTTATAGTATTTCATTCCAGCAAAATCTAGATACACAAGGGCTGGTACCTTACCTTCGGCCATCATTGTGCGTTTTCCAGCATTTGCCAGCTGAATAAAATAAGACATATTAGGAAGGCCTGTAAGAGTATCATAGAAATTATCCCTGATAAGGCTTTCCTTTGTCATAAGGCTGTTGAAATTTGAAGCCAGTTTTTCTGTCAAAGGATTTGATGAATCTACGCCAACTCCCTCTACCATGTAAAGTGTAGTGGAAAGCATCGTTCCATCCTGGGCAAAAAAATGAGCCCCACGAGAATGAATGATTACATAATCATTAATTATGTGGGACATTGTTCTATAGACAATGTCGAAACTCTCCCCACCAGATGCAAATTTCAGGGCAGCATCTGCCACTCTCGCCTTGTCATCTGGGTGAGTGTCTCGATACATGTCTGTGTCAAATAATTTAATTATATTTTCACGTGATTCACCCATTAGATTAACCATTCCATCTGTAACCAATAAGGTAACCACTCTTTTATCAATAAACTGATAAATGGTCATAGGTATATTGAGTTTTTCAAGTACCGCCCTTTCCTTAGGATCGAATTCATACCTACCCATCAGATATCCTCCATACTTTAATGTGTTTATACACATAATTCGACTGCTCTGTAATTATATATAAAAAGTATGGATTTATTGTTAAAATTATTTTATGTTATATAATTCTCTTAATTCGCTAGCCTTTCTTTCCACCTCTAAAATAAATTCTCTAGAAGAAAGCAATCTGGCCCCTGCTCCTCTAATAATTACCTGCTCTAAACCATCAGAAGTAACTACAGTTATATCGTATTTCTTACCATGTTCATGGGTGAAACGTTCGATATAGGCATCTGCCGTTTGGGCTTCTGCTGTAAACACCTGATGAATATTAAGGTAGTCTGAGGCTGTCACCTCGTGGCCCTTTACCCTGTAGGCATCAAAAACAGCTATCACATTATAATCAGTCATAGCCTTGTAGTTGCTAAGGATATCTAGGAGCTTTCCTCTGGCGCCGTCTAGATTTACATCTAAAACTTCCTTCAGCTCAGGCCAAGCATAAATCAGATTGTAGCCATCTACCAAAAGATATTTTTCCTTTGGCTTTATAGCCTTTGGAGCGGTATACACATAATCGCTATCCACTCTTCTAGGGCGGCTGTTGTCTCCATAATGCCAGCCCTTCTTTGGATTTTTGCCCTGATTGCTGTGACTAGCTTGCCTTAAAATAGCATCGATTTCATCTGGGTCTAACCATTCATCTACCCCATGGTTCATTCGCTTTTGGTTTATAACCTCAGGCTCGTTTATGTCAGCTTTATCCTGTCTGCATGGCACGTGACACTTTTCCTTTACCTCATACCATGGCACCACCACTGCCGCCCCGTGAGAACAAAATACACTTGAAGGCGAATTCTCTATATCCGCCTCAGGATTGTAGTTTGCCTGCTCTATTAATGGCTCAGGGTCCTGGCGTTTAAAATGACCTGCATAAGTAAGGCTTATCTGGCCCTGTCCCTTTGTAAATGTCACAAGGCTTGACTGGTAGTTTCTGATTTTAGCTGCTGGTGCTTTTCCTGTGATAACAGTCGCCTGCCCGTCATCTGCTGGCATGTCAAAGGTTCCATTCATGTTTTCAATATCAGTCATTACTCTGCCGATTTGGTCAGAAGGAACAGTGATTTCAAAGCTATAGTAAGGCTCTAAAATATCCGTGCCAGCTTCCATAAGTCCCTGTCTGATAGCACGGTAAGTGGCTTCTCTAAAGTCTCCACCTTCGGTGTGCTTTATATGGGCCCTACCACCGACAATTGTATATCGTATATCCGTTACAGGTGCGCCAATACTTACACCTAAATGTTCTTTTTCTAAAATATGAGTGGTAATAAGTCGCTGCCAGTTAAGGGCCAGGTCGTCTGTTGAAACGTCAGTCCTTACCTCTATTCCGCTTCCTGCAGGTAGTGGCTCCATAAGGATGTGTGCCTCAGCGTAATGTCTAAGTGGCTCAAAATGGCCAACGCCTTCCACTGCTTCTCTTATTGTCTCTTTATATAGGACACCTGCCTCTTCAAAGGTAGCTTTCATTCCAAGCTCTCTCTCAATTCTATTTAGGATGATTTCCGTCTGTACCTCACCCATCAGGTTAAAGGAAATCTCTTCTAAGGCATCATACCAGGTTACATTTAAAGATGGATCCTCATCATTAAAGGCTTTGAGTTTTGGATAAGCAAGACGTGGAACCGTGTCATCTAAGAACTTAAGCTGGTACTTCAAAACTGGAGTAAGACTAAGCTCCGGCCTATTTTCTTCTACCCCAAGTCCCTGTCCTGCAAAGGTTTCCTTGCAGCCAACAAATGCAACTACATCACCTGCTACTGCCTCGTCCACCTGAGTATATTTTGCACCGGAATAGAGTCTGATTTCGTTTATCTTCTCACCGTTTGAAAGAGTATCCTTTACATGGATAGTGCCGCTTGTAACCTTTGCAAAGGTAAGGCGAGCATCTCTGGCAAGGCTTTCAATTTTATAAACTCTGGCTCCAAAATCAGCTAGTTCTGACTGCTCGGGACCTAGTGCAGCAAGGTCCTTCATTAAATCTAACAGCTCATTAATGCCTTCATTTTTTAGTGCCGAACCTGTTAATACTGGGTAGACCTTCTGCTCTAACACCAAGCGTGCGATAGTCTCTTTTGAAAGTCGTTCCTCTAATAAAAACTCTTCCATGGCCTGCTCATCTTCTGTTGCCATGTCCTCTTCATTTGTAATGTCATGGCACTTGCTAGACAGCTTTTCCTTAAGGTCGGCCATAGCCATAGCTACATTAGCATTGGGCATATCTATTTTGTTTATAAAAAGAACAGTTGGAACCTGATTCTTTTTTAAGAGATTAAAAAGA
>JAEEGI010012669.1_pt1 | contig 18007 bp, 13 predicted proteins | sample 8958751 | NCBI WGS metagenome assembly JAEEGI01 (sample SAMN16246545, study PRJNA631951) | gut metagenome | biome: gut microbiome; feature: rumen; material: KS-attached | host: Bos | place: Iran: Karaj | collected 2018-10 | reverse complement strand
CTTCAAAATCCGTAACATTGGTACCCGGAACCGACTCAAAAAGGAATAAACCGTTCTTTTCGAGCTTCGTCATTGTATTGTAAGTCTTGATCTTGTACAGATCGCCGCAGTGAGGAAAATCCTCTTTTTTCTGCTTTTCGGGAAGTTCATAGTTTCCAAATGCAAGTTTCCCGTTTTCCGAAGTACTGATGATATCCATTTAAAATACCCCCATTTAATATTTTCTAGTGTCCCCTCTATCCGATTTTTTCTAAAATAAAAGCCGGGGCAAAGTTGTTATTTCGGATGATTTTATTATACCTTAAAACGGTCTCAATTTCTATAAGATTTTAGTGAAAATTTACCTTTCCCTTGTTAAAAGAAACTTTGACCGTATCGCCCTCTTCGATGTTTCCCGAGAGGATTTCGCTGGCTAAAGGATCCTCAATATCCACCATAATTCCACGTCTTAATGGTCTTGCTCCCATCAAAGGATTCGAGAACTTATCTACTATGTGATTTCTTAAGGCAACGGTGAATTTAAGGTCAATATTCATCTGCTCTTTTGCACGCTTTGCAAGGTTTGATAAAAGAAGCGAAGTAATGTCTTCAAGTTCTTTTCTGTCAAGCTTGTGGAATACGATAAAATCATCGATTCTGTTGATAAACTCGGGCTTAAAGAGCTGTTTTACCTCTTCCATTACGTTTGATTTCATCTTTTCGTAATTCTGCTCTTTGCTTTCCTTGCTGCCAAATCCCAAATTCTTGGGCTCCGTGATTCTCTTGGCGCCGACATTCGAAGTCATAATGATAATCGTATTCTTAAAGTTAATCTTTCGACCCTGTGAATCGGTTACCTGTCCGTCATCAAGAATCTGTAAAAGCACGTTAAAAACATCCGGATGAGCCTTTTCGATTTCATCAAAAAGAACTACCGAATAAGGATTTTTTCGTACTCTCTCCGAAAGCTGTCCGCCGTCGTCAAAGCCTACATATCCGGGAGGTGAACCAAGAATCTTTGATACCGAATGCGCTTCCATGTATTCGGACATATCAACTCTTATAAGCGAATCTTCCGAGCCAAATACTGCTTCTGCCAAAGCCTTTGAAAGTTCTGTCTTTCCTACACCCGTAGGTCCTAAGAATACAAAGCTTCCTATAGGGCGCTTGGGATCAGATAATCCTATACGTCCTCTTCTTATGGCCTTGCTGACAGCCTCAACTGCTTCATTCTGGCCGATTATACGTTTATGAAGGTTCTTTTCAAGACCGATGAGTCTGTCGGATTCTTTTTTGGAAAGTTCCGATACAGGCACTTTACTCCATCTTGAAATAACCTTTTCAACCTGCTCGACGGTAACCGTCTTTTCAGTCTTCTTTTTCTTTCTCTTTTCAGCCGCTTCGGACTTTCTTAAGGTCTCAAATAAGACGTCCTGCTCTTTCTTTGCCTCTCCCGCCTTTTCGAATTCACCGTTTTCGATGGACTCTTTCATTATGCGGTCGCACTCAAAAATTTTATCCCTGAGGACTCTTATTTTATCCGAAGGCTTGTAACCTGTAAGGGATACGAGCGCAGCTGCCTCGTCCATTACGTCGATAGCTTTATCCGGAAGGTTTCTGTCGGTAATGTATCTGTCCGAAAGATTTACGCAGGCTTCAATTGCCTCCAGATCGTAAAATACATTGTGATGCTCTTCGTATTTATGCTTAATTCCTAAAAGAATCTTAAGCGTATCTTCCTTGGTGGGCTGTGATACGGCTATGGGCTGGAATCTTCTCTCAAGCGCAGCATCCTTTTCAAAATATTTTCTGAATTCTTCCTCGGTGGTTGCACCGATTAACTGGATTTCGCCTCTTGATAATGCAGGCTTTAAAATGTTCGAAGCATCAAGCGTGCCCTTTGCTCCGCCTGCACCGATTAAAGTGTGAATTTCGTCCATAAAAAGAATTATATTGCCGTCTTCTGATACTTCTTCGATTACGGCCTTTAATCTCTTCTCAAACTCACCGCGGTACTGTGTACCGGCAACAAGCGATGACATATCAAGAGAAAGGATTCTCTTGTCTTTTATGATGTCAGGAACACTGCCGTCAGCCATTCTCTGCGCCAGGCCTTCAACGATCGCCGTTTTGCCGACACCGGGCTGGCCCACGAGGCAGGGATTGTTCTTGCTTCGTCTTGCGAGTACCTGAATAATACGCATTATCTCATCATCTCTGCCGATAACGGGATCAAGCTCTCCGTTCGCTGCCATTTCTGTAATATCTTTTGTATAATCCTCGAGTGAAAATCTCTGAGGACCTTCACCCATCGGATTTTCTTCGGCTCTTACATATTCATCGGGAATATAGCCATCATCGTCAAATCCGAAGTTGGCTGCAATTTCCTCTGCGATTTTGCCTACGGGAGTACCCGTATCTTTTAAAATATATAAAAGAAGGTTATATGCAAGGCATTTTTCCTCGGTCACGATTGCATAAAGAATATGCTCCGTTCCGACAAGATCGGAGCCTGTGTCTCTTGCAATTTTTTCTGCGACATCAAGTATCTTTTTAACCTGCGGCGTAAAGTCCAGTTTGCCTTTTACGGTCACTTTTCTTAAGGCCTCGCTTCTTGATTCAAAACATTTCTTAACGGCCGCAGGAGTAACACCGTGGCTTTCAAGAATGCTTCCCGCGAGAGACTCGTTGCACTTGGCAAGACCATATAAAAGATGCTGGGTGTCAAGCGCACTCGCACCGAGAGTCTTTCCTATCTGATTGGCGTATTTAAGTACCTGTTTGCTCTGCTCGTTTAATTCCATAAATAATTCCCTTATAAAGAAGCCTCTGTTATTTCTAACAGAGGCTTTAAAATTTATTAGATATCAATGAAATCTATGTCGTCGTCATCGTCCACGTCGTCATAATATTCATCATCCTCGGCATCGTCATCAACCTCGGTAGTAAAGTAATTTAAGAACTTGTCTTTGGCTCTCGCCGCTTTACTCTGCTTGGGTTCTTTTTCTGCTCTTGCCGATACTCTTTCTTCTCTTGAAGAACGTCCTCTGGAATTCTCTATTGAAGAAACGGGGATTTCGTCTTCATCTTCTTCGTCTTCATAATCGTCATAGTCGTAATCATCGTCGTTCTCAACGCCTCTTGAAAGCTTAAGTGCCATGAAGAATACTGCTGCAAGAAGAATGATTATTACAATGATAAGAACTATAAGGATAACCTTAAGATTGATTCCGAATATTGTTGCACCCGAATCCTTATCTTTCTTTTTGCTTACTGTATCGAAAAGTCCGTCATATGCAACATATGTGCTGTTCTTTTCATCAAGAACATACCATCCGGTAATTTCTCTTTCGTTCATACCGTAAATGATATAGAAATCACCTTTGTGCCATACCTTTTCACCTGACTCAAGCTTAACTTCCTCGAATCCGTCGGGAAGATTTTCAGGTGCTTCGAAAGGCTGAAGAGGTGTGATACCTTTCTTTACTTCAGCAGGTTCGTCTGTTGTTGTATCAGGATTCTCTTCAGGTACATCGGTGCCGGGATCCGTAGTTCCGGGATCTTCGGTAGTTGTATCGGGATTTTCGGTAGTAGTTGAATCGATGTTCGTTTCAGCCGGTGTATTGGTAGGTTTTGTAAATGTAAGAAGGTCGCTTCTTATGAAACCTGTCTTGTTTGCACCGTCTGCAGTAAACGAAACTTTGTACCACTTGTATCCGTCGGAAGCTGTAGCTTCGCCCGTAACCGTAACTTCTGTATTCTTCTGAGCCTTTGCGATAAGATCTGAAGAAGCTGAAGCCTGTGAACGGATATTAACCACATCACCTGCGATATATGCGGGCTTTGAATCAACGTTTGTTACGTTGGTTGTTGTGGTTGTGGTAGTAGTTGTTGTAGTTGTAGTATTGTTATTGTTGGCAGCATCGCCTTTGGTAATGAAGTCTGCTCTTACATAACCCGTGGTTCCTGTAGCAGTTGTAATCTTGTACCATAAAACGTTCTGCGCATTGGTCTTCTCTTCGATGATGGTAACCTTGTCACCTGAATTTACTTTTCCGAGAGAAGTACTTGTAGCGTCTGCTTCGGAGCGGATATTTACGTTGGTATCATTTACTGTACCGGTTGTATCTGCCTTTGCTGTAATGGGTAAAAGGAAAAGGCAAATTAAAAGAATTGCAAATGCCGAAATTCCGTTTCTCCACAAATTTTTTCTATTAATTAATTTCATCTGTTAATCACCTCGTAAAAGTATTTACACAACTATAAAATATACCTTTTTTTGCCCGAAACGTCAAGTCTGCCCCTACGCTTCGTCGATTGCCTTGCCTATGTCGTGACGCATGTATTTGTTGTCAAAATCAATCCATTCCGTCGCTTCGTAAGCTTTCTTTCTGGCCTCTTTTAAGTCGCTTCCGAGTGCCGTTATACCAAGCACTCTTCCTCCGTTTGTTACCACCTTGCCGTCAGCGATTTTACTGCCCGCATGGAAGCAGAAATAATCATCTTTTCCGGCGAAATTCTCGAGACCTCTTATTTCTTTTCCTTTTTCATATGAAACAGGATATCCGTCGCTTGCAAGTACCACACAAACTGCAGCGTTATCTTCAAATTCAAGTTCAATCTTATCAAGTCTTCCTTCGATACATGCTTCGAATACATCCACGATATCATTCTTCATTCTGGGAAGAACAACCTGTGTTTCGGGATCTCCGAATCTTGCATTGTACTCGAGTACTCTGGGTCCTTCGGAGGTTAACATAAGTCCAAAGAAGATTACTCCCTTAAACTCTCTGCCCTCTGATCTCATGGCATCAACAGTTGCCTGATAAATGTATTTCTTACAGAATTCATCCACTCTTTCGGTATAGAACGGTGAAGGTGAAAATGTTCCCATACCGCCTGTATTTAAGCCTTCGTCATTGTCTTTGGCTCTTTTATGATCCTGCGCGGACGTCATAATCTTTATTGTCTTGCCGTCGGTAAATGATAATACGCTTACTTCCCTGCCTGTGAGGAACTCTTCGATTACCATCTTGTTTCCTGCAGAGCCAAACTTCTTGTCGTCCATGATTTCATGGATTCCCGCAACTGCTTCATCGTAATCCTTGCAGATAAGAACACCTTTTCCGAGTGCGAGACCGTCTGCCTTAAGTACGATGGGAAATTTGCAGGAATCAAGGAATTTAATTGCTGGTTCCGATTCCTCAAATACTTCGTACTTTGCTGTGGGAATATTGTATTTTTTCATCAGATCCTTTGAAAAAGCCTTGCTTCCTTCGAGGATCGCAGCCTTTTTGTTGGGTCCGAATACTTTAAGACCTGCTGTTTCAAGAACATCCACAAGCCCTGCTACAAGGGGATCGTCAGGTCCGACTACAACCATGTCTACCTGCTTTTCCAAAGCATACATTGCAACCTTGTCAAATTCCATTACTCCGATGGGAGCACATTCCGCAAGTTCTGCGATTCCGGCATTTCCGGGTACGCAGTAAATTTTATCCACTCTTTCACTCTTTGATATTGCTTTTACAATGGCATGTTCTCTTCCGCCACCACCGACTACAAGTATTTTCATTTTGTCTCCTTTGTTTTTGCAATCAAACCAATACTTTCGGGTAAAATAATCCATTCAGCCTGTTCCATGACTCTTCTCTGAAGAATCTCGGGCGTATCGCCGTCTAAAACTTCGACTGCTTTTTGCATAATAATCGGACCTGTGTCCGTACCTTCATCCACGTAATGAACGGTGGCTCCGGTAATCTTTACGCCCCTCGCGAGAGCTGCTTCGTGTACCTTGAGTCCGTAATATCCCGTTCCGCAAAACGAAGGGATAAGCGAGGGATGAATGTTTATAATTCTTCCTCTGTAAGCTTCGATAACAATCTCGGGAATTACTACCAGGAATCCTGCAAGTACCACAAGATCGGGATTGAAATCATTTAATGCAGCTAAAAACGCTTTGTTAAATTCTTCTCTGTTCTCAAATGACTTCGGAGATACGCAGATACCTTTTATACCTGCATTCTTTGCCCTTTCAAGAGCATATGCATTGGGATTGTTCGAAATAACTCCGACAATCTCCGTATTCTGTAATTTTCCGTTATTAATCGAATCGATAATCGCCTGAAGGTTTGTACCGCCGCCTGATACACAGACAACAATTTTTAACATAATTCAACTCCCTTTACGCCACTCTTGCACTTACCAACGATATAAGGTGTTTCTCCCGCTTCTTTGATGGCAGCCATTGTCTTGCCGGCATCTGCGGGATCGACTGCAACTACCATTCCGAGACCCATGTTGAAGGTGTTGTACATCATCTCTTCAGCGATGTTTCCTTCTTTTTGAATAAGTCCGAAGATAGCGGGTATGGGATAAGAATCCTTCTTAACCTCTGCTACGATGCCGTCGGGAAGCATTCTGGGAATGTTCTCATAAAATCCGCCGCCGGTAATATGGCTGCATCCCTTTAATACTACGCCTGCATCCTTAACACTCTTTAAAGCCTTTACGTAAATCTTGGTAGGAGTGATAAGCGCCTCACCAAGTGTTGTTCCGAGTTCGTCTCTGTAACGGTTTAAATTGTCCTCGGTCATTCTGAATACTTTTCTAACCAGTGAAAAGCCGTTTGAATGAACACCGCTTGATGCGATACCGATGAGGACGTCTCCGTCTTTTATGTTCTGTCCCGTGATAAGGTCTTTTCTGTCAACTACACCTACGGCAAAGCCTGCGAGATCGTATTCGTCTTCGGGCATAAGTCCGGGATGTTCAGCTGTTTCACCGCCGATAAGAGCACATCCTGACTGCTTGCAACCTTCTGCAACACCTTTTACGATGGTAGCAATTTTCTCGGGGATATTTTTGCCGCATGCTATGTAATCAAGGAAAAACAAAGGCTCGCCGCCCGCACATGCAACATCGTTTACACACATTGCTACAGCGTCGATACCGATGGTATCATGCTTGTCGAGAAGAAATGCAAGTTTAACCTTTGTTCCGCATCCGTCTGTACCGGATAAAAGAACAGGGTCATCCATTTCTTTTAATTTGCTCATTGAAAAAGCGCCTGAGAATCCGCCGATTCCTCCAAGTACTTCTTCTCTGAATGTTTCTTTTACAAAACCTTTCATCAGTTCGACAGATTTGTAACCTGCCTCGATGTCAACTCCGGACGATTTGTAATCCATTTTTTTCTCCTTAAAAATAAATATTTTTATCCCTATACGTTATGGTTTTTACTAACCGAATTAATAATTTTTGTATCCGACTTCCTGTAATCTCGCATCCTTTTCCTGAACGCTCTTTTTGAGTGATTCGGAATAATCTTTTAATTTCTGTAAAAGTTCTGCATCGGATGTGGCTAAAATCTTGGCCGCAAGAATACCTGCATTTGCTCCGCCGTTAATTGCAACGGTAGCTACGGGAATACCTGAAGGCATCTGAACGATTGAATAAAGCGAATCTCTTCCGCCGAGGCTTGTTGTATGCATGGGAATTCCGATTACGGGCATGGGGAAAATTGCTGCACACATACCGGGTAAATGTGCTGCCATTCCCGCACCTGCGATAATTACCTTAAAGCCTTTTGATTCGGCGCTTTTGGCATATTCAAAGAACACATCGGGTTCTCTGTGTGCGGAGATGATAGTCATCTCGTAAGAAATTCCAAATTTGTCGAGCATTTCTGCTGCCTTGCTCATTACGGGCATATCGGAATCCGAGCCCATTACTATTCCAACCTGTGCCATTTTTATCTCCTTTTTACCACTCGCTGTGAATATCAAACAGCTCGCCGGTACTCTTATTGTTTATCATCATTTCGTCGTTTTTGTATGCCGCATTAAAACCATATAAATTTCCGTCAGCATCCGTGAGTGTAATAAATGTATCCAAATCGGTTCTGACAGGTCTTACTATGGTGCCTTTCTTTAAAGTTTTTTCAACATCTGTAGGCTTGTAATCGCTATCAACTTCGTAACCCTTAATATCTGTAGTCGGGGTATACGCATAGTATTTTTCCCATTCATCATATAAAGCGTAATCGAAATATTCGCCAAACTCGAGTTCGCCGTCATCACCAACCCATACAGGGATTGTAGGGAATTCAAAATTATTGCCAAAGAATGTGTTTGCAGCAAGTGTTGTTTCTCGAAGTTCATTGGTATCAAAGTAAATTCCGCCCTGGTAAGCAGCGATTTCTTCGAATTCTTTACCGTTAAACTCATATATCTGCAAATACTCTACACCATCAAAAAAGTAGTTCTGAACATACAGATAATCTTTTCCGTTTTTTCTGATGATATAGATGGCGGGGTCCATAAAGGAACCGTCAATTCTTATATCCTGATAATAATCGGGTGCACCGTACACATATAAATGAGTATATGTATCCGAATAGAACTGATATTCTTCATTCCATTCTTTTTCCCAGCCAAAGCTTAAAGCATATTCTTTATCACCAAGATACATCGGATAGGAAACGCATTTTGAAACATGCATTACATATTCTTCGTCTGCATCTTTAAAATACTCGGGATTAAGATATTCGGGATATTCATCGTAATTGATGAATACTATCTGATGTCCCGAAGCATATGCGGCAAGTGCATAATCGCCGAAGTAAATAGCCACGCCGTCGTAGTTTAAGGACCAGTTTGTTCCTTCTCCGTCTATCAGACTGTCAACATAGAGTTTAACATCTTCTTTTAACTCTTCTTCAGTTTCGGAGAAGAAAATTTCTTTGTCATAATTCTCATACAGCTCATCTGTGATGATATCAACAAGTCCGTCTGTCTTTATGACAACATCATTAAAATTAATGGCCTCTCCTGTCTGGGAATTATAGGCGAATCCGCCTTCATAGGCTCCGCCGTGAGCTCCGCCGTAATAAACCGATGCATAGTTTCCTGTGGTGAAAACCTTCTGATCTGCTCTTATAATGCCCTTGTAATCATACTCATAAAAGACAGGACCCCAGTTGAGATCTTCAACATCAGACCACATCTCATCAAAATCGCTCTCAAAACCTTCAAATATATCGGTGAGCGCTTCTTCGTTGCTTGCGTTTACATCCGACATCTTATTGGCAAGTTCAACATATTCATAATCATTATACTCAGACGAATTAACGTAAATGTTTGTATATCCGGTATCGATTATCTTGATGCTGCTATAGTCATTTTCATCCAGATGTTTATCCTTAACAGTGTAATCATATGCCGAATAAATGGGATATGATCTGTATTCGGGATGGGACTCTGTATTACCCTGATTACCGTTATCATCGGGATTGTCAGGGTTTACTGTATTGTTCTGATCGCCGTTGTTTGCACTGCTTGTATTATCGTTTCCCGAATTGGAATTAACAATGGTTGCAACAGCATCATTTGAATCTTTGTCTCCTGCGTTTGTAACGCCTGTAGGAAGGCATGCTACTAAACAAAAAATCATGGTTCCGGCAACTAATCCGGCAACAAATTTCTTCATATCATCCTCCATAAAATAGCGGGTTTTTCTTCTTTTCGCAATTTACCCACAGATATAGTTATTTTACTACAAAATAAAGATTTTCTCAACAATAAATCACTTTTCGCACAGGTCTTTATATCTAATATACGTAAAAAGAAGAGAAGTTTTTGGGCTTCTCTTCTTAATCACTTTATTTTGCAAGTATCATCATGATTTTGTTTGATCTTTGTACGAACTTGGTCATCTCATCGGGTGATAAAGGTCCGTGCTGGATAAGGGCTAAGTCAAAGAGCTGTTCGCAGATAAGACTTACATTTTCTCCGTCCTTTTCTTCAATTAAGAACTGAACCAGCTTGTTGTTTGCATTAAGTACAAGTGTAAGGCCTTCCTTGCTGAATTCGTCAATGCCCATTCCGCTTGCATACATACGCATCATTTCCTGCATCTTTCTGGTCTCGCCGGACATTGTCATCATAGCGGAAATGTCTTTGTTTTTAAGCTTTTCGAGTTTAACCTTGATATTGTCTTTCTTAACAATCTTCTTGAAGAGCTTTGCAAGTTCCTCTTCGTTTGCCTTAAGCTCCTCTTCTACCTTGGCGGAGTTTTTGGTCTTTAAAGCATCGGATAAATCTTCATCAATTCTCTTAAAGATTACGCCTTCGTTCTTCATTTCAAGCTGATTGATGAAAGGCATATCTATATTATCCGTGAGCATTACAGCATCCATTTTTGCTTTCTTAAACATTGCCACATACTGGCTCTGCTCTACGGGATCCGTTACGAAGTAAATAATCTTTTCCTTCTTTTCATCTGCCTTATTCTCTTCGGCTTCAGGCTCGATTACTTCGGCTTCAACGGGATTTCCTTCTTCATCCACAGCTTCTTCGGTGTCTAAAGGCTTTGTCTCAAGACACTCGGGTAAAGTCATGTAATTTCCTTCAAGGTTCTTAAAGAGAATGTAATCATTCATCTTTTCGCAGAACTTGTCGTCCTTTAAGCAGCCGTATTTGATAAAGGGAGAGATATCTTCCCAGTACTTCTCGTAGTTTTCTTTATCTGTCTTGCACATTCCGGAAAGCTTGTCAGCAACCTTCTTTGTAATATAATCGCTGATTTTGTTTACAAATCCGTCGTTCTGAAGCGCCGAACGCGAAACATTCAAAGGAAGGTCCGGACAGTCAAGAACACCTTTTAAAAGAAGTAAGAATTCGGGAATTACTTCTTTTATGTTGTCTGCGATAAATACCTGGTTGTTGTAAAGCTTGATGGTACCTTCGATAGCATCGTATTCCATGTTAATCTTCGGGAAGTAAAGAATTCCCTTAAGATTGAACGGATAATCCATATTTAAGTGAATCCAGAAAAGAGGCTCTTTGTAATCGTTAAATACCTTGCGGTAGAATTTAAGATAATCTTCTTTTTCGCACTCTGCGGGATTCTTCATCCAAAGAGGATTTGTATCGTTAAGAAGTTCAGGACGCTTTTTAATCTTAATCTTGGCTTCGTCCTCGCCCTCTTTCTTTTCAAGTTCTTCGATTACAACATCGCTTTCAAGCTTTTCACTTTTCTTGATGGTCTGCGTTTCCTTGGTGTCTTCTTTTATGATGTAAATCTCGATAGGCATGAAGGAACAGTACTTTTTGATGATTTCTCTTGCGCGGTATTCGTTGCAGAATTCAACGCAGTCTTCCATCAGGTAAAGTGTAATCTTCGTTCCGACCTCAGCCTTGTCGGAGTCTTCCATCGTAAATTCGGTGCCGCCGTCGCATTCCCAGTGAACAGCCTTTGCACCCTCTTTGTATGAAAGTGTATCGATTGTAACCTTTTCGGAAACCATGAATGCCGAATAAAATCCGAGGCCGAAGTGTCCGATAATCTGATCGTCATTTGCTTTGTCTTTGTATTTTTCGATAAAGTCCGTAGCGCCGGAAAAAGCAATCTGGTTAATGTATTCTTCAACTTCCTCGGCTGTCATGCCAAGACCGTTATCTGTAAATGTAATTGTCTTCTTCTCGGGATTAACGGTAATGTCGATTCTTTCCTTATAACCGTCAGGAAGTGTATATTCTCCCATCATATCGAGTTTTTTAAGCTTTGTAATAGCGTCACAGCCGTTTGAGATAAGCTCACGCATAAATATATCGTGGTCGGAATAAAGCCACTTTTTGATAATCGGGAATATGTTTTCCGAATTAATAGATAATGAACCTTTTTTAGCCATTTTTACTCACCTCTTTAGAATATATTATGTGTTAAAAAACACTTATTTTTCTCGTACAGTGATAATTATAAAACCCCGATTTTTAAAAGTCAATAAAAAATTAGCACTCAATTTGCTTGAGTGCTAATAAAATCATTTTCCGTCAATCATTATATCCGTATAGATATCGAAAAACGAGTCTGTTTTCATATCTGCGTTGTGGATAATCTTAATGTTTTCCCACTCCTTTTCATTGATATTTGCAATGACATTGGGTAAGAATTCATTGTATTTTTCTTCGAAAGCCTTTCTCTTGGCTTCGTTTATAATCGCTTCCTTGTTTTCGTTGGTCGCTTTTCTCTCGTAGGTACTGATACACTTGACTATATAATATCCGTCATCCGTGGTAATAACGTAACTTATCTCGCCTTCCTCGAGCGCAAAAGCCACATTTTCGTATGTCTCGGGCATTTCGCCTCTTCTGTAGGTGTGTGTGCTCTCGTCTTCTTCATTATAAAGAGCACATAAGCTTTCGAAGTCTGACTCGGTAACTGCCTTCTCTCTTATAGCCAGGGCTCTTTCTTTGGCCTCGGCCTTGGCAGCATCGGAATAGTCTGTCAGTCTGCCGTGTGTATCCTCGTGATAGGTCTTAATAAATATCTGCTCTACGGTAATGCTTCTGGCATCATCGTCGCTGATTTCAAAATTCACTTCATCGACGATGGAATTATAAACCTTTTCAGCCAGTGCATACTCGGAATACATCTGATATACCAAATCCTCGTCGGCACCAAGTTCGTTCTTTTCATCCTTGGAAAGAGTCTTCATATAGGCCTTGGCTGCCTTTTTAAGAGATTTCTTTTCATCACCCGAAAGAGATATCTTCTCTTCTTTGGCCATAAGGTTTAAGACTTTAATTCTGGTAACCTTTGCAAGAACCGTTTCCTTAAAAGCATCCTCTATCGTGGTATTGCCTGCGGATGTACTCCAGATTTGCTCTCCGAATGTAGCTTCGTAAGCATTTGCCATATTGGTAAGGTAGATGTTCATCTCGCTTCTTGAACAGCTTAATGTATTAATCCTAAAAACCTCGCCTTCGGCAAATCCCCCGGTTACGACAACCGTTCTGTCGCACGCAGTCATAAGAATTACTGTCAGGAAAACCGATATTGAAATTTTAAATCTGTCAAAAATTTTATTTCGCATTTATTTCCCCTTAGAAGCTAAATACGCAAAAGGGGAGGCAGTGCCTCCCCGTAATATTAAATCAAAGGATATTTTGCGGTAAGTTCGTCTACGATTGCTCTTGCGTAAGGAATCTTTTCTTCGCCGCCCTTAACAATAGCTGCGATAGCATCTGCAATCTTGTCCATATCTTCGGTATTCATACCGCGGGATGTAACTGCGGGAGTACCAAGTCTTACACCGCTTGTAACGAAAGGCTTCTGAGGATCGTTGGGAACCGTGTTCTTGTTGGCTGTGATATGAGCCTCGTCGAGCATCTTCTCAACTTCCTTACCTGTGTACTTCTCTCCTCTTAAGTCAACGAGCATAAGATGGTTGTCCGTACCGCCGGAAACAATCTTAACACCTCTGGAAAGAAGTCCGTTGCAAAGAGCCTGTGCGTTGTCGATAATGTTCTGTGCGTAAACCTTAAACTCGGGTGATAAAGCTTCTTTAAAGCAGACTGCCTTACCTGCGATAACATGCATTAAAGGTCCGCCCTGGATGCCGGGGAAGATAGCCTTGTTGAAGTTATACTTCTCTGCTGCTTCCTTGTTGGCAAGAATCATACCGCCTCTGGGTCCGCGAAGTGTTTTATGAGTTGTTGTTGTAACAACATCTGCATAAGGGAAGGGTGAGGGATGAAGGCCTGCAACAACAAGACCTGCGATGTGAGCGATATCTACCATGAGAACTGCTCCGACTTCATCACACACTTCTCTGAATTTCTTGAAATCAATGGTTCTTGCATATGCGGAAGCACCTGCAATAATCATTTTGGGCTTGCATTCAAGTGCAAGTTCTCTTAATCTATCGTAATCAATGAATCCGTCGTCATTTACGCCGTAAGGTACGACATTGAAGTATTTACCGGACATATTAACGGGTGAACCGTGTGTAAGATGTCCGCCGTGGTCAAGGTTCATACCCATGATGGTATCCCCGGGATTGAGAATGGCAAACTGAACTGCCATGTTAGCCTGAGCGCCCGAATGAGGCTGAACGTTAGCATAATCACATCCGAAAAGCTCTTTTGCTCTCTCGATTGCAAGATTTTCAACAACGTCAACACATCCGCATCCGCCGTAGTATCTCTTTGCGGGATAACCTTCCGCATACTTGTTTGTAAGAATGCTGCCCATTGCAGCCATTACAGCTTTGGATACCCAGTTTTCCGATGCGATAAGCTCGATATGTGAATTCTGTCTTGCTTCCTCATCGCAAATGGCTGAAGCTATCTCGGGATCGACCTTTTTTACTTCTTCCAACGAATACATATATTTGATTCCTCCTAAAAAATGCTTATTATTCAAACGTACACATTATAGCATGTAGTAATGAAAATTGTCACTAAATTTATCGTTTCTTACCGAATTTCCGCAATATGACCAAAAAACACGTTTGATTAATTCTGCTTTGTGAGAAATCACCAAAACTTTTTTAAAAAGTGAACTCTGTCTCAAGACTTCCCTTAAGATATTCGTCCGCTTTTTCATAAAAACAGTTTTCCATATTGTGAATCTTTGAAGCAGATGCATATTCAAATGAATGATGATTAACCACCAGCTTGTATGTTACATTTCTGTCCTGATCATATTCTTTTGTAAGATTAACGCCTGCATTTTTAAATCCGTAATCGTTTAGATACTCTCTTATATCTTTTACGTATTCAGCTTCACTTCTTTCAATCGCTTCCCTATACTCTCTGCCCTTCTTATCATTGGCATATGCTTTTACGGAAACGCTTAATAAAACTGTTACAACGATTACTGCCGATAAAATTATAAATAACTTAATTCTTCCGATCATTTCTATATCCTCCCATAAAAGGTTTCTTCTTTGTTTACGAGAGGAGTATAGCACAGGTACCTGTCCAATTAACGGGACAGCTAAAAACTAATTTTCTCTTATTCCATAACGGTTTCTATGCCAAGATCGTTTATTACGTCGAGAATCGAATAAAAATAATTCTCTCCCTTTTCACTGTTTAAAATTATTATTTTGTCTATTCTCATTTCACCGAGGCAGTCAAAAAGCGCATCAAGATTTTTTCCGTAATATTCCGGGAAAGAAAAAACCTCTGCAAGATACTCATGTGCTTCTTTACGTTCGTTTACTCTTAAAGCATCGATTGTATATTCCATGTCCGATTCCTTTCGTTTATTTCTTTTATGATTGGCATATATGTATTGACCAGCCGTTTTTATTCTACCATATATCGTAAAATTGGGGCAGATTTTATTGTGATTTTTTTAATATGGTAAGGGTTATATAACTATTTTTTGTTATATTTATATAAATAATGAAAGAACTGATTGACTGAAAAAACAAATTATAGTATTCTAAATTAGTTTTTGAATTGTTAAAGGATTATCAATTATGAAGAGGAATATAAAAGTAAACGACAATACAGAAGAGGTCAGAAAGGAAAAAGGCAGTACCGGCAAAAAGTACCTTAAGGGACTCGGTGCACTCGGTATTTATTTCCTTATATTTGCGGCAGCCATTACTTTCTGCGAACTTTTCTTAAGATATCAGATATCAGGCAAAATCATAAAAATGAACCTTGCATTTCTGGCATTCGTGCCTGCCGAAGCAATGTTCTTTACGGTTTTCGCCGGTTTCTTTAAAAACATCGGAAACAAAATCACGCTTCCGATTCTTTTATTTATCATAAATATTTATTACTGCATACAGTTTGTTTATTACAGAATCTTCGGTTCACTCTTTTCAGTATCCATGATGGGTATGGGCGGTACCGCAGTCGGAAACTTTTTCTGGGCTATGGAAGGCGTGCTTATCGCATCTATCATTTTCCTGACCATATTCCTCTCTCCGACTTTAATCTGTATCTTTTTATCACTCGTAAAAAAGATTAAATATCCGGGATATCCCGTACTGCTTCATATATTACCTGTATTCCTCGTAGCCGGACTCTGGTTTGCGGGCATCGGAGGATTAAAGTTAATCGGAACCGACAGACAGTCAGCATATCATGTTCTTACAAACAACTCTTCCGATACGGATACAACAGCCAATCATCTCGGAACTCTTGCAACTTTTATAGTTGAGTCCGGAGCTTATTATCTCGGTATCGGTTCTTCAAATAACGAAAGCACAGAACTTGTAAGCGTTACCAAAGATGATTTTGAACTCGTAGCCGATACACCCGTACAGGAAACCGTTACACAGACTGTGGACGAAAATACTTCTGAAAACGATGCCGAAGTTGAAGAAGTCGTTGAAGAAATCGTTTACGATCCCTGGATTGACGAAAGATTTGATTTTGCGGCTCTTGCAGAAAACACAAATGATACCGCAGCAAAGAATATGTATACTTTCCTTGCGGAAAGAGAGCCCAGTTATAAAAACGAATATACAGGTCTTTTCGAAGGCTACAATCTCATATATATTTGTGGCGAGGCATTCTGGTCCTACGCATGTAACGAGAAAGTAACGCCCACTCTTTATAAGATGCAGAACAACGGTGTTGTTCTCGACAATTATTACAACTCATTCTTAAATACTACGACTAACGGAGAATTTGCATTTGCCACTTCTCTCTGGCCCGATGTATCAAGATGGGCTATGTCAGGAACAGATGTCGGAAGTTTCCCTCAGTCAGCCGGAAAATACATGCCTTACGGACTCGGTGATTTCTTCGTTGCAGATGGTGTACCGACTTACGGCTTCCACAACTATTACGGCACATATTACAGAAGATATCTCTCCTGGCCCAATATCGGATTTGAAAACTGCAAGTTCATGGGCGATATGAAATTTTCTTCAAACTGGCCCTCGAGCGACCTTGAAATGATGGAGCAGTCCATAGACGATTACATCGAAGATGACAGATTCATGGCTTATTACATGACCTTCTCCGGTCACGGTCCTTATACAAGTGCAAACTACATTTCAAGAAAGAATCTTGAAACCGTAAAAGAACTTTTAGGCGACGAGGCTGAAAACTACAATTACGAAGCTCTCAACTATCTTGCAAGCAATTACGAACTTGAACTTGCTATGGAATATCTTCTCGCAAGACTTGAAGAAGCAGGAAAGCTTGATAATACCGTCATCGTTCTTACAGGCGACCACTATCCTTACTATCTTTCCGAAGCAGGAAGAACAAGTCTTTGCCAGAAAGAAGTAAACGAGCTTGATCAGTATCATTCAACCTGTACCATTTACTGTGCAGGTTTGGAAGAACCTATCCACTGTGACGAATACTGCTGCAACGTGGATATCGTTCCCACAATACTTAATCTTTTCAATTTACCTTTTGATTCAAGACTTTTGATGGGAACCGACGTATTCTCTACGGAAAGCATGCATACCGCAATGCTTTACAACAAGAGCTTCTTAAACGACAAGGTTGAATACAATTCGACCAACCATGAGGCAGTATGGAAAATCGATACTTCGGTTTACTGCGACGAAGCCCTTGATTCATATGTTAAAAACTATCTTACGTTAAATGATTCCTACTATCTTGCAAGTATCAATATGATGAAATATAACTTCTATTTCACCATCTGGAAACAGGCAGGGCTCTTAACGGATGAAGAAATCGCTGCAGAAAACCAGAGAGCCGCAAAGGCTATGGAAATCAATGCAGAGCAGAATGCCATCGAGGCCGAGGCCGAAAGGCTTAAGAAAGAGGCTGAGGAGGCCGCTGCCGCAGAAGCAGCCGCACAGGCAGCCGAAGAAGGCGTTGTAGAATAAATATCAATTAAAATATTATAAAAAAACGAATCCCCGTATCATTCGATACGGGGATTCGTTTTATATAGTGATTTTCAGATCTGTCCAAGGTAACCCCGGACCAATAATCTTACGATTATTTGTAGAGTTCTACGAGCTTCATTAAGTGCTGATATCTCTCGTTAGCAACCTTCTCTGATTCAGCGAAGAGTTTCTCTGCTCTTTCAGGGAAAGGTTTAACAAGACGAGTATATCTGGACTCGTTGTTAAGGAATTCCTGATATGTTCCGTCGCCTTCCTTAGATGTAAGTGTGAACGGATTCTTTCCTTCTGCCTTAAGTGCAGGGTTGAAGGAGAAGAGGTTCCAGTAACCGGCCTTAACAGCTTTCTTCATTTCATCCTGGCAGTGGTTCATACCGCCCTTAGCGA
>JAEEGI010012668.1_pt1 | contig 18007 bp, 16 predicted proteins | sample 8958751 | NCBI WGS metagenome assembly JAEEGI01 (sample SAMN16246545, study PRJNA631951) | gut metagenome | biome: gut microbiome; feature: rumen; material: KS-attached | host: Bos | place: Iran: Karaj | collected 2018-10 | reverse complement strand
ATGGGCGAACAGCTCGCCGACCCTGCCGTGGCTTCCGACATGAAGAAGTTCGTGAAGCTCAACAAGGACTATAAGGACTTGGAGCCTATCGTCATGGCCTTCAAGGAATACAAGACCCTGAAAGCTAACGTCGAAGAAGCCAAGGAAATACTGGCCACAGAGAAGGACGAGGAGATGCGCAAGATGGCCCAAGAGGAGTTGGACACCGCCCAAACGCGCATCGAGCAACTGGAGCAGGACATCCGTGTGATGATGATTCCCAAAGACCCACAGGACAGCAAGAATGCTGTTATGGAAATCCGTGCAGGCACGGGCGGCGATGAGGCCTGCCTCTTTGCAGGAGATTTGTACCGCATGTACAGCAAGTTCTGCGAAAACCGAGGCTGGAAGGTCGAAGTGACCTCGGTCAGCGAAGGTGCAAGCGGCGGCTACAAGGAAATCGACTTCACCGTGACAGGTAATGGTTGCTACGGCATCTTGAAATTCGAGTCGGGCGTACATCGTGTACAACGTGTTCCAAAAACCGAAACACAAGGCCGTATCCATACTTCTGCCGCCTCGGTAGCCGTGTTGCCCGAAGCCGAGGAGTTTGACGTTGAGATCAACGAAGGAGAAATCAAGTGGGACACCTTCCGCTCCAGCGGCGCCGGCGGTCAGAACGTGAACAAAGTGGAGTCGGGCGTACGCCTGCGCTATATGTGGAAGAACCCCAACACGGGCGAGATGCAGGAGATTCTCATCGAGTGTACCGAGACCCGCGACCAACCCAAGAACCGTGAACGCGCCTTGGCACGACTGCGCACGCGCATCTACGACATGGAGTACGAGAAATACATCAACGACATCTCCGCCAAGCGCAAGACCATGGTCTCAACCGGCGACCGCTCGGCGAAGATCCGCACTTATAACTACCCTCAAGGTCGCGTCACCGACCACCGTGTGGAAGGCTTGACGGTCTATAACCTTGCCGCCGTCATGGATGGCGACCTGGATGAGATTATTAACAGATTGATGATGGCTGAAAATGCTGAGAAACTAAAAGAAAACATTGAATCATAATGAGTAAAAATTTGACACGAGACTTCGAGACACGAGACGCGAGACCATTGTCGCGTGTCCCGCAGTCCCGTGTCCCGTGTCAATAAACAATCCTATGAATAAACACCAGTTATTTGAGCAGATCAAGAAAAAGCAGTCGTTCCTCTGCATCGGTCTCGACACTGACATCAACAAGATTCCGCAGGATCTCTTGGCCATGGACGACCCCATCTTTGAGTTCAACAAGCAAATCATCAACAAGACTGCCCCATACGCAGTGGCCTATAAACCTAACACAGCCTTCTACGAAGTATATGGCGCCAAAGGTTGGCAGAGTTTGGAGCGCACCGTCCAATACATCAGGAACAACCACCCTGACATCTTCATCATTGCGGACGCCAAGCGTGGTGACATCGGCAACACCTCTGCCAACTACGCCAAGGCCTTCTTCAACACCCTTAAAGCCGATGCTTTGACCGTAGCACCCTACATGGGCAAGGATTCAGTGGAACCCTTTCTCAATTTTGAGGACAAATGGGTGATTTTGTTGGCATTGACCTCCAACAAAGGTTCTCAAGACTTCCAATACCTCAATGTCGGCGAAAAGATGCTGCACCAGCAGGTGCTGCAAACGGCTACCACTTGGGCAACCTCAGAGCAGATGATGTTCGTGGTCGGCGCCACGCATCCAGAGGAATTAGGAGAAATCCGCAAGATGCTGCCAGACTATTTCTTCCTCGTGCCTGGCGTGGGTGCCCAAGGCGGCGACCTGAAGGCCGTAGCGGAGAACGGTTTGAACGGCGAATGCGGTTTGCTCGTCAACTCGTCAAGAGGCATCATCTACGCTTCGAATGGCAGCGACTTTGCCGTACGCGCTGGCGAGGAAGCAAAGAAACTGCAAGAGCAGATGGCGGAGTTATTGAAGAGCAAGGGGCTTTAAAGGCTCGCCCTGCTGTTCATAGATACGCTCACTCCTTCGTCGTTCGGTATGACATGAACAGCACGGTATGACATGCCTTCAAAGCACAACGAAAAAAGCCGCTTCAAAAGCGGCTTTTTTCGTTGCATTCAGCAGTCCGATTAACGGGCCACAGAGAAGGTGCGGTTCAGCACATTGCCATCGTTGGCCTTGATGCGGATGAAGTACATGCCATTGTTTAGGCTTTCAGTATTGATTTGGGCAGCGTTGCCGTTGACTTCTTGAGCCATCACACGCTGGCCAACGGTATTGAAGACCTCAATGCTGCTCATGCCTTCACCATGGATGTTCAACACACCAGAAGTCGGGTTAGGATAGAGCTTCAAGCTGCTTTCAAGTTCGCTGACGCCTTCTGTCCAGGTCTGGAACGTTTTCTCAGGACCATAGAAGGTCTCGCCATTGACAACAGCGAAAGCCTTCACCATATAGATGGAAGTGTGTTCAAGTTCATCGGTCGAACCCAAAATCCTCTTGAACTCGTTGAGGATACCGGGAATAATCATCGGCGTGGAGCTCGTCACCTTGCGGCATTCAAAGCCCACCTGATCGGGATAACCATCATATTCAAGAGAAGAGATGAAATCGGCGTGAGTATAATCGATGTTGCTCACCTCGGTCTCGCCTACCGAGACATTAGCTTGAGGGCCCCTGACCGAAACCAAGTGCGAGGCCGACTCGCCAAACTCGCCATCGTCAGTGTCACCGAAGAGCACATTGCCTTGGCTATCCTTCACAATGTAATAGCCATGACCATAGGAGCAGCAGATGCCATTGCTCATCTGGTCATTGATTGTGAACTTCGCGCATTCATTGGCAGGAACAGTGACATGCTCGATGTGGAGTTGCGTGCCCGTGCCGCTAGCCAGCATGGTGTAGGGACCGCCAGAAGCCAGCACTGTTCCGTCAGGAGTGGTGAATCTCCATGTGATGTGGTTGCCAAACTTGTCTTGCATGAGTTCGAGCGTCAACTCTTCCTCTTCGCCTTCGATTTCAACTTCTGCCCATTCGAGGCAAGTGATGGAACCAGAACCTTCGTTGGTGAAGGCAGTTCCATTAGCTCCGGTAATGGTGGCATTAACGACATGCGTTCCGAAAGGCACATCTAAGGTCGCAACAATCTTTTCGCTTCCATATTGCGGAATCTCGCCTTCCCAGTTGATGGTTTGGGTTTGACCTTCCATCTCGACCTCAACGGTAAGGCTAGTGATGGTCTCAGTACCTAAATTCTGTATAGAAATCTCGGCATCCTTAGTATGCGTGCAGGTCGCTGCATCCGATTGCGAAACGCCCATCACAGCAGGATAGATAGGCTCATCGGTGCCATAAACAATGCCAAGTTCGCAACCATTTAAAATGGGGCGCACTGCAGTGTGCGGCTGATTATAATCAGGATCAACATAGACTTGAGACTGTTCTGCGACCCAGGCGAGGAAAGTAATATTATCGAGATCAACCTCAACGCCATTGGGAGAACCTATTGTGGCAGGAATCTCATATTCGAATGTACGAGTAATCAGTGTGCCTTGTGTAGTTGGCGAGATGGCGTCGCCCCATGCATTCGTGGTTATGATATCACGAAGTGTGTGCATGTGGACGTATTGGTTTCCGATCCATTGTGTTGGATTATAATTGCCATAGTCAGCTTGTGAGCCGAGGATGCTATCTTGCAACATGGCAACGGTCAGATAGTTCTCATCGACACTACTGTTGCCAGTGTAATACACTTCGACGGTAATCATAGCCATGCGGGTTTGAGGGTTAATCGCTACACGACCAGCCACATTGCACTCCGCAACCTGATTCATTTGGGCATTGCACAAACTGGCCCACTGTCCTCTGTTAGCCGCATAACCTTCACTACGATTTACGGCACCTGAAGGAATGCCATCATAATAAATACCATTAGCGATAGTCGCACCATCAGCGACATTGAGGTTGGGAAAAGTAGTAGGGGACAAACTCCCATAATGAACGTTTACGGTCCAAACTCTTCCTGGATTAGCTGCCATAATTTGATTGGCCCGGAAATGGCCATCGGTGCAATAACCGCAGTTGCGTCCCGTGAACTCTTCAAGAATGACATTCCTGTTAGCAGGCTCTGTTGATACAAACAGCTGGGCTTTCAATGAGAAGGAGAAGGCCAGCAAAGCCATTAAGGCAAAGGTAAATTTCTTCATAGTCGTATACTTATTTGATTGATACTATTTTTCTCGCTACAAAAATACACATTAATTAAAAAATGCGCCACAAGTGACGCATTTTTTTCAAGTTTTTTTGAGCTGCACTCCAATTAGAGGCCTTCGATGACGGTCGTCCAACCGAATTCGTCGGGCTCGGTGCCGTATTGGATGCCACGGAGTTTGTTGTAAAGCTTCAGGCTCCACGGACCGGGTTTGCCGTCGCCAAACTGGTACGACTTGCCGTTTTCTGGGTCGTCGATGCGCGAAATGGGGCTGATGACGGCAGCGGTGCCGCAAGCGCCAGCCTCTTCGAAGGTGGTCAGCTCTTCTTCAGCAATAGGACGACGTTCGACCTTCATGCCGAGGGTCTCTGCCAACTGCATCAAGCTCTTGTTGGTGATGGAAGGCAGAATCGAAGTGCTCTGAGGCGTGATGTAAGTGTCGTTCTTGATACCGAAGAAGTTGGCAGCACCAGCCTCGTCGATATATTTCTTCTCCTTGGCGTCGAGATAGAACTCGCAGGCGTACTCGCCACCATGGCAGGCCTCAACGTGCGGACGCAACGAAGCGGCATAGTTGCCACCGACCTTATACGTACCAGTACCCAGCGGGGCAGCGCGGTCGTACTTGCGCGTGATGACGTAGGGGTTGGCCATGAAGCCGCCCTTGAAGTAAGGACCGACGGGGGTCACGAAGATCATGAACAGATACTCGTCAGCAGGTTTCACACCCACGCGGGCGCCCGTGCCAATCAGCAGCGGACGGAGATAGAGCGAAGCGCCTGTCTCGTAAGGCGGGATGAAATCAGCATTGAGTCGGATGACCTTCTCGACGGCTTCCCAGAACAACCCATCGGGAACCTCGGCCATCATGATGCCCTGTGCAGAACGCTGCAAGCGCTTGCAGTTTTCGTCCCAGCGGAACACACGCACTTTGCCGTCCTTGCCACGGAAGGCCTTCATACCTTCGAAGGCTTCTTGACCATAGTGCAGGCAGGTGGCAGCCATGTGGATGTTAATCGAAGTGTCGGAGCTGACTTCCAATTCGCCCCATTTGCCGTTGCGGAAATAGCAGCGGACGTTGTAATTCGTTGGATAATAACCAAATGTTAAGTTTGCCCAATCGATGTTTTGCATGATACTTTAATTTTATTTGAATGATTTAAACATAATTCTCAAATGGTCCGCGAAGTTACAAATAAAAACTGAAACTACATCAAACTTTTAAAAAAGAATTCTTACCTTGCGTCTCGGACTGGTCTGACCGCATATCCTAAGCATCGATAGCCCTTTCCAATACTAACTTTTAATTGGCCAAACCAATCAAGCGTATAAGCATAATACGGTTCGTCGGCCAAGGAACTCGACCAATAAAAACCTCTACCATGTTTCGTACTCGGAAGGAAAATGCTATTCCCATTCGGCGCCATAAAACGAAACCCCATCTTTCCATTTACAGTTGTCCATTCTTGAACCGTGTTATCAACAAGTTCCTTCCACTCCATCTTTGTTGGCATACGCCAACCATCCCCCCAATTGTCAGCGGCAACGTCATCAACCTTCTGAAGAACGGTAAGCATATCTGTCTTCTTATAGGCGATGTCCGACCAGCTGCAATATTTGGTAAGCTTTGCCTTTTTAGATAATAATGATGGGGCTTTACAATATTTGTAATTCTTCCATGAGAACTCAGACTTGGAGCGAGTCTCACCCCAGGCAAAGGAAGCTCCATGCTCCTCAGGGGCATCTGCTCCCACATTGCAGGTTGCCCACAATAGGCCACTTGGCAAGCCAAGGTCGACATAGGCATGTTTTTGGGACTGAGCAAATCCCACACCAATAAACGACAAAATGAACAATAAGGATATCATCTTTTTCTTCATGATCTAGAGTATTAATAGTGTTTCCAAATAATGTCTTTCTATTCCAAATCTAGCCTTAATATCGTCGATTTGCCGCAGTATTTCAGGCCTGTCTATATATCCATTGCTTTTTCTTCCCACGAGCAACACATTCTTCGGCGTGTGCTCCATCTCGATAAACTCCATCACTTGAGTCTTATAACCGAAATACTCTAGAATCAGGGCACGGATGGTGTCGGTGACCATCACGGCCTGACGTTCGAGGAAGATGCCGTAGCGTGTGATGGCATCGACCTTGCCTGAGCGTTCCATCTCCTGACGGATCTGCTTGTGGCAGCAAGGGGCGCACACAATCAATTCTGCACCCGCTTTAATGCCCGAGGCGATGGCGTCGTCGGTGGCCGTGTTGCAGGCATGAAGCGCAATCAGGACATCCAATTTGTCGGGATGATAGGCCTCGATGCTGCTTTCCACGAACTCCATGCCCTTCAAACCTGATGACTTGATAATCTCGTTGATTTTCAACACCAAGTCGGGACGAATCTCCACGCCTTTGATGTCCACATCCATGTTCATCCGTTGGGTCAACAACTCATGGAGGGCAAAGGTGAGATACCCTTTCCCTGCCCCCATGTCCGCGATATGGACTGTGCCATCGAACCTCATCGGCCTGACAAGACTTTCCACTATCTCGACATACTTGCATATCTGCTTGAACTTATGTTGCATGTCAGCAGTGACCTTGCCCTCGCGGGTAGTCAAACCGAGTTGATACCACCAAGGATTCGCCGGGTTGATAAGGCGCACTTTCTGTTTGTCGTGCTCCAAGTTCTGCTCGCGGCATTCCTGCACCTTCTTAGTCTGAATCGTCGCCTTGCCTTTGCTGGAGACCAAAAGCGTCACATCCTCGTTCACGGTGAAAAGCACAGCATTCAGGAAGCGACTGGGAATCATCTCCTTAAGCATGTCAAGCATTTGCGTGGCATCGTAGTTCTTCACCTCATCACGACGCTCGTAATGATAAGTAAAGGCGAACAGGCGCTTTCCTTTGATTAAGACCGGCTTGACATAAATGTTGCGCAAGTCATCGTGTTTCTGCGCGGGCTTGCTCAACGTCATCTTCACCAAAACGCTTTGCTTGGCAGCGTCGCTGACGCAGTTCAGAAACTTTTCAAGGTTTTCCGACATGGTTGATTATTGGGGCAGAGAATGAATTGATACTTATTTCGGCAACTCGACGGCAGGCCATCCATAGTCCTGCACCATCTTGACCGGCAGGTTGTGCTCCTTCACATAGTCAGAGATGAAGTGCAACCTGATATCCTCACGCTTCTCTTGGTTGCTGTTGATCTCTTGGAAAGCCTCAAACTGGTCGCCAAAGATTTTCTTGGCACTTTCCAAGTTGCCAGCGCCATCTTCTACGACTTCGAAACCGACCACCTCAATGCCCTTGTCGGTCTTCTTCAAGTGCATCAGGCCAGGATGGTTGCCTCCCGCAACAGTCTTCAGCGTGTCGCCCGATTGGTTATAGTTGAACACCCAGAAATCGCCCCATACCTTAACATCTTCCGGATTGCCAAAATCGGAACTGATGACAAAAGGAGAAGGGATGCAAAGTTCTCCCTCAGCATAATTCTTGCCGATAACATTGACCAGATAGTCGGCGACGGCAGCATCGCAAGCTGCTGCATCTGCCATGGGGTCAATGACTTGCTTGGTTTCCTTTTTGGGTTGTTCCTTGGAATTGTTATTGCCACAACCAACAAAACTTACGCCGCAGAAAAGGATGGCGGCCAACATCCACACTCTTGATTGTTTCATTTCTGTTTGTTTTAGCATTGATGATTTGAATTGCAAAAATACGGATATTTATTGTTGTTCCAACCATTCCAAACCAAAATTATAGAACACCATGGAATACCCTAGCGTGTCGCTGTCAGACTCCTCCACATAGAGACCGATGCTGTGGTCGGGCATGATGCAGAGCGAGGAATAGGCCGCATCGTAGGGTACGATGCACTTGCTCACGGGCCAAGTCTGGCCTTCGTCGTAACTGACATACACCGTCACCTTCTCGCGCCGCTCGGGTCCAGGCAAGGAATGGAGCAGGATATTCTTTTCAGCACCCTCATTTACAGACGAATAGCGTATGATATCGCCATTGCAGGCAGTAGCCACAAGGTCGGGCCAAGCGGAGGTTTCGGGGCGCCAAGTGGTGCCACCATCATCTGAAATGTTGTACCACCGCTCGCCTTCGTGGCGGATGCTCATCAGGATGCGGCCATCGTCCAACTCCACCACTTTGGCTTCGTCGCCACGCTGTGAGGCTCGGCCAGAGATCTGCCATGTCTCGCCGTTGTCGTCGGAATAGACGGCATAGTTGCAGGCTGCCCACTCCTCGGTGTCGCGTACGGCAAGGACAAACATGATGCGTCCAGTGGAGGTCAACAAACCGTTGCCCGAGGCGAAGAAGGCCGACCACCAAGTGCGACTCACTTCGTTAGGGCATTTCGCGCCATAAAGTTCATCGGTGATGTCCTTGGGTTCGGTCCAAGTCTGGCCGTTGTCGTAACTTCGTGCAATGTAGGTCCGCAACGGGTTCTCGGGTCTTCCCTGCCAGAAGCCGCAGCCACCCACGAAAGCCGCCAAGAGTCCGCCTTCGTCGTTAGTACGCACCAAGGCGCAGTCACCGTAGCCCTTCCCCACCCCTTGGCCTTCCATCAAAGTGTAAGGTTCGCTCCAAGTGCGACCGCCATCGGTGCTGCGATTGATGAGGATGTCGATGTCTTCAGGCAGGTCAATGTCGTTGTTTTTCCTCTTGTCGGTGGCGATAACCAAAGAACCGTCTTTGGCCGTGATGATAGCGGGGATGCGATAGTTCTTTGAGTTGTAATCGCCTGGACGATAGATTACCGTGCGCAGACGGATGGAATCGGGTTCAGGCTCGGTTGTTTCGGCAGGTTGGCTGTTATTGCCGCAGGAGGCCAGCACAAAGCCCAATGCCATAACGAAAAGTGAGATTCGGTATTTCATAAGTGTTGTATTAAGACTTCAAAAATACAAAATTCTCCGTCTCAACCCAGTGAAACGGAGAATTTCGAAGATTTTAAGTCAGCCAAAGTTTACTGCACCATGATTTTCGCTGTCACTCCCCTACTCTCGCCTGTGGCTTTCAAGAAATACATTCCCTTGCGGCACGCTCCGAGGTCGAGGACGGAGTGGCCATCCATACGATTTTCATAGACCTTGCGGCCAGTGATGTCGTAAACTTCCACATCCCATTGGCCTTCACCGAGATAGAGGTTGAAGGTGCCGTTGGAGGGATTGGGATAAACCATAACATTGGATTCCGACTCCTCAACTGCACTGACGCCATAACCGATTTCCGTTTGCGAAGGTGCCTCGCAACCGTCGCTATAAACGGCCATGATGAAATACTCTGCTTCGGTTCCAATGGTAATCGTATCCATATACTCATAGCCCCAATAACCAAGATAAGTGGAATCTGCCCAATCCACGGCTCCAATAACCACATTATCACGATACACATCAAATCGCTCTAAATTGCCTGTTGAGCCTTCTTCAGGAGATTTCCAATGTAACCAAAGAGGAGATGTATCTTTCCATACAGGTAACTCAATAGAAAATTCTCTCACTGGATTGCATTCTACCACAGGAGTATCACCCATTGGATTGGCAATCTCGGCCAAGCAAGCAATGTTCATCTGGCAATACTGCTGCGACATCGCAAAACTCGTTACACTAGTACCAATCAAGTCGTTGGGCGTGTGGATGTAAGGGCTGTAATGCTCATAGTCCTCGAAGGGATAGATGCCCATGTAGCCGTGGTTATTGAAAGAGGTGTGGTCGCTGTCACCCTCGTTAAAGTTCACATGGCGGATGGGCAGTTCGGGATAATAGACCTCACCGACATTCATGTAATAGGTACCAATCGGCTCTACCGAGTTGGGATAGATGCAGTCGATGTGGATCTGGTCGCCATAGAGGTAGCCGTTCATGTCGTTGTTGAAATAGCCGATGATGTCCATGCCTTCTTGCTGGCAACGCAAGGCGTATGCTTCACTGCCATACAGGCCCATCTCCTCGCAGCCGTAGGCGCAATAGATGATGCTGTATTCGAACTCATACTGGGTCATGATTCTTGCGCTTTCAAGCACGCTTGCCACGCCTGTGGCGTTGTCATCGGCACCAGGAGCTGTTCCACCGCTCATGGCTTGATAGGAGAACGAATCAAAATGGCTGCCGCAAACGACGTAGGTGTCGGGATAGAGTGTGCCACGCTGGATGCCAATGACATTCGGCGCAGCCTGACCACTACCCAGCCAAGTGTTGGCATAGAAAGGTTGCTGCTCCACTTCCAAACCAAGTGCCTCCATACGACCAGCAATCCAATCCGAAGCGGCAAAAGCATTGTCGGAGTTCCACAAACGCTGGCCGTAGTCCTGCAAGTGCTGCACGGTGGCTTCCAGCGAATCCATATTGACTTGGTTCAACATCTCGCGGATACGAGGGTCTTCTTCTGTCACTACTGGGAAGTCGCGGGTCAAGCGTGGCAAACGCGCCTCTTTGTTGAAAATGGCCACGGCGCCATCATTCTTATAAGGCATCACCGAACCTTTCACAATGACGTAATCCTGGGTTGAAAGCAACGCGTCAAATTGCTGCTGTTGGGCTTTCGGGCAATACACTAGTGTATAGCATCCATTGTCAACGAAAGCGTTTTCGTCAATCATCACCATATTGCCCGCATCGAAGCGTTCCGCTGTAGCGAAAACCGCAGAATTGGTGTAGAAATGCACCGTCAGGTTGGGGTCAGAGAAGTGCTTTTCCAATTCGGCACGACCCGAATAGGGAAGCATCACGAAATTGCCGGCCATCACGACAACAGACAGGACCAGCATAGACATGGTAATAAAGAACTTTTTCATTTTTAGTTATTTAAAGGTTTTGAAATCGTTATTGTATTATATTAGGTGCAAAAATACACAAGAAAGCAACACCTGCAATAAAAAAAGCACTTAAAAGCATCACAAATGGGTTGTGGCATTCTTTGATTCCAAAAGATGGCGGTCGGCAAACGAATGGCAACCGATGTTCACGATAGCGCTAGGCAAGGTAACGCTGGCAAAAAAAAGCAACGTAGCGTTATTTTTCAAGCTACCTTTGCACCTAAATCATCAAAAGACACAACAAAAGAATGGCATCTACCGAGTCACAGGGGGCCAACAAAAGCAAGATCGAAACCACCCATGCTGAATTCAAAGCCTTGATACTTCGGCATAAGGCAATGATTTGGCATATCTGCTCCGACTATAGACTTGGAAACGCTTGGAAAACAGAAGATTGCGTACAAGAAGTGATTTTAAGCCTTTGGCGAAGCTTCAAAGGTTTCGAAGGTCGCAGCTCTGAAAAAACTTGGGTATGGCGCGTTGCCACCAACACCATGTTGATGCTCCGACGCAAGGATGCCAGAAGTCCGCAAACAGAATCCATCGAAACGGAAAGCGTAGACAAAAAGGATGAAGAACCAAGCAACGAAAACCACCAGCAACTGCAACAACTTATTGAAGCCTTGCCTGAAGAAAGCGGCATTGTGATACGTGCTTTTCTTGACGGCTTCTCCTACAAGGAAATTGCTGAAATGACCGACAGTACGGTGGGGGCCATAGCCATGCGCATTGCCCGACTCAAGCGGACACTAAAGAAAATGTACGAAAGAGAAAACAATATATGACAATGAAAGACAACCAAAAAACACCAAATCCAAGCACACAGCAAAACGACTTCAACGCCCAATGGCGGTGCCGCCAGCAGTGGGAAGCAAATGCCGAAAAATCAGTCCCGGATGACAAGACTTTTCTGCTCTGGGTGGAAAAGGCGCAACAAGCTCCTGGCGTTTCAGAAGTGACTGTCAGCCCTCTCCCCTTGCACCGCAGCAGACGCTGGATACCTTACGCAGCCGCGGCCAGCATCGCGATTAGCGTTGCCATCATCGGACTGACCCGCACCGGCCAATCCAACGACGGACTTCCCGTGGCCGAGGAAGTGACGGTGGAAAGCCAAACCATCCACTTCATGTGCAACAATGGTTGCTCGGCGCAAGACATCATGTTCTTGGCCAACAAAGCCATCAAAGAATAAGTACATGCGCATAATGAAAATACATAAAAGACAGGAGACTACGAGACTACGAGTCTACGAGGCAATGGCTTGTCCCAAAGTCCCGAAGTCCCGTGTCTCGAAGTCAAAAGAACCAAAAACCATGAAAAGCCTTGTTCCCTATCTCGCCATACTCCTTGCCCTGGGGTTGTCAGCCTGCAAGGAAAGGACTGCATCCCCAGAGAAAACACCCTGCCAAAAGGCCGCGATGGAGTTGTACTGCAAGTATGCCGACAATGCCAACCTCACCGTGGCCTATCTCGGCGACTTATCCGTCAACGGAAAGTGCATCGATGCCCTGTTGCTGCAAGCCGACAATGAAGCGGACTGGGAAACCCTGAAATGGGATTTTGGTTTCATGCCATACGACTCCACGGCATTCCATTGTCCAAACGACGACAATCCTGTCATGATAGGAGTTGGCATCGAGACCGATTTCTTGGACGACGCCATTTTCGACACTGTGACCGACATTAGCCAAATTCCCGATGAAGACATCGAGAGATTTACGCTCATCGTTGCTGATAAGATGCGCGAAGTCATGGACAATTTCCAGACTCCCGACTCGTTGCTACCCAACACTGCCATCATCGTCGGACAAGGCCTAATAGAGCAAGCACCAACCCATGATACCTACGACGACTACATTAGGACTGTCGCGCGATCCCTTGTCATCGGCATGATTGACGAAAGGCTTCATCCCAACGCAGTCACAAATCCAGACCTGCAACAGCAAAAAGACTGGAACCACAGCATCATGGACGATGCGCAAAATCACGGCCACATGGGTTACATCACCGCAGCCGACAACGAAGAACGCGCTTTATGGCTCTTCTTTTATGACGACCAAGAGGAATGCAACACCATCATCACCCATATCAGCGAAGACATAATCTATAACTATTAATACCATTTGCCCAACTCTTATTCGTTGAAACGGACAAGAACGCAAAACTCATCTCTAAACAATAATGATGCTTTTTTTAGTTTACAAATTTGACACAAGACAGAACAATCCTGTAGTCTCGAAGCCAGAAACAAACATGAAGTTTAACCTTGAAAATCACATATCATGAAAAAACTCTACCTCCTCCTCGCGTTCCTGCTCTTTGGAGCAGGCCTTAGCGCACAACAGACCAACCTCACCGAGGCCGTCGACTTCACCGTCACAGACTGCCACGGACAGACCTACAACCTCTTTGAGATTCTTGACCGCGGTCAGGCCGTCTTCATCGATTTCTTCTTCTATTCATGCGACCAATGTCGAGTGATTTCGCCGTACATCACGGGGTCATATACACAGATGGGCTGCAACATGCACGATGTGTTCTACATCGAGATTTCCTACATCGACAACGATGCCGTCTGCCTGCGATGGGCCGACGAATTTGGTGTTGAGTTTCCTACAGTTGGAAAAGACGGCGGCGGCAACGAAGTCTTCGACCTTTATGGCATCCAAGCCTGCCCCACCCTCGTCCTCATCATGCCCGACCGCAGCATCCCTATCCAGGGCTTGCTGGATCTCTATCCCTTCTCGGCACAAGATGTGGTCAATGCCATGCAACGTTACGGTCTGCAACCTCACGACTGCACGGGCACTTTGACCGTCAACCCGCAAACCTTGCACATCTACAACGATGGTGAGACCTACCAGCCCGGCCAGTTGACCATTTCCAACATGACCACCGAAGACGTGACCGTCGATGCCTTCACGGCCGATCCCATCTTTGCATTACAATGCATGCATGATGGTCAAGATGTCACCGAAGGCATGACCGTTGCTGCAGGACAAACCGCCACCGTGGAAGTCTTTGTCGATGTGCCAGTGAAGGAGAACTTCGAAGGAAAGATGTATGTCAACACCTCGGCGGGCAACTTCGAGGTCGACATCGTTTACGAGATGACCGTCGGCGTCGATGAAAACAGCACGGCAATGACCTTGTTCCCCAATCCTGCCAACGAAAGCGTAACACTACGAGGCGAGAATCTTGGCCAAGTAAGCCTTTACAACGTAGTTGGTCAAAAAGTCGAGACTTTCTTCACCAACGAGTCGCAATTGGTCATCCCGACTGCCAAGTACCAAGAAGGCATCTACTTCATTAGGACAAGCAACGGTAACACGCAACGCCTGGTGATTGTGCACAAGTAAGTTTTAAGGTTTATAGTGAACAATCCGCCATTCAAGCGAAAGCTTGAATGGCGGATTTGTTTTCTTCACCTCTGTTTCCTTCTAAACTCCATCATGGATTGCCCATGCATCACACAAGAACCTTTGCGGCGTTTGTTCTCAAAAGTCATCAAAACTTGGGATAAGATCACTTGACATTACCCATCAATAGGGATTTCACGGTTTTTGAAATGGCCATTACTTTGCAGTGTCAAACTTCTAAATGAAAACCCATGAAAACAGTATTAAAAGTCTTCCTTATGGCCATCGCTTATTTGGCCTTGTTTATTATGGGTGCTGCAAGTGGCGCCATCCACCCTGCATGTTATGCGTATATCGGCGCGGTGCTGCCGCTTGTGTCCGCCTTTATCTACCTCTATACCTGCACGCTCATCCGTGGCTTCGGGGCGGCAACAGCCCTGAACGGATTCATCTTCGTCCTGTTCTTGATAGCGGGCGAAGCCGATCTGGCTTACATCATTGGAACGGTTGTTCTGACCGCTTTGGCCGAGATTCTCCGAAAGATGAAAGGCTACGACACGCTGAAAGGTGTCCGCTGGAGCTTCGTACCCTTCGCTTTCTCGTTTTTCGCCTACACCCTTCATTGGTGGACCGACACCGAGGGATCGTTGGCCGCTGCCGTCGAAGAAATGCCAGCCGGCTATGACGAGCTGATGAAACCCGTCATCGACAACATCCCCATGCTGATTGTCGTCATGGCATTGACCATACCCATCGCCATGTTTGCCATGCGACTGGCCGAACGTACGATGAAAAAGTCCGCCGAAGCATTGAATTAAACATTTTCGTACCTTTGCAGTCAATTTTAGAAGGATTGCAACCATGCATGAGATTTGGGCTTTAGTCAATGAGATGTCGCCGTATCTGCTGCTGGGATTCGCCTTTGCGGGACTGCTGCACTCGTTTGTACCAGCCAGCCTGTATCGGCGTTATCTTGGCAAAAACAGCTTCAGCAGCGTCATTTGGGCGGCACTTCTCGGTGTGCCGCTCCCCCTTTGCTCTTGCGGCGTAATCCCTACGGCCATGTCGCTGCGGAAAGAAGGAGCCTCAAAAGGTGCCACCACCTCGTTCCTGATTGCCACGCCACAAACGGGTGTCGATTCCATCTTGGCCACTGCCTCGCTGCTGGGCGTTCCCTTCGCCATCCTGCGACCTGTGGCGGCGCTTGTCACGGCTTTGTTTGGTGGTAGCGTGGTGACTATGGCCACGCGCAATGAGCCTAACGAAGCCATACAAAAGCAGGCTGAAGACAAGCCGAAACTCAGTTTTTGGCAGAAGTGTCTGGAGGCTTTGCGATATGGCTTCATAGACATGATACAAGACATCGGCCGATGGCTCGTGCTGGGCTTGGTCATCGCGGGACTGATCACGGTTTTCGTGCCCGACGATTTCTTTTTGCGTTTTGCTGACACGCCCATCCTGAGCATGATAGTGATGCTGGCCATCTCCATCCCGATGTATGTGTGCGCCACGGGTTCCATCCCGATTGCCGTCGCGCTGATGCTCAAAGGCATCACGCCTGGTGCGGCACTCGTCCTGCTGATGGCAGGACCAGCCTCCAACATGGCTTCTATCTTAGTCATCCGCAAGGTGCTGGGACGGAAGACGCTGTGGCTCTATCTGCTGTCGATCACCTTGGGTGCCTTTGCCTTTGGCTTGGGTGTGGATTATCTGCTGCCTCGTGAGTGGTTCACCTCTCATCTGGTGCTGACTCACGCCTGTTGCCATGCCACGCCAGCCCTGTTCAATGTGATTTGCAGCATCGTGTTGGGCTGCCTGCTGGTCTATGCGCTCATTATGAGATTTGTACCAAAGAAAAAAGATAAGACTATGGAAACAAGAGTGTTCAAAGTGGACGGCATGATGTGTAACCACTGCCGTGCCAATGTGGAAAAGACCTTGCAAGGCTTGCAGGGCATCGATGAGGTGACTGTTGACCTCGCTGCTGGTACCGCCACCGTCAAAGGCGACATCACCGATGAGGCCGTCATCAAGGCCATCACTGACATCGGCTATGAGGCGAAGCGGCAATAGGCGGACACCATGGCAAGCAACCCAGACTTTGTTCAATACATCGCCGACCAATGCGCTGGTGCGGGCGAGATTACCGTGAAAAAGATGTTCGGCGACTACGGCATCTATTGCGACGGCGTCATTTTTGGCCTCATCTGCGACAACCGCTTCTACCTGAAACCGACCGAGGTAGGCCGCTCGTTGCTACGCAGCGTTGAAATGCGTCCGCCTTACGACGGTGCAAAAGACTACTTCTTCATTGAAGATGTGGATGACAGGGATTATATCGCCGAACTTGTCCGAGTGACTTGTAAGGAACTGCCGTTGGCGAAACCGAAAAGAAAATGATGGTTAAAGACTAACCCTTTATGCAGAACGACATTGAAAACATCCTCAATGAGATAGCCTCCAAAGAGTCACAGGTGCTGTGCCGCGAGGTGCTTTCCATCGGCGACACGATGGATGTGCTGCGCAGCAAGTGGACGGTGGAGATCCTCACTGCCATCCTCTGCGGCAACACACGATTCAAGGACATCTTGACGGCGGTACACGGGCTGAGCGGCAAGGTGCTAACCGAAAGGCTTCGCCAGATGGCCGACGACCGCCTCATCGAGAAACACGAGTGTTATGGCTACCCGCCGCGTGTGGAATACAACCTCACCGACCACGGAAAACAGCTCTATGTCATCGTCTATCGCATGACGGAATGGGGCTTGGAACACCGGCGACTGATGCTGGGGAAATGAGCAATCCCACCTACCAACAGGTAAGTAACGATGGCGCTTCCAGGAAACGGCTGTAGTTTTGCACCGTAATTCAAAAACGAAACACCATGCATTTTACTGATCCCGTTTATCGTAATCCCTATTGGCCCACTTGGCCTTTGATTCAAATCACACAAAGCTGCACCCACAACCGTTGTGAGTTCTGCACCATGTATAAAGGCATCCCGTTCCGGATGCAGCCGATGGAGTGGATCGAGGAAGACCTCAAGGAGATTGCCGCCACCGACCCTCATGCCAAAACCATCCAACTGCTCAGCGCCAATCCCTTGGTGATGAGCTACGACAACCTGATGCCTCGTCTCGAACTCATCCGTAAATACCTGCCCGACTTGGAGTATATGTACACCGCCACGCGCGTCTCTGACTTGAAAGACAAGACCGTGGAGCAGCTGCGCGACCTGCGTGACATCGGCCTGAAGGAAATCTCGCTCGGCGTGGAGAGCGGCGACGACTGGACGCTTGAACGCATCCACAAAGGCTATCATGCAGAGGATATTATAGAGCAGTGTGGGAAGCTGACTGAGGCAGGAATAGACTTCTGGATGAGCTTCCTCAACGGTGTGGCTGGCAAAGAACACAGCCATGACCACGCTGTCAATTCTGCAAAGATATTCAGCCAGTGCAAGCCGATGCTCGTCGGCACGGGCGGTCTGACCCTGTTTCCGGGGACTCCGTTACTGGAAGAAGCACAGAGGGGCGCATTCACACCGCTCTCCGAAAAGGAAATGCTCATTGAACTGAAAACCTTTGTGGAGAACCTGACCTGCGACTGCAAGTTTATCA
>JAEEGI010012667.1_pt1 | contig 18008 bp, 10 predicted proteins | sample 8958751 | NCBI WGS metagenome assembly JAEEGI01 (sample SAMN16246545, study PRJNA631951) | gut metagenome | biome: gut microbiome; feature: rumen; material: KS-attached | host: Bos | place: Iran: Karaj | collected 2018-10 | reverse complement strand
CCTCATGAATCTAGCTAAAACATCTCTTGAAATAAAGAGAAAGGAAATGACTAAATGGTTGAATTCGTGACTCTATCCATTCACAAAGAGATATTTACCATCATTCAGAAACCACTTCTCTACAATTGGAGTAAACTGAATGAATGAAGCTATTCAAAACTTCACAAATGGAAAAGAAGATATTACTACTCCATGGGGAAGAGAATTTGCCGAAGAAATCCTAGAATTTATCAGAGAGAAACTTAAGGAATATCAAGAAGAAACATGAAATCTTTATAACTTAGAAGCTACTCCAGGAGAGTGAACAACTTATAGATTTGCAAAAGAAGATAAAAAACAAATTCCAAATATTATTCAAGCTGGAACAGACGAGGCACCATATTATACAAATTCGTCTCAAATCCCAGTTGGTTACACGAGTGATCCATTTGAAGCTTTGGAGTTGCAAAACACTTTGCAATGCTTATACACATGATGAACGGTGTTGCATCTATACATGTGAGAGAGAATTTCAGACTCAAAAGCTTGTAAGAACCTAATAAAAAAGGTTATCGAAAATTATCAGCTTCCATACATTACAGTATCTCCAGTATTCTCAATCTGTCCTAAACATGGATATATTGCTGGAGAACATGATTACTGTCCTAAATGTGATGAAGAAATCTGATACACATGAGAAGAATTTAATATGGAAATTAGAAAAAAGCATACAGACGATCCAGATAAATTGGAACATCTTAGAAGAATGAAGATGGAAAATGGTAAAGAGGTGGAAGAAGATTAATAATGCCACTAATATTCTAAAATAAATATATTCGTTTTATCTTATTACTTACCAACAAAAATGGCTGCAACATTTGTTAACAAAGACTGAAAAGAAGTTTCAAGAACTCCATGTGAAGTTTACACAAGAGTAATGGGTTACTTAAGACCTGTATCAAACTATAACGTATGAAAAAAATCAGAATTCTATTCTAGAAAATATTTTGAAGAGAACAAGATAGATAATTCAGAATTCTTAAGAAAATTCGGAACTTGTCCTTGTGAATGCTCTATGGCTGCATAAACTAATTAAATCATTACTATATAAAACTGGCTATTTCGTGTGGTCAGTTTTTTAAAATTGATTTTGAAAGTGTAACATATATAATATTATATAGAAAAAATTTTTTACCTAATATATAATATTATATACACATGTACACACCAAGTCAGGAAATTTTGGAGAAATACGCAAATGTACTGATAAATTTCGCACTTCGAAATTGAAAATGAATAAATAGATGAGATACAGTTTTTATCCAGATTCCAGAATGTGCCAAATCATTCCTTATCCCATTACAGACAGCCATTCTTAAAGCATGATGACATCCAGTTATACAATATCTTCCAGATTGAATAGCTAGAAATTTTTATGAAAATGCATCAGACGAACAACTTAGTTTTGTGCCAGAAGCGTATCAGAAATGAAAGATTGAATCTATGACACATTTGGTATGGATAATATCAGATGCGGATTTGCATGAATTAGATGGGGTTGATCCAACCAAAATAATGCAAAGAGCTAGGGCGAACAAAAGTCTCCGTTATCTAAGAGATAAAAAAGAAAGAGAGTGAAAATATTCTCGAGTTGGATGTATGTATGGAACCGAAGCTATGGCAAAAGAAGCTTGACTATCATTAGAAGAATACTGGAATCAGATTATTGATGCTTGTTTCTTAAACGAGCCAGATCCAGTAGAGAAATGGAAAGAGGTTTATTCTGAAATACATCGTGTAAGAGATAAACTTAACGAACTTAAACTTGAATACGTCCATGTGATTGGTCCAGATGAAGACCTAAAAGTGAAAATTTGAGCAGATCGCCTGCGATGTGCATGCAGGTGAGTTAATATTCCATCATTTGAAGTATTTACATCCCCAGATTGTAGAGATGTAAACTGACGAATTAAATGTAATCAGCCTCTTTATAGATACGGAAGTTTGGTGGAATGAATCAGACTTGAGTTTAAAGATTGAAAAGTAGTTAAAGCATCCGCTGATAAAAATGAAGATATTCTACATGAAATGGTAAAAATTGAGTGAATGGACCATTTATGAGAGTTTAGTCTTACAGATGCTAGAATTTCTAGAATCACACATTTTATGGCCGAAACTTTATTTGATGAAAATGTGTGATGAGAATATGGAAATACTCATGTTGCATTAGGGTTGTGATTCGATGAATGCTATGCATGAGATAAGTCAAAATTAGATGATCCAGAATATAAAAAATCAATCTGACTGAATTATTCAGCAGAGCACGTAGACGTAATTTCTACCGCAAAAAGGAAGGTAATCTGAACCTTATCAAATTGAGATGAGATTCTAATTTATGAAGACGGAAGGTTTATGATATAAAAATTTTTGTAAACATATTACATAATAAAAACAAAAAAACGCAAGTATATAATTTGACAAAATAATCAAAATATTTGCGTTTTTTTGAATTTGGGGATATAATTGTGTAAAGGTTTTTATCCCCTTATTTATAAGAAAATGAATAAATTTAATTTAGGTCTACACTCAGCTTTATTTTCGCTTGATTGAAGTTACAATCTTGATGATATGTCACCTCATGAAAGGCTTCTAAAATGATATGAGGCATCAAAAGGCGAAGCCCAGACTTGAGAATATCTTGAGCAAGCGGCTGCGCAAGACGCAGTGGAACAAGTTGATGATGTTGAGAAAAAAACAAAAAAAGAAGTAAAGCTTTTAGATAAAGATGTTAGAGATAGAATAAGATACAACAATCTTACCCAAGATCAATATTGAAAGCAATCTGCTGATTTATTGGATGTTACAATTAGTAAGAGAAAAAAAGAGGATATTGCAATTGCAGATATTTTATTATGAAAAGATAGACCATCAAAGGATGAGACTAAGCTTTTTAATACATTAAAAAATCAGACTCTTGCTCTGATGGTGCTAGAAGAAATTTCTGAAAGAAAGATCGTAGACATAAAAGATATTAATAATCTTATTTTGAGTTATTATGGAAATAATAAAGATCAGCTGAGGAATGATGGTTGAAGAATTGCGTTATTGGCTAAGAGTGTTAATTTAAGCAATTTAGTAGGACAATTACGCAAGGAAAAAGAGATGCTCAGTTTTGTAAGGGGTATTAAAAACTGGAACACAATGACAAATGTTTTAAGTTATGTGTTAAATAATAAAAATTTAGCTGATAAACTATGAAACATTACAAAGGAGGATATAGATTCAGATAAAACAATCATGGAAATTTATGGTAAAAATAGATTTCTAGTTGATGAGAAATCAAGAATCTTGAGAATATTAAATAGCGCTTCTAAAGAGGATATACAAAAGATAATAGATATAAAATGAAGAAATGGAGACGTAAGAGAAGCATTTAATGTTAAACAAATGCTTAAAGAAAATGAGTCACTTGTAGACGCAAACCCATTCCTACTTATTTCCGATTTGAATAGTACATGAAGCTTAGATAGATCAGCTGAAGGTATGGGAAATAGTCACAGATGGGCAGAGCAACAGATGTATGCTACATTCTTATCTCTCGCAGATACAAAAGATGTAAAGGCAGAGTGAGAGACAGATGCACAAAAACAAATAGTTGAATGACCAAAGACTACAGAATTAATTAAATGATTTGCTAGATTGCTAAAATGAACAGTATATGAATCAGATAAAATTGTTGTGGAATGAGATGATAAAAAAACATTTGAAAATTTTAAACAATTTCTAAAAAACAATCCAGATTCTATTGCTATGTATCGTCAAAGATTAGATAAATTGTCATATAATAAGACAGTAGATCTCAGAGATTTATTGACAGCAAAGTGACAAGAATCATTATCAAATAGAGAAAAAGCAGTGGCTGAGGTTGAACTGAATGAGATTAGAGACGAAAGAAAACTTTGGTTTGAAAATGAGATCAAGAAAGATCCGGCCGCAAAAGAGTGGTATGAGTCTCTATCCCCAGAAGACAAATTATCAACCGTAAGAAATATTATCGATGTGATGGATAAAGTGCCTAATGCGTTCCTTTCTTTGGCTGGATTATCTGTAACATGAAATCAAAATATATCAGAAGATGATTTGAAAAAGACATCTAATTTCAAATTTAATTTCTTGAAAGATGATGCATGAATCTGACCAAGAGTTTCATTATGATTCATAGGTAATCAAGGAGTATTTGAAGAATGATTCCTCCCATATATTGATATTCCAGTAATTAGTTTGACAGAAAATCTTGATCTTAACCAAAATGCTGTTGCAAACGAAAATATGCATTGAGCTACATGAGTAGATAAACTCTATGGAAGAGTTAGTGGAAATATTAGAGGAGCTATTAAATGTGGAGTTAAAGGTCCAAATTGAGTTGAAGATCCAAAACTTTCCGTAAGTTTTGGTGCTGCCATGGAAGCTGCTTTATGATGGAAAAGGAATTATAAAGAATGAATTGAAGTAAAATCAAATAAATTGTGAAATGTTTTGTCAAAAGCTTTCGAAAATCCAGATTTTTCTTCAAAAGAAGCTTTCAAGAATAGTATTAAATTAGATGAGAATGATAGATATGTAAGAAACAATCCAGAATTAAAAACATTTATTATCGATGAGGTTGTTGACTCATTGGAGTTGCTTTGAGTATTTAGTCCAGCAACCAAAAGTGGAAATTATGAAAAAAATACTAAAAATTTGCTTGATACTATCTTAAAATGAGTTGTAGAAGAGGTTAAGAATAGAAATATGAATGAATTAAATTGAAAGACAAAATTAACGAGACTGTGAATATTTGCAAGCATATGAGCCTTTCTAAAATTAGGAAAAGGACAAGGATCCAAATGAGAGTGAGTGGATGGTTGACAGAAGCTCGAAACACCACTTAGTCGAAATTTGTCCGTTTGAGTAGAGGCTAGTTTGTCAGCATGGAAAATGCTCTATTGACCAGATTGAGAAAAATTATTGTATATGGATGAATCTTTGAGGTCATGAGAATGAATTGAATCAGTTAAAGCAAATACTAAAGAGTGACTTGAGACAGCTATTGAAAATATATTCACTGCTAGTACAATCACAGGATTGACTACAAAAGTTGTAGAAAAAGAAAAAGGAGAGCATCAAATGGAAATTGAAGTTTCAGATGCAACATTATCAAAATACAATAAAAATAATATTTCAGAATTATTTAATATCTATGTTAAGAAAGATCAAGAAAATAATATAGCTATTGAAAAAAATAAGATTATTTTGTGAAATGTGGGTAAAATTGATTTAGTTTCAAGAAATTATTTTGATGAATTTTCTCTATATTTACTAGTAGGATGATCTTGAGTTGAGTGATGTGATAATAACAGAATTAAATGAGAAAAATTGTCAAATAATATGGAATGAATTTCTTTTGAAAAGAAATATGAAAGTACAATTCCTAGTGAAGAATTGAAGTTTAATTACGAGTGATTCAATTTTAGTGAGATGGATGCACAAACTCTTCTTGAATTGTCACGTGTAGATAACCAAGCATTCAACAAAAGAGAATGAGGAAATTTCATTAAAGCAATAAATGAAAATAGAATTGAAGATGCAAAACAAATAGTTTTGTCTATGTTAGACGATTTTGAAAAACATTTTAGATGATTTAGATGAATGTTTGATAGTCTTAAAGCGTACTTACAAAATAACAATTGAGATAAATTGCGTCAAACATTAGATAGAATTAAGGCTATATTTGCGACCACAGAGAGTATTCATAATGATAAAGGCAATGTAAAGGCATATTGACTAAAGAAAAACCTAGAACAAAGAAGGAATACTTTTACAACATTAGACAAATCTTTAGAATTAAATAAAAATGATATTGACTTAAGAGATAAAATAGTTAATAATATTATTGATGAAAATAAATATGATATTGTTCGCCACGATGATTTAATATGATATACTGCATTTTATGCTAGAGACAACAGAGAATGAAGATGATACTCTTCTACTTCGCTAGGTAATGTGGGAGTATATTGAAACGTAGTAGAAAAAGCTGCTTCTCAAGATAATGTTAAGGAGTGGTTAAAGAATAAGATAGAAAATGACTGAACAAAACAAGCAATAATCGATCATGTAAAGAATAAACTGCCTGATGAAGTAAAGAATTCTATTACAGATGAGCAAGTTATGAACCTTTTGTTTAGTGAGGAGGCTGTTAAAGTATGAGATGCTACTATTAGCATGGAAAAGGCTTATGTGTTTTATTTGCTATGAGAGTGTGCGAACGAATCTTTCGGAATACAATTAAAGGAAATTAAGGTAGTTATGAATAAAGAATGAGATACTATTAGTGTATGAGCATGATGAGAAGTATTAACAAAAACACAAACATTAGACCAAAAAGATTTGAATGCAAAGGTGTCTATCTTCTCAAGAGGATGAACAATTTGAGAAAAAGAAGAGATACCAGATGAACCAGAAAAAAAACCTGATTACCAAGATTGATCTACGCCAAGTAATGGAGAACCAGGAGGTAAGGATAAGACTCAGCCAGAAACTGATGGAAATCCAATAGGATCGAATCCTTCAGATGGAAGTAAGGATAATAGTGGAAATGAAAATATAGGGAATACTGCAGATGATAATTTATGGACAGACTGAAATCAAAGTTGATGAGACTGACCTGGTGATGCAAGCAATCAAGGAGATCTGTAAAATAATAACCTATTTTATAAAATAAATTCATTATAAGGATGAAGAAACTAATTGTTAGTTTATCGCTATTAGCGGCACTATTCGGTATGTGATATGCAGCAGGTGCATCTGTGTATATCAATGTAAATTCTGTGAATAGTCTTTCGTCATGTAATCAAGATGAAACCGTTGAGGGATATTATTATATTCCAGCGAATAAGAACGTAACTCTCTACCCAGATGATACGTATTGGAATTCAAATGATGCGTTCATAAGAAAGGATAGTTCTGTAGAAATTTACAGAAACTGAGTAATATCCCAATGTAATAGCTGGGAAAGAATGAGTAATATAGTAAGAGGATGAAAATATCCAGCACTCATTTTCCGTAATGACGATGGATGTGTGTTTAGCAAGCCAAGCTATACAAAAACTAACAATCCATCAGTGATAGATGCACAGATTCATTACTCAGTAAGATTTAATCTAATTTGATGATGAGCATGAGATTGAAAAGCTAAAAATACTGGACAATTCTTTTATAACATGGGGGATGGTACTTATGCATGTTATCCAGATTGGAATACTGTATCATCAGCATGAAGTTGTACTAGTAGCTCAGCATATTATCGAGTAGATCCAAATAGTCATACATGAGAATGTTTAAATTATCATTTATTCCGATGTGGAGATGGATTAGTTAATAGACCAAATTGATGATATCAATACGATAATGGAAACGGAACTTATGTTTATGAAGAATGTGATCCTGCTGCTCCAGCATGGAAAGATAGATCAGATTGAAAATCATGTAATGCTTCATGTAAAATTGAATATGAGGCATCCACTTGTGGTTCATTAAATTGAACGACGGCATATAATAGTAATTATTCATCACCAAGAATTACTGCGAGTACTCCTGGGTTATGTGGAGTAGGTAAGGTGGTAGCATGAACTTTTGATTACGATGAAAATACATGAAAATATACATGGGATTGTAAAAATGGAGAAGCTGCACCAGCATCTTGTAATGCACAAGATTTATGGTGTGGAGATGGAACAGTGCAATCTGCATATGAGACATGTGATCCTCAAGATACAAGATCCCCTAGTGTAAAATGATGGTGAGAATGAACATGGAAAACTTGTAATAATTCATCATGTAAATTAGAAGATGTTCCAAGGACAGGACCAGTTTGTAGTAGTACTTATAATAATGTGACTAAACATACAGACACATCATCAACTGCGTGGCTGAGCTCAAGTGATAATTTATGTGATAAATGAAGTGTAATTCCATGAAGTTTTAGCTGAAGTGGAATGCCTAGGACTTTTACTTGGTCATGTACTAATGATTGATTAAATGCCAATTGTAAGGCATATCAGCAGTGGTGTGGTGATTGAGTAAAGAATGGAAATGAAATTTGTGATCCTGAAGATAAAATAAACAAGGTATGATGGTGAGATGGATGTAGTACTAGCTGTGATAAGGCTACATATAACCCATGAATATGTGGATCAAAATTTCACAAACAGAAAACATATTTGCCGATTAGTATGGATCGATTAATAGAAAATACACAATGATTATGTGATAAATGAACAGTGATATATTTTACGAGACATACAAGTTCTTATATATACACATGGCAATGTAGTAATGGATGAAATGTATCAGACACTTGTCGAGCAGACCAGGAATGGTGTGGAGATTGAAAAGTGCAATCAGCTTATGAACAGTGTGATTTTGCGGATACCAGATCTCCTAGTGTGAAATGATGGTGAGAATGAACATTAAAAACATGTTCTAGTTCATGTAAGCTACAAAATATTGATGGACCTGTTTGTAATAGTCAATATGATTGACAAACTAAATATCAATCAATATCGTTATGAGAATGGTTGAATAAAAATATGAATCCAAGCTTGTGTACAAATTGACAAGTTAGTGGTTTTAAATCAGATTGAAAATCTCCAAGAACATTTACATGGGATTGTGAAGTTAACTGAGTAACTAAATGATGTACAGCAAGACAAGAATGGTGTGGAGATTGAATTAAAAATGGAAGTGAAGAATGTGATGGGGGAAGTGATAACTGAACAAGTAGTTCATCATGTTCAAGTACATGTACAACAGTGATAACTAATGTATCATGTGGACCAAATGATGGATGAACTACATATTTTGATAATAAGCAAACAACACCATGGTTGAGTAGGACATCAGAAAGAATGTGTCCTGCTTGATTGACAGTATGAGAGCCAAAGATGGTAGATAGTCATGTAGAATGGACATGTAGTAATGTAAATGGTGTAAATAAGACATGTAAAGCATATCAAGCGTATTGTGGAGATGAAATCGTTCAAAGTAATAAAGAGACTTGTGATGAGGGAAGTAGAAATGGAACAAGTAGTTCAACATGTTCAGCTACATGTACAACTGTAAGTAATGCAGTATGTGGAAGTAATGATAAAAAAACTACATATTTTACATCAAGAAAAACTACTCCGTGGTTAACAAAGACATCAAATTGAATGTGTGCTGCATGACTAACTGTGAGCGAGCCTCAAATAAAATGATTAGATAGTCATTTGGAATGGACATGTAGTAATGCAAATGGATGAATAGAAACATGTTATGCATACCAAGAATATTGTGGAGATGAAATTCTTCAATCAGATCATGAAGAATGTGACTATAATGATAAGAGTGAAACTAATTGGTGAAATGATGGATGTGATACAGAATGTAAACAAAAGATTCAAGTTTCAAATGAGTGTGATGATACGTTCCATTTTGTATTAAGACAATGATGGCAATATACTTTCCGTGATAAGTTTATACCAGCAGCCACACGTTATCTATATGATTTTGATGTGAAATTCGATGAACAAAAACCTTATGATTATAACAGATGACCAAATCCAAACTTTGAATGGGCTGATGACTTGGGAGATGGGGTGTATAAAGAAGTTTCTACTACAAGAACAGTTATCAAATCAACGCCTACATATCCAATATATGATCATCCAAATGTAAGATCAGAGAATAATCTTTATGTAGAGTATAATATTAAATATGCGGATAAAGCATATTCTACAAGACCAGATGATTCAAAATTAAAAACACATAAGGAATGTGTATTCTATGAAATATCTCGATGTGGAGATGGTATAGTGGATACAAATTGGGAATGAAAGAGATCAGAAGATCCAGCCGAAGTGTGTGATCCAAAAGATCCGAACCAAACAAATTGGTGAAATGGATGATGTAGTGATACTTGTGAACCAATTGTATCAAAATGAGAATTAGTGATAAAGAAGGAGTTAGTATGACCAAAGGAGGTAAAGAGCACATGAGACATAGTTAAATGGAATATTAGAGTAACGGCATCATGATGAGATGTAACAGATTTCACGATAACAGATAAGATGCCAGAGATTTTGGAATACTACAGAGATTCAGTAACTCATAATCCATGAGTAACAGTAGGAAAGGCTACAATAAATGGAAATAATGTAGTATGGAAAGTAACATGAACATTAAAGAAGTGAGAATATGTAGAAATTCAATTAGAGACGAAAGTAAAATGGATGCCAACAGAAGATATTGAAAATGTAGCATGTGTTAAATCAGATACACAGCCAGAGAAATGTGCAAATGACGATGTACCAGTAAAATGAGAATTAGATGTTGTAAAGACATTAGTTTCAGAAAATAAATATGTAACACATACATGACAGAAACTAGAATGGAGTATTACAGTTACAGCAAAAAATTGAGATGTAAAAATGGAGTCAATTAGAGATGTGCTTCCAGAAGAATTGGCATATAGTGGATATAAAAAAGAATATATTCCATCATGAATAACAATAGAGGAGCCAAAATTATCTAATAATGATAAAGAAGTTACATGGAAAACAACATGAACTCTAAAAGAGTGAGAATATATCGAATTGCGTGTAATTACAACAGTAATTAAGATGCCTCAAAAAACAATTAAGAATGTGGCATGTGCTAAGCCTGAAGACTGAAAAGAAGAATGTAATCCATGATATACACATGATCTTCAAATAAGAAAATATGTTTGGAATAATCAAAAAAATCAATGGGATAAGTCTATGACATGAGAAGTATGAGGTAAGATAACATATAAAATAACATTTGGAAATAATGGAGATGAATCTGTGTTCGTAGTATTAAAAGATTATTTACCAAAATGAGTTAGATTTCTATCAGGTACACTTGTTGTTTGATCGCAGAGTAGTGCATGAGATATTAGTGATTGAAATTTGAATATGGTATACAAATGAGATACTATCAATATAGACGGAATAAAAATCAATACTTATACAGGTGTATTGCTTAAACCAAACCAATCATGAGTATTGACTATAGAATGAGAAATTTTAAAACCAAATAGTGAGAATGAGAGCAGAACAAACTTCGCATGTATATTTGATGATAAATGAAATAAGATAGATTGTGATGATGCTAAGCATAATATTGAAGAGAAAGAAATTAAGTGTGAAAAATTGGAAATTCCAGCATGAGAACTAGACAATAGTTGATGAACAAAGGAGGTAAAGTGTACAGCATCAGACAAGGCAGATTTAATTACAATAGACTGTTGAGAATGAGCTATATGAGATAGATATATTACAAAGGCTAATACTGATGTAGTAAGTGGTAAATGTAGTTATCCATCATGAGCAAAAACATATTCAGTTAGATGTGAAGTTAAAAATGGAGGAAACCCTTCTAATAGTTGTAATTGATCTGTAACAGTAAAATGATGACCTTCATGTTTCCCTGCATGAACCCAAGTAGCTATGGCAGATGGTTTAACAAAGAATATTGAAGATATTGAAGTTGGAGATGAAGTTCTTTCTTATAATACTGATACAAATACTAACGAAACAAACGTTGTAGTAAAGAAATTCATACATGAGAATAATGTTCACGAGATGTATGAATTGACTATAAATTGAGAAGTATTGAAAGTAACAAATGTTCATCCATTCTACGTAAGAAAGTCAGCTTCTTCTAAAGCTTATAGTTGGGTAGAAGCGCAAGACTTAAAAGTTTGAGACATCCTACTAATGGTTGATGGTAGTCTAGTTACGATTGAGAAAATTAATCATTATAGCAACCAAGAAACAGTATACAATCTAGAGGTTGAAGGTAATCACGATTACTTCGTAGATAGATGATACTTAGTTCATAATAAATGATGATGTGTTACAAATTGTGACCCTACTCCATATTGTAACCATCATCCTGAAGATGCAGTTTGTCAATTTGCAAACCCTCAATGTTTTAATGTAAATAACTGAAATGTTTCAGTTGAATTATGAGAATATTTGCCAATTTATATCAATTTATATAAGGATGATGGTGAATCACCAGATTATAATTATATGGTTTATAAACCAGACGACTACCCTCTTTGAGAAGATAATATAAGTGGTATGATTGGTAAAGAATGTAAGGATGGAGATGTTGCACTAAACTCGATTATGTGTAAATACATAATTAAGAACGAAAAAACAATACCAGTTTACAGTGATGTACATCCTTGTTTGGATGGTGGTTCGTCTGTTGATGCAAATCCTTTAATTATAGCTTGGGCAGCTTGGCAAGGAAATAATTATAGAAGACATATGCAAACTTATCTTGAAGATGGAACACCTTATACATATTCACCACAAGTTTACATGATAAATACAAATACCATAAGAGAAATAGTGGGAGATAGATTATGAGAATATCAATACCAAGTCGAAATCGTTGATTTCGCTCAATGTATGGATGGTAAGCGAGTATCAAAAAAAGAAGTGAGTGGTCCAGCTGGTCCTGTTTGTCAAAACAACTTTGTTTTAACTGAACCATATACAGTTCAGAAAACACCAGCATGAAATCTTACAGCATCTATCGATACATTATTTAAATTTAAAGATGTTAATGGAAACAATCCATTCTCAAAACATCTCGATGCAATTGCTACTTCTAATTATGAACCAAATAATAAGGTTGATGATGCAATGGAAGCCTTTATAAAGAAATATGAAAAATTAGCGGTATCTATAGATAATACAACAGCATTAAAGAAAGTCCCAGGTAAAAATATTTATTTTGTAAAATGAGATATACATCCTTCAAAGATTACAACATTAAATAAACCTGTTACCTTTATACAAACAGAATGAAACACTATAATTGATTGAGATGTTGACTATAATGTTATGGTGTTAACTAAATGAGATATTATATTCCAAGCAGATTGTACAAAAAATCTAAATGTAAAATGAATATTTTATGCTGCGTGAAATTTAAAAAGGGAGGGGGATAAAAAGAAAAATAATAGTACGAATAATAATCGATGGTGTGATAAATGATGATTGCATGTAAAATGAGTGCTAATTTGAAATAATTTTAAAAGTTTAATGGAAAATAGTAGATCGCATCTAGAGAACTGGTTCCATGCTAATAATGATAAGAGAAAAGAAATTATGGATTGAGCAAGCGTGCTTATTGAATACTCACCATCAATCTTTACTAAGTCTACTATGCCTCCAGGAGCAGAAGACTTTACAACTGCATTAAGCATTTATAAACAATAAAATAGAAAATCGATCTCGAAAGAGGTCGATTTTTTATATCAAAGATAAATATTATTTCAGTTATACTTTTATATTATTCTTTTGTCAAAAAAATCTTTCTCTTGCAATTCACCAAAAAAATAATATCTTAAACTTAGTTTACCAAAATCTTTCACGTTATATATGGAAATCAAAAAGATAGATACTACCACACAAAAACAAACTATCCTTGCAACTAGGCCAGATTCTTTTGATGATTTCGTTGGTCAATCTCATATCAAGCAGATGCTTCAAACTGCTATCACTAGTGCTAAAAAAAGAAACTGACCACTATGACATATATTGTTTTCCTGACCCAGTGGATTCTGAAAAACTACAATGGCTCACATTATTTCTCAGGAATTATGAGTAAACAACAAAGTAATCACAGCTTATGCGATTTCTAAACCTAGTGAAATAGTCAGTATTTTAAACGCTCTCGAACCATGAGATATACTTTTTATAGATGAAATTCATCGTCTCAAACCAAATGTAGAGGAAGTTCTTTATACAGCAATGGAAGATTTTGTGGTAGACATGGTTATGCCAGAGGGATGAAATATTAGAATTCCAATCAATCCATTTACGTTAATCTGAGCTACAACTAAGCCAGAAATGTTGTCTAAACCGATGAAGAATCGTTTTGTCTATTCCTTCCATTTGGTAGAGTATACAGATGCGGAAAAGTCAGTAATTATTCAGAGATATCTTCAGGTTTATGATGTCAACTATGAATGAAATGTTCCAGGAGAGATTGCTAAGAAAGTAGACTCAGTTCCTAGAGAAATTCATAATTTATGTATAAAGATTCGTGATTATTGTGTAGAAAAATCTATCAAAAATCTGACTAAAACCGAGTTATTGGAATTTTTCAAGCATGCTCAGATTCATGATTGAGGATTGACTCCACTACACGAAAGATATTTGGAGGTTCTTGCTCAATATGATAGACCAATTTGAGTTAAAGTTATAGCTGCTCAATTATGAGTAAATGAAAAAGCAGTAGAAGATGACATCGAGCCATTATTGCTCAAGCTTTGAAAGATAGAAAAAACTTCTCAATGAAGAATTCTCTCTGGATGAGGTAAATGATTATTTATCTAATAACTTATATCACATGCTTACAATTAATTACAATGTTTCTGATGTGCAGTCATGGCTGGTAGTTTTGTGTATTGCATTGGCTATCCGAGAATTGGTTCGAAAGGGTATCGCTTTATACAAAGCATGACAAAAAAGTGATAAAGTCCGATTTATATTAATATTTATATTGAATACTTGCGGAATCTTGCCAATAATATATTTGATTTTGAATAAAAAGAAACACTAGAAATCTTGATTTATAATAATAAATCATTATCAAAATATCGTTATTTATTGTGTAACAAACTCTTATGAAAAAAACTCTACTTATCTTATCATTATCTGCATTATTGATTCTGTCAGGTTGCTGAAAATCTAACGACGTGGTAGAATATAATGATTCTTTTGTGGCTTTAGTAAAAGAATGTACAGATTCTACACAAGATTTATTCAAAGTATATCAGGCTGAAGATTCTACACTTGATTCAATATCAGAATCTCTAGATAATTGTATAAAAATCTGTGAGAACGCCAAAGACAGATCATCTAAAATGGGAGACTTTGACAAAGATAGCTCATTAAAAGATGCAGTAGTTGATTTATTATCTTCAGAGGTAGAATACCTCAAAAAGTTTAGTACAACAAGTCGCTACTGGAATATAGACGACATCACAGAAGAGGATAAGGTAGCTTACGACTCAATAGTTAGTGATTTATATCAGTCAGAAGAAGTACTAAATTCTAAGTTTACATCATTACAGAGTACACAGGAAGCATTCGCAGCTAAACATGGATTAAAATTAGAATAATTTCAAAATAATATAAGATTAGTCCCAGTAAATGCTGGGATTTTTTTATAAGAGAATTTACTAAAAATCCCTTTAATATAGCAGATTTTAACTAGAATTACATAACATTTTACAAAAAGTCAAGACGAAGATTCGGCGTAGTATTGTTATATTTTAGAGAAATGCCAGTTTATAACTGGTGTGCTACGAGAAAAAAATGTTTAAAATCACCTATAAAATACCGAGAAAAAGGCTTGAAATTCAGATTTATTCTTCTAATATAATCCTCGTACGAAGTACTTTTTATTTCATACTTATTAGTACTAATGACTAAAACTGCATTAATCGCTAGCTTAGCAGAAGAATTAGGAGTTTCTAAGAAACTTGCTGCTGAATTAGTAAACGCTTTCATCGACACTGTAATGAATGGTGTTAAAAAAGAAGGAGAAGTTAGAATTCAAGGATTCGGAACTTTCAAAGCTTCAAAGAGAAAGGCTAGAGAAGGAGTTAATCCTCAAAATCCTTCACAAAAAATTAAGATCCCTGCAATGAAAGTTGTTACTTTCAAGGCTGGTTCTGAATTCAAAGGAATGGTTAAATAATTATAAACCAAATACTTTGCAAAAATCCCTAACTTCGGTCAGGGATTTTTTAAAATATTAAATATACTTATTAATTATTAGCTTTATTAAGCTCACTTTTTAATTCCTCATATTCAGGAATCTTTATTTGTGACCAATCAAATTTTGTTTCAATCTTATCGTGATTTTGCCAACTGTCGAATACTTCTGCAGTTCATTTTTTTACAGATGCTATTTTAGTGAAAAGATCAAGATAAAGTCTTACATCAATATTTCTTATTTCAGTTTGTATGTCTGAATCAGAAAGAAGGTAGCTATCCCATTGATTAACAACAAATAGAGGGAATGGAAATTTGTTGAAGTTTGTTTTACAACGTCAACCGTTAATGAACGTTTCTCCATTAAATTCTCAAGCTGCAACTTTTACAAGATAGATTTTTCAGTTAAATCTAGCAAGTGTGTATAAATCCGATCCATCTTGGCATTCTTGTCATCATTCTCATGAATAATCAGCTAGTACACTTAATGATTTAAAATATTTAGGAGATAGCCTCAATATCTCTCGTTGCTTATCTTTTGGAAGAAATCAAAGTTTTTTCTCTTTTGGAGATGTAATGTGTACACCTTGGCTTTCTAAATAATCTGGGATTTCGAAAACACCCCAATCAGACTCAATCAATTTTTGTAATTCTTCTGGATATTTACCAGTCTTCTCTAAATCTTTAAAGTATTCTTCTGTAGTTAACTTTTGATTTTCAGACTCTTTTAATCCATCGGCCAACATTGCATTAGTTTTATCTTGTTGACTCTTTACTCAACTTTCTTTATCATAAGCTCAATTTTCTCTATTATAAATTCAACTTTCTTTATTGTAAATTTTATTAGAATCTTCGTTTACCATGCCCTATATTTTTAGTAAATAAAATATAACATACATATTATATTCATAATATGTCAATTTGTCAAATTTTAGCTATTTTTTTTAAACTTTATTTGATTTTATAAGGCAATCTTGTACTATAACATAGAATTTTAGCGATTGGCACGATAGAATGGAGATAGAATATAAACTACACAACATAGATTCATTCAAGCTTAATCACATCTTTGACTGTGGACAGTGTTTTCGTCGAAATCAGCAGCCAGATTGAAGCTACACATGAGTATTTTGAAATAATATTATAAACGTACAAGAACAAGAGAATATATTCGTTTTCAAATGAATTATAGATTGAGATGAAATGGATATGATTCCAGTAATTCATAATTATTTCGACATTGATAGAGACTATTCTAAGATTAAATCTGAGCTTTCAAAAGTAGATAATTATATGAAAGAAAGTATTCAATATTGACATGGGATCAGACTTTTAAATCAAAATTTATGGGAGACTATTATTTCATTTATAATCTCTGCAAATAATAATATCCCAAGAATCAAATGAATTATTGAAAGATTATCACAAAAATACTGAACAGAAATTGACCGAAATGGACAACATTATTATACCTTTCCAACAGCCCAGCAGCTAAAAGATGTGAGCATTTCAGACTATAGAAAATTATGACTGGGATTTAGAGATGTGAGATTATATGAAACGACTAGAATGGTTCTAGATGGTAAAATAGATTTAAATTCATTGTACAATAAAGATACAGAAACAGTAAGAGAAGAGTTATTAAATCTAAGTTGAATCTGACCAAAAGTAGCAGATTGTATACTCTTATTTTCTGACTTAAAAAGATTAGAAGTTTTTCCTATAGATGTGCGAGTACGTAGAGTAATGAATAAATTATATATTCATAATCCAGATGAAAATAAAGTAAACAAAAATCAGATTCAAAAACTCGCTCAAGAGAAGTTTTGAGGTTATGCTTGATTAGCACAAGAATATCTTTTCTATCGAGCGAGAACTCAGAAATTATAAAAAAGTCCCCCTTCGGTAAGGGGGATGGTCGTAAGACCAGGGGGATATATAAAAATTTTAACTTTAAAAATATCCCACCGGCTCACTATGTTCGCCACCTCCCTTGCCAAAGGGAGGCTATTATTTATTCTCCGTCCTCCCATCTTTGGAAAGTTTTAGATCTTTTCATGTATTCAGACAAGATAGTTCAAATTACTACAAATATAGCAAGGATGATTCACATTTCTGCCCAAATTTCTCAGCTTAATGGTTGTAAGTCAAACAATGTATCAATTCATGGTATATAGACCA
>JAEEGI010000129.1_pt1 | contig 18011 bp, 17 predicted proteins | sample 8958751 | NCBI WGS metagenome assembly JAEEGI01 (sample SAMN16246545, study PRJNA631951) | gut metagenome | biome: gut microbiome; feature: rumen; material: KS-attached | host: Bos | place: Iran: Karaj | collected 2018-10 | reverse complement strand
CGGGAATACATTGTATTCATTCAACAGGATCTTGACGGCGCTTGAATTAAGAGTCTTCCTCCTGTGTCCCTCGCTGTCCTTCAAACCGTTCGGGGAAACGCCCAGGTTCCTGATCTTCAACCCATACTTTTCCTCGACACCGGAATAGTCGGTTTCACCGCCAAGCAGGGCATAGATCGTCACATCATGTCCTTCCTTGGCGAACTGAAGTCCAAGTTGCCATGTCCTTTGAGCCCTGGGGCGCTGGTCAGGGTATGTCCATTGCCCGATGATGACTATCTTCATTTCCTCATCAGTTTTATGATTTCGTCGATTTCAAGCCTATGGAACCTGAAGTAATAGCCAAGGACCACTATGATAAAGATTGAGCAAAGGACGGCATCTACGGGAAGGCTGGTGCCGGTGAAACAGCGGATTCCGAAAACTATCAACGATAATACAGAAACAACAGCCAACGGTCCTGCCAAAGGCTGCACGTAATCCTTGAAGGAAAGCGGGATAACAGGTCTTACAGTCACGGCCCAATAGACATACAACAGGAGGACCGTCAATATGAGCTGGGCGTATGCGACTGTAAAGATAGTAAAGGAACTGGCCGCGACTATCGCAAGCGTTGTCGTCACAACCCTTATAACGGTCCACTTGAAACCGAGGTCCGTCCTGCCGAATGCTATCTGCAGGGAACCGGACTGGCTGTTGAGGGAATTCAGGATTCCTATGAAAGCCAATATCCTGATCAGGATGGCGACCTCCGGGAATTTCGGATACATGACCTCGACGACAGTATCCGAGAACGTGAACAAAGCTGCATAGATAGGAACAGTCAGTTTCGTGACCATGCTCACGATCTTCTTGAAGTTCCCAACCACTTTGCTCATTTCGTTCTGTAGGAAAGCGAAATAAGAAGAGGCCACGTTGCTTACCAGGGAATTAATGGACTGGTATGGCTTGTTGATAAGGTCTTTCGCAAGATTATACACACCGAGGTCATCCATTCCGAAGAAACGGCCTATCAGGAAAATGTCAATCTTATTGGCAACGAAGTCAAGTGTCTGTGAACCAAGTTGATAAACTCCTATTCTCAGGAAATCCACGATTTCCCTGAAATTAAAATGGAACCTCACCCTGAATGTCTTGAAGCCTGCAGCCACAAAGAATGCCTGGTTGACGAAAGTCTGCAGAAGCTGGCCGTAAACAAGACTGTAGACGCCGAAGTCCTTCAAGGCAAGGAAAACGGTAAAGACGAACCCTACGAAAGTCGAGAGTATCCTCACCTTGGATATAAAGTCAAACTCCAGATACTTCTGCTTGATTGTCTGAAATATCTTTCCGAATGCACTCAGTATTACCTGGAGGCCGAGCAACGGTATTATCCTGGTCAATGATTCCTCATTGTAGAAAGCTGCAAGTGCAGGCGAGAGGGCGCAAACCAGCAGGAAGACCACCACGCTCATTCCGAGATTCAGCCAATAGATCGAGGAGTACTGGTCATCAGTAATATCCTGCTTGTGTATGACCCCTGAAGAAATCCCCAATTGCGAGAAGATGTCCGTGAAAGAGATCACCATCATGGCAGTAGCCATAAGACCGAAATCGGACTTGGCAAGGATCCTGGAGAGGATGGCAAGCCTGAGCAACTGGATCAGAAGGCAGACCACCGTCGAGACGGTGTTCCACTTGATTCCGGATATCGCAGACTTCTTCAGATCCATAACTACTCCCGTGCTAACTTTCCGAACATGTTATCCCAGTCTTTTATCCTGGAATTCCAGCCCCCGGCCATGATGGCAGAAGCCACGTTCACAGAAACCATTCTGGGTTCAGACCGGTATGCCTCCAGTATGACATCTGGAAGGGATTCCAGACTTGGAACGATGAAGAATGGAGTCTCGGGGCCATCGGGGATGTCATCATACTTTATCCATCCCCCGTGAAGTACTTTCGCTCCACAGATAAGATACTCCTTGACGCTTGCCGAACTGGCATCGGTCGGCTGCACATGGATGAACATATCGGTGCATTTCCGAAGTTCATGCAGCCGTTTCAACGGCAGGTATTCGGTAACGAAGAAACCTTTGATCCCAAAACGCTCAAGGCATGATTCCAATTCCTGCCTGTAACCATCCTTTGCGCCATAGGTAAAAGGGAATACCAGTACCAGATCCTCCGGCAGACTGTCACGGACGGAGGCGATTGATTCGATTACGGCCTTATGCCTCTGGCCGTCCGATCCATTATAGCCGCAGGTAATGAGGTAGGAACCAGACAGTCCCCATGATTCTTTAGCCTGCTCCCTCGAAAGGCTGTCTCCATGCTCGAGAAAGTAATCCAGGGTATCCGAGCCGAAACCTACCTCGAGGATTTTCCCGGGATTGAATCCGAGCCGCGCGATTACGGAATCCATGAAGTGTCCCCTCAGACCGGTCACATGGTCAGCCCTGGAATACAGTTTACGCAGTTTCCTGAGAGCCAGAGGGGAATCCACCCTGAGCACGTCACTGCCCCATGGAGACAAGATGACCTTCGCCCCAGTCTTTTTCATGAGAGGCATTATGTGCATGTCCCTGGGAGAAGGATAGTGGATATTGATTATGTCCGGTTTCCGTTCAGTGGCAGCCCTGAATGCCCTGCGGTATCGGATCCTGGCAGTCAATGACCTTAACAACGGTATCCTGGCCAGGATACCGTCCGGGCTTTTGACCTGGACTACAGAATCCAGGGCTGAGGAAACTTCATCGGGCAACGGGCGGAATATCTGCCAGCACAGTACACTGACCGACGCCTCAGGATCGACCATCTTGAGGTGAAGGACAAGCCTTCTGAGATGGTCACTCTCCAAAGGTCCTACTATCAGCAGCCTGTATCCGACACCCTGTTCCATTTCAACGGCCTATGATCTTCAGGTATTCATCCCAATCTCCCATGTCCTTCCACGCATTCTCGCTGACAGGGAAGCAGCCTACCTGGCCTCCCCTCCCGCGTACTGTCTGGATGAGGTCGGTTATGTGGAAGAATTCCCCTTCCGGGATCTCATCCACGACATCCGGTTCAAGTATGTATATACCTGTATTGAGCATGTAGGTATTCTCCGGCTTTTCACTCAAGCCAGTCATGATTCCATCCTCGCCCGTGTGTATGACGCCATAAGGAACCACTTCCCTCTTGATAGCGGAGATGACGGTAATCTCATTGTTGTTCGACCTGTGATAATCGTATGCATCCCTGTAATCCTGGTCTATCAGGCTGTCACAGGTCGAGACAAAGAACGGGGTCTTCATCCTGCCTTTGAGCATTGACACGCTCCCGATCGTACCCAACGGCTTATCCTCCTTGATGAACTCCATATCATAGTGATGGTCCAGGTTGTCAAGATAGAATTTCAGGATCTCGAACTTGTAATTGACTGAAAGATAGAACTTATGGCAGCCGATGGACTCGAACTGGTCCATGATTTCCTCTATGATAGTCTTGTCTCCGACTGGGATCAACGGCTTCGGGATAACGTTGGTGAGTGGTTTGAGCCTTGTCCCCTTCCCTCCAGCCATTATCACCACAGGGAGGTCGATCTTTTCCCTTCCGTCAGGCTTGATATCGCCGAAGAGATCTTCCCAAAGCACGACATCATGCAAGACTCCGTCGGAATCTACGATAGGCATGCATTCCGCCCTGAGACGCCTCATCTCCGCCTCAACCTTCTCCCTGGGATCATCCGGCGAACAGTATACCTTATCCTTGTCCACAACATTCCGGACCTTAACATTCAATTCGTTCTTGCGGATTATAGCTCGCTGAATATCTCCGATAGTGAGAATACCCACGAAGGCATCGTCGGAATTGAATACGAAAAGCATCTTGACCCTCTGGAGATCCATCTGTTCCAATGCACTGAAGATGGTGGCCTCCTCACTGATGATTCTGTTCCTGATCTTGTCCATACTCTATTGTTTATCAGGTATTCCTTTTTACGATTGATCCGGCAGGGACTATTGAATGGCTATTAATAGAGACACCTTGATGTATTATTGCTCCACTACCTACAAAAGAATCGCTTCCAACTGCAACCGCTCCGTTTATCATCGCTCCGGTTGAGATATGGCAAAAATCACCTACCTGAACATCGTGCTCAATATTAGCCATAGTATTGATAATACAACTACTACCTATTCTTGCTCCAGCATTGACTACAGCCTTGTGAAGAACCACTGTTCCACTACCTAAAACTGCGTATTTTGACACATATGCATCTTTGGCAACCAATGTAGCCAACCGTCCTCCAGCCTTTTCAACCAATGTGGCAATTTTTCTCCTAATACTACTGTCTTTAATTTGTCCTACAGTAATTATAAAATCATGTTCTGGAACGAACCTACTGATATCATCATCGCAACCTATTATAGGATATCCAAGAACACTGTCTCCCACAAACTCTGGTAGATCCAAAATGCCGAAAACAATGACACCAAGGCTCTCGGCAACATCGATTACAGATTTGCAGTGCCCGCCACCTCCTATAAGTATTACGGATTTTTGATGCATCATATTATCAACTCTTTTATCGATTCTACAATAAACCTAACATCTTCCTCAGAAACATATGGTCCAGAAGGCAGGCACAATCCTTTTTTGAAGAGCTCTTCAGATACTCCACTAAGATATACAGGAGAATCCTTATAAACTGGCTGCTTATGCATTGGTTTCCATAAGGGTCTGGTTTCAACGTTCAGCAAATCCAAACCTGACCGAATCGCTTCAACATTATCATTAGGCTGGCAGTCTGTCTTAGGATTTGATGAAGGTCGTAATACCCCTGCCGCTCCTCCAACAACTCCCTTGACCGTAGAATTATAAACGCGATCCTGTCCTTTTACAACGATTCCAGGATCGATGCATATTGTATTAAGCCAATAATTAGAATCATAACGTTTATCCGGATTCGAATGAAATGTTATACCATCAATGCTTTCGAACAACTCTTGATATAAAGAAGCTATTTTCTTATGATGCTCTATATGCTCTTCAACAATTGTCATCTGCCCTCTTCCTATGCCTGCACATATGTTAGACATCCGATAGTTGTATCCTATCGCCTCATGTTGGTAATATGGGTATGCTTCACGTGCTTGTGTGGCATACCACATAATTCTATTTTTTGTTTCAATATCTTTACAAATCAAAGCGCCACCACCTGAGGTAGTTATCATCTTGTTTCCATTGAAACTCAGGACACCATACTCTCCAAATGTTCCAAGGATACGACCTTCCCATCTGGATCCAAAACCTTCTGCCGCATCTTCAATCACTGGTATTCCGTATCGATTAGCCACTTCTAATATTCTATCAATTTGATAGGGCATCCCATACAAGGCGACAGGGATGATTGCTTTAGGCATTTTTCCAGTCTTGTGCAGGCGATCAATTATAGCTATTTCAAGAAGGTCCGGATCAATATTCCAAGAATCAGGTTCTGAATCAACGAATACAGGTGTAGCGCCTAAATATTTTACGGGGTGTGAAGAAGCACAAAATGTAAAGGATTGTACAAGCACTTCGTCTTCTGAACCTACGCCACAATTCAACAATCCTAAATGAACCGCTGCGGTACCAGAAGACAGTGCTACCACCTTTTTATCTTCTCCAACAAACAGTTCCAAGTCTTGTTCAAAGCCATCCACATTTGGTCCGAGAGGAACAACCCAATTGCTGTCAAATGCCTCTTGAACAAATCTTTGCTCATTACCAGATAAATGGCACAAACAGAGCAATATCCTATTCTTCCGTCTTTCCATGGAACCCATCTACATTTTCTGGTCGAGATTGAGGCCCTTCTCTTCGTGGGTGAAGCTTGGCAGGTATCTCTCCAAACAACACACGACATCCTGCTTGGTGAACGAATCGTCAGCGAACAATTCACTGAGTCCATCCATAAGGGCATCGACTTCTTCTTTTGATTTCCTGTCACTTCCGGTTATGACACCAAGAGAGGCATACCTATCCATCTCGATTTCCTCTCCATCAGTATAGAACTCCTCATAGGGTTTTTCCCCCGTGGTATCGCTCTTTGAATATACAACCGGATATCCTCCGGACTCACCGGAGGGAAGGATCTCGGCAGCATATTTCCTGGCTTCATCGTCTGAATCGAATTCGATTTTGTCCAATCCGTTCGCTTCGAGGAACCTGTCGCAGATGTCAGAAAAAGACATCATGGATTCCTGTCCGAGCTTAGGGAAGAAGACTTCACCGGAATTGCCGAGGACGCAAGCCATGAGACATATCTGACCGCTCTCCTGAGGAGATACGAAATAACGTTTGACATCATTAGGCGCTGCCAGCGGTTGCTTCTTGGACAATCTGTTCAGGAACCCGTCCAAAAGGGAACCGTTGGAAAAGGCGACATTGGCGAATCGGGCCGTGGTGACGGTGAACCTGTCACCGTATGACATTATGAGGTCCTCCAAGACCCTCTTGCTGGCTCCCATCACATTGACAGGATTTGCAGCCTTGTCCGTCGACACGCAGAAGAACCTCTCCGGAGGGCAACTCGACAGAAGTTCCATCAATCTCCTGGCCTTCAACAAGTTGTTTTCTATCAAAGCCTCGACGGAATACTTATCCTTCTCGCTCCTCACGTGCTTGTGCGCCGAGAAATTGGCAACGATGTCAAAACCATTCTCCTCCCTGAATATGCTCTCGAATATCCTGCCTGCGAAATCAATCGTATATGTCCGGTAATCCTCGGGGATGAACAATCCATCCGTCGACCTGAGATCACGGGACAATTCAGCAAGACCGTTCTCATTCAAGTCCACGACTACCAGTTTGGAAGGGTGGAAAGGAAGGATCGCCTTTATGAACTGGGAGCCGATGGACCCTGCGCCTCCGATAACACAGAGCGACTTGCCGGAAACCCGTTCGGCAATCAAGTCGTGATTTGACTCGACATCAGTCTGGAACAAACTTCCAGACCTACCGGTAACATATTGGCTTATAAATGATTCAACGTCAAACATCCTGATTCTCTTTTAAGGTATATACCGACTTGAACCACTCGATGAACCGCCCGATACCATCGTGGAGGGTGGTGGAGGGATGGTAGCCGAGTTCGGACTCAAGATTCGAGCAGTCAGCGAACGTCTGGTAGACATCCCCCTGCTGCATTGGAAGGAACTCCTTCTTTGCCTCGACACCCAGGGCATTCTCGATCTCGCCGATGAAATCCATGAGCTTAACCGGGTGGGAGCAGCCGATGTTGTAGACCTTGAAGGGGACGGCGGACGGCCCTTCGACAAGCTCAGGGACCGGTTGGTGAGTCCCATGCTCCGGTTGGTGAGCCTGCCGAACCACCGGAGGATTGTCAATCACCCGGATGGTCCCTTCGACAATGTCATCGACATAGGTGAAGTCCCTGACCATGTCGCCGCCGTTGAATACCTTGATCGGTTCTCCTTTGGAGATAGCCGTTGCAAAGAGCATCGGGGACATGTCGGGTCTTCCCCAGGGACCGTATACCGTGAAGAAGCGCAGGCCGGTGGTCGCGAATCCGTACAGCTTCGAATAAGAATGAGCCATAAGCTCGTTGGCCTTCTTCGTTGCTCCGTACAGACTCACGGGACTGTCAGCCTTGTCTTCCTCACTGAAAGGAACCTTTGTATTAAGCCCGTAAACCGAACTGGATGAGGCATAGACAAGATGCCTGACCTCGAAGTTCCTGCATGCCTCGAGGATATTGAGGAAACCCTCGAGGTTACTGTGCAGGTATGCGTATGGATTGGTAATGGAATACCTGACACCCGCCTGTGCGGCGAGGTTCACCACAGTATCGAAGCGCTCTTCCGCGAACAGTGCGTCCAGGGCGGCCTTGTCGCAGATATCCAGCTTCAAGAACCTGCAGGATGGCCATTTAGAGCTTACCTTGACACGACCATCCTCGAAAGGACCGTCAAAACCATTGACACAAAGGCGGCCGTACTTGAGGCGGACATCGTAATAATCGTTTATGTTGTCCAGACCGACGACTTCGTCTCCCCTTGAAGCAAGACGCCCCAAAAGGTTGGAACCGATGAATCCGGCAGCTCCGGTAACCAGTATCTTCATATTCAGTTCTTCTTTTTCCGCAAGACCCAGTCAGGATAAGTCAGCTTGGGTTCCAGCGCCGATATCTGACCGGCACGGGAGCTGACGTACGATGACGGCTTTCCGGCATTCCTCTTGAGAGGATTGGGAAGGCAGGCGGCGATCAGGCAACTCTGCCTCCTGGTCAGATTGGCAGCGGAGGTGTTGAAATATGTCTCGGCAGCAGCCTCGACACCGTACAACCCCTTGCCGGTCTCGATTACATTAAGATATACCTCCAGGATCCTCTCCTTGCCCCATATCTTCTCGATCAGGACGGTGAAATATGCCTCAAGGCCCTTTCGGATATATGATCTCGTGGGGAGCAGGAAAACATTCTTGGCAGTCTGCTGGGATATGGTGCTGGCCCCACGCATCTGCTTCCGCTTGCCAGACTTCACCTCCTCCCTTGCCTGCCTGATAGCCTTCCTGTCGAAGCCGTCATGCTGTTCGAAGAGGTTGTCTTCAGATGCGATCACCGCCTTTGACATCTCTGAGCTGATCCTGTCCAGTGATACCCATTTCTTCTGGGTGCGGAACGAGTCATCCTTCCTGAACTCTATGGAACGCTTTACCATCAAGGGGGTTACATACACAGGGCACCATTTAAGAAGCAGTACCCATAGCACCGTGATCATCACGAATGCTACAGGAATCTTTATGAGAAGCAACCGAAGAAGCCTCCCTCTCTTTGTACGCTCCCTGGACACTATTTCAATTTATCTAGACAGGCCTTGATGTTCGCCTCGATCGTGCTCTCTGAATAATCAGTCTTCTCGAACCGGTCTCCGGTGATATGGTCGTAGAGTTCAATGTAACGGTCGGTTATACCGGACACGACAGCGGGAGTCATCTCCGGGACCTTCTGCCCTTCCTGTCCCTGGAACCCGTTTGCCATCAGCCATTCACGTACGAACTCCTTGGAAAGCTGCCTCTGGCGCTCTCCCTTTGCAAGTCTCTCCTCATACCCATCGGCATAGAAATACCTGGAGGAGTCAGGAGTATGGACTTCGTCCATCAGATATATACGGCCGTCCCTCTTACCGAACTCGTACTTTGTATCCACGAGGATAAGTCCTTGTTCCGCAGCGATTTCCGTTCCGCGCTGGAAGATGGCCCTGGTATAATTCTCTAGCATCTCGTAGTCCTCCTTTCCGACCAGTCCGCTGGCTATGATCTCCTCCTTGGTGATGTCTTCATCATGGCCTTCCAGAGCCTTGGATGTCGGGGTGATTATAGGCTCGGGGAACTTCTGGTTCTCGACCATGCCCTCAGGAAGCGGAACACCGCACAGGGTACGTTTCCCGGCCTTGTATTCCCTCCAGGCATGTCCGGCAAGGTAGCCTCTGATCACCATTTCGACCTTGAACGGTTCACACTTGTATCCGATCGTCACAGCCGGATCCGGAACCGCCACCTTCCAGTTCGGAAGGATATCCGATGTTGCATCCAGGAACTTGGCGGCAATCCTGTTCAGGACCTGTCCCTTGTAAGGGATACCTTCGGGAAGCACCACGTCGAAGGCGGAGATCCTGTCGGTCACCACCATCACAAGATACTTTCCATCAATATCATAAACATCACGTACCTTACCCACGTACTTCCCTTTCTGCCCGGGAAGGTTGAAACCGGTCTCTACGATTGCTTTCATATCAGATCAATAATTGTAAAATGCAAATTTAGCTATTCTTCTTCAATATATCATCCACCACGGGAGCTATCTTTTCATACTCATATCCCCTGGTCAGGCCGAACTTCAGCAACTTGAATTTTTCTTGCGGATCACCCTGGAGGACCTTGTATTTGGTTTCGAGAACCGCCCTCATCCTGCGGTCAGCCTCATCCAGGTCGATTTCCTTCAGGGCCTCCGCAATGACTTTCCTGTCAATCCCCTTGCCGGCAAGCATATAGGTAATCTTGGCCGGTCCCCATCCCGAGAGGCGGGACTTTTCCCTCGCGAAGGCAGCGGCGTAACGCGAGTCATCCACGAAACCGTCGTCCTGCAGGTCCTTCAGGAGCTTTCCTGCCTGGCCGCGGTCCCCGTCGAAAGCGGTCATCGCCTTCCTGAATATATCGGCGGAACAGTACTCCCTCTTCGAGCACTGGGCCTGCAGGCGGTTCAGGACTTTAGGATACTCTTCCATCTAGAAATCGAAACCGATACTTACGTAATACCCGACTTTCTTCGTATAGTCCGACCAATGGACATTCAAGCACAGAGGCCCTACGATCGAGTTGTAGGTGTACTGGAACCCTACACCATGGCAATCATATACCTTGTCGGACCAATTCTGGAAATCCCTGACCTTGTCCGTGGACAAGGCGTAATTATAGATAGCGGTGATGAAATTGTTCCGGTAAAGCTTGAATCGCAGGTCCGCCCTTCCCACCCCGAGGATATTGGACATGACCGCGGAGTTCGTGAACCCTATGAACGCCATCTGCTGATCGAAATAGCGCCCCTCCAGGCTGCCGCCCATGGTGTTCATGAACGGGACCGGGACATTTTCTCCAAGGACCGCCCTGACGTTGACCGAGGGGATGAATGCAACGGATTCCCCTCCGAAAACCTTCTTTGCATCGATCTGGGCTACGTGATAATGCTTGATCTGGTCGGGGAACCCTCCGAAAACCCATGCATATGACAGACCTATGGACTGCCCCTTGGTCGGGACATAGCTGTTGTCCATACTGTCGTTCCTGCCATTGATGAATGCGGAAAGGTAATTGTTGCTGAGCTTGTTGACCTTGGGGTCCCACAGACCCTTTTCCGACATCACCGAGCTGATGTTGTAATGTTCATTCCTCACTCCTGCCTTGAGGAAGAACTGGGACCACTTGATATTGGAGACATAGAACTCCTGCCGGCTGTTAAGGATATTCACCCTGTAGTTGTTGGTAAGGGTGCTGAAGGTGTTCCTGTCGGAATACCGGATGCTTGCCGATGCGTTGACAGACATTCCCCTCCTTGCGACGTAGGAATATGTCAACCCGGCATAGGGATTCGTACCTATCTTGCCGGTGAAATCCCAGGAAGCCCCCTGGAGCTTCTGTACTCCCCATCCGATGTTGACGAGCACGGCGACGACCTCCTCAGTGTCAAACCTCGCACCGATTCCGACCTTGCTGATCGGGCCCTTCTTGCAAATGAATTTCAAACGGTAAGGCTGGTCATCTCCCAGAAGTTCATAATTGACGTAATCGAAGGAGTTGGTCCCGAAGATGGTTGCCACTGCATCCTCGATCTCGTCCCTGCCCATCATGGTTCCGGCCGCAATCTTGATCTTGTTCTGGAGGTATGCACTCTCCTTGTCGCTGACACCCACTATCTCGACTCCCGAAATCATCACCTTGCCCAGCCTGATGTCATCGGCGGGGACATCCTGGAGGGTGGTGGTATCATTCCCTACGATCGCCTTCAGGGAATCCAGCTGATGTGCAGAGGCGACCGCGGCCTCATATCCTCGTCTTATGATCACGTCGATGCTTTCAGTATCGAAGCTCATCATATTGTATTCATGGAGATCCGGCTTGATGGATATATCCGGAAGATACTGGTTGACCTCAAAGGACGTACGTCCCATCATATCGATACTGGTTCCGATGACGTCTCCGATATTGTTGATCTCGGAATAGTCCTTATAACCGCTTGAGAGGTCCACCCCTACCACAATGTCGGCCCCGCATTTCCTGGCGATGTCCGTCGGATAGTTATTCCTCATTCCACCGTCGACCAGGACCATGCCGTCCACCTTGACAGGGGTGAAAAGGCCCGGGATGGACATGGTGGAACGCAGCGCGGTGTTGATTTTGCCCTTGGTCCAGATCTTGGCGGTACCGGTCACAAGGTCGGTCGCGACGCAGAGGAAAGGTATGGGAAGGTCCTGGTAGAAATCGATCTCATCCTGATAGCCTACGGAAACGGAACTGAATATGTTGGTAACGTTCTGGCCATATGCCATTCCAGAAGGCAGGCTGCCCATGAGGTTGTCACGGACCAGCTTGGATGCATCATTCCCTTCAGCTCCGAAATGTATATCCTCCGTCCGGTGAGGGTACTGAAGTTCATCCTCCTTCTGCTTGAGGAAATCCTCCCTGTTATAGAAGAAAGGGAATGACAGGACGTATTTCTCCTTGTATTTGATCGAAGAATATGAGAGGTATTCGCGCGGGACCTTGTCCGAAAGGGCCCTGTCCCAGTCGATGTCCCGGATAAGGGAATCCAGGTGGTCCGCATCATATCCAAGCGCATATATTCCGCCCACCAGGCCGCCCATGCTGGTACCCATCACGATATCGACCGGCATGCCTATCGATTCAAGGTATTTTATCACACCGACGTGGGCCGCTCCCTTCGCTCCTCCTCCTGACAGCACGAGTGCGACCGTGGGCCGATGCTTCTTGGTTCTGACGGCATCCAGTTTCTTGCGGATCACGTCCAGCCGGAGATCCCGGGCCTCGTTTATGGCATCCAACCGCGCATGGCTGGTCTGGGCACTTACTTCGGATGAGAAAGCCCACAGCCCGATCATTACGGCGACAGCCAGTCTTGTTATCTTTCCAATCATAGTTCAGGTATACGTTGTTCAATCCGATTTCTTCCTATGTTCTCCTGCAAGCATCCCGCAGGCGGCCATTATGTCTTCTCCCCTGGAAGCCCTTATGGTACAGGTGATTCCGTGATTCGAGAGCCTGTCCCTGAAATTCTCCATTATGACCTGGGGGGAAGGCTCGAACGGAGCGTCGGGTATCCTGTGGAAACGAATCAGGTTGACCCTGCATTCCAGCCCCTTGAGCATACGTATCAAGGCATCTGCATGTCTCTTGTCGTCGTTCAGGCCTGCGAACATGGTGTACTCGAAACTCACCCTCCTCTGACCGCTGAAATCATATCCGTGAAGCAAGTCTATCACATCCTCGAGCGGCCAGGCTTTCTGGACAGGCATCAGCTGGGCCCTCTCATCCGGGAAAGGGGTATGGAGGCTCACAGCGAGATGGCACCTGGTCAGGTCCAGGTAGCGGCGGAGATTCGGGATGACGCCGATCGTGGAAAGGGTGATGCGCTTGGGACTCCATGCGAAGCCCCAGTCAGATGTCAGGACCTCTATCGCCCGGAGCACATTGTCGAAATTGTCCAACGGCTCGCCCATACCCATGAAAACGGCATTCGTAAGGTCCGGCGCTTCATCGATGGACACGAACTGGGACAGGATGCCCGCGGCCGACAGATGCCCGTGGAAACCCTGCCTTCCGGTCATGCAGAACTTGCAGCCCATCCGGCATCCGGCCTGGGAGGACACGCACAGGGTCTTCCTGTCATCGTCAGGAATCATCACCGCTTCGACGGCATTGCCTCCGCCTAGAGGGAAGAGATATTTCTTGGTACCGTCCCTCGACACCTGGCAGGTGGAAGGAGGGGTGACGCCAAGGTCATATTCCTCCTTGAGCCGGTCCCTTCCCAACTTGGAGATATTGGTCATCAAGTCGATGTCCTGCACCCTCCTGCCATACAACCAACCGGCAATCTGCTTGCCCGCAAAGGGCGGCAGACCTACCTTCAAGGCAACTTCCTTCAACTCTTCAGGAGTCTTTCCAAGCAAAGTCTCTCGCATCTCGGAAAAGTATCTTTCTAGATTACAAATTTAATGAAAATAAATGTCAGTTTTAAGGTTAATTTAATATCTTTGTTAGACTAACATTATTTCATTATGGCAAAAGAGGTAGAAGCAAAGGCCGCAGACATTAACGCCGCAAAAATGAAGGCGCTGCAGGCCACGATCGACAAGATTGAGAAGGATTATGGGAAAGGGACGATCATGAAGCTGGGAGAGCAGCCACAATGGGACGTTCAGGTTATTCCAAGCGGTTCCGTCGCACTGGACCACGCTTTGGGAATCGGTGGTTATCCGAGGGGCAGGATCGTAGAGATCTACGGTCCGGAATCCAGCGGAAAGACCACCTTGGCTATCCACGCTATCGCCCAGGCACAGAAGACCGGGGGCATAGCGGCCATGATCGATGCTGAACACGCTTTCGACAGGACCTATGCGAAGGCATTGGGTGTCAACCTCGAGACCCTCCTGATTTCGCAGCCGGACAACGGTGAGCAGGCCCTGGAGATAGCCGACAACCTTATCCGCTCCGGTGCGGTGGACATCGTCGTGATAGACTCCGTGGCCGCCCTCACCCCGAAGGCGGAAATCGAAGGCGAGATGGGTGACAACAAGGTTGGCCTCCAGGCCAGGCTGATGAGCCAGGCCCTCAGGAAACTAACGGCCAACATCGCCAAGACCAACACTTGCTGCATCTTCATCAACCAGCTGCGTGAGAAGATCGGCATCATGTTCGGCAACCCCGAGACTACGACCGGCGGCAACGCCCTGAAGTTCTATGCATCAGTCCGTATCGACGTACGCAGGACCACACAACTCAAGGACGGAGACGAAGCCCTCGGCAACAGGACCAGGGTCAAGGTCGTCAAGAACAAGATGGCCCCTCCTTTCAAGAAGGCGGAATTCGACATCGTGTTCGGAGAAGGTATCTCGCATGTCGGAGAAATCATCGACCTAGGCGTCGAGTACAACATCATCGGGAAGAGCGGTTCCTGGTTCAGCTACAACGACCAGAAGCTCGCACAGGGACGCGAAGCCACAAAGCAGCTCCTGAGAGACAATCCCGAACTCTGCGACGAGATCGAAGCCAAGATCCGCGAAGCCCTGAAGAACATCAAGGACTAGAGGTTTCAGATTCAGTCTTCGAGGGGAGCAAGCCGGCACCGTGCCAGTTTCTCCCCTTTTTCTTTGTCAAGGATTCCGTTCCTGACCAGATTTTCCACGGTCCATTCCTCCCTCGGGCTGTTTTCACGGAATATCACTATCCCGTGTGCCGGCCTTTTCCCGATATACGGATGACGGGCGAGATCGGATTCCGGGAGGGTCCACAGCGGATATGGCCCGGCCGGTCCTGCGAATATCAAGTCTTTCAGGCCATCGTACTTCTCGCTGTCAAAGTGCCAGATATCCATCAATTGCTCCGGATATGAATATCCTCCCAGCTCTTCCCTGTAGCTTACCATCTTGGACGCGAAGAACTTCCCTATCCCAGGCAAGGTTTCGAAGGTGGTGGAATCAGCCTTGTTGATGTCGATTTTCGGGATGTCGATGTATTTGTCGAGCCTTCTGAAAACGGAGTCATCCACGACATAGGAGCGGGCGAAGTCCGCCTTGCGGCGGAACCTGCCGCCCTTCTTGCGGTAGCTGTCAATGGACTGCGCCTGCTTGAGGGTGAAACCCAGGCGCATCAGGTCATCCATGCTGACGGTGTTGGGATCGAAGGGAAAGCTTTCATAACGCCGGGGTGTATTTGCCCGCCGTATCGACTCTGCAGCCGCACTGTGAGGGTAATCTTTCCTGATACCGGTTCCCGACGGACGGCCGTCCGCGCCCGGCCGAGTCCATCCTCGCTTCGCTGCGGCTGAGTACGGCCTAAGCCCGGCGGCCACTCCGTCGGGAATCACGGAATCCCGAAAGACGAAGACCGTGTCCGGATGGTCGTGATTGGCAACGATCCGGGCGACCGAAGCCTTGTGGATGAATAACGCGGCCTGATAGCCGATGATGAGGAAAAGAAGGGCCACCGCCCCCAGGATGAACGAGGCGGAGGGTCTTCCGCCGTCTTCTGAGTTTTTCATGTCGTTTAAAGTTTAAGCAGTCAGTCTTTTAATCGTTTCCTTTTTCCTTGTCGCGTTTCTTCTGCTGCGGGGCACCACCGACCACGATCACGATCTCGCCTTTCGGTTCGTGCTCCCTGAACCATGAAGCGACTTCCTCCAGGGTCCCCCGACGGTGTTCCTCATGCAACTTGGAAATCTCCCTTGCTACCGAACAGGGCCGGTCGGGTCCGAAATACTCGCAGAACTGCTCCAATGTCTTGACAAGACGGTACGGGGACTCGTAAAAAATCATCGTCCTGGGCTCTGAAGCCAGCTCTTTAAGCATAGTCTGGCGGCCTTTCTTGACAGGAAGGAAACCTTCGAAACAGAACCTGTCACAAGGCAGGCCGGAAGATACGATGGCAGGGATGCAAGCAGTGGCACCAGGGAGTGTCTGGACTTCTATCCCTTCGGCGGCGCAGGTCCGGGCGAGCAGGAATCCGGGATCGGATATCCCCGGAGTTCCGGCATCACTTATCAAGGCCACGTTCATCCCGCCGAGGATACGCTCCTTTATCATCTCAACCGTCTGGTGTTCATTGAACTTATGGTGGGACTGAAGCCTTCCGTGAATATCGTAACGATGCAGCAGGACGCTGCTGGTCCTGGTATCTTCGGCAAGGATCAGATCGGCTTCCTTAAGCACCTGTACAGCCCTGAAGGTAATGTCGTCCAGGTTACCAACCGGGGTAGGGACAATATAAAGGATACCGGGCATGCGAATCCTAGTTCAGTTTCCTGCGGACAGCCATCATCAGCCTGTAAACGGGCTCGGAGCCGAGGTCCCAATCCGGATAGTTCTCGGAAATATAAGCCAGGGCCTCGTCCAGCGATCCCATCGAATTGAATTTCGCGATGGTATCCTGGAACAGCATGGGATCCTCCCTGAAGAGGACGTTGATGAGAAGCACCCTGTCATTGAGGGAGATGGCGCTGATGATGTTCTTCACAGGCATTCCCGGACGGTCCGTCCTCCAAGCCTGCTTGTCGGCCATTACATCCATCACGGCGGTATCGGCAACCGCGGAATCGAGGATCGCCTTCTTCGGCTGCACTACCGGTTCAGGTTCAGGTATTTCGACAGGCTCTTGAGCAGGAAGATCGACAGGTATGTCGTCGAGGATATCTGCGGCAACGGTTTCGCCCTCAGCAGAAGCATCTACGGTATCCTCTGCCGGCAGCTCCACGACAGGAGGTATCGGCATCTCGATATCGGATATAGTGATATCGAACGGGTCCTCTTCCTTGGGTTCCGGGGCAGGTTCCGGAGACGGCTCAGGTTCAGGCTCGGGTGTCGGCTCAGGATCCGGAACGGCTTCAGGTTCGGGGACGGGCTCCGGCTCAACAACCGGTTCGGGCTCCGGCTCAACAACCGGTTCCGTCTCCGGAATGGGCAGCTCTATCGCCCGGATTTCGTCCTCGAGTGCGGAGAGTTCTTCCTTGATGCCTTCTATCCTTGCAAGGAGGGATGATATTGTATTGTCGTCGATCTTTCCCATAAAAATGCTATATTTGTGATACCAGTCAAATTTTAACAAATCTAACGAAATGTTTTCAGAAAACATAAAAAAAGCCGGTGAGATAGAAGTTATCTGCGGGTCCATGTTCTCGGGCAAGACCGAGGAGTTGATCAGGAGGATCAGGAGGGCGAAATTCGCCAATCTCAAGATCGAGATATTCAAGCCTACCATCGACACTCGGTACTCCGAGGATGACGTGGTCTCCCACGACTTCCACAAGATTCCCTGCCACGCTGTCAAGGATCCCAGGGAAATGCTCAAAGTGGCTGACGATGTCCAGGTAGTCGGAATCGACGAGGCCCAGTTCTACGACATGTCGCTGGTGGATGTCGCCCAGGAACTGGCCGACAGGGGCAAGAGGGTGATCATCGCCGGTCTCGACACCGACTATCTGGGGAAACCGTTCGGTCCCATGCCCTTCCTTATGGCAATTGCCGAGGAAGTCAGGAAGGTTCATGCCATCTGCGTCAGGTGCGGCAATCTCGCCAACCACTCCCACAGGCTTTCAAACAGTATGGAACTGGTGGTCCTGGGCGAGAAGGATGCCTACGAGCCCCTCTGCCGTGACTGCTACAACAAGGTGATGGCTGAAGAAGCCGGAAGGAAGTAAGTCAGTTCCTCGGATGATGCTCGAGTATCGAGCGCTGCCAGGTCGAACTGTCGATATG